>Ga0310694_10001349_pt1 | contig 28177 bp, 15 predicted proteins | sample 174DNAGHGhighgp2_FD_203884 | JGI IMG/M metagenome (GOLD analysis project Ga0310694, IMG submission 203884) | Sheep rumen microbial communities from Palmerston North, Manawatu-Wanganui, New Zealand - 1742 DNA GHGhigh gp2 (v2) (version 2) | ecosystem: Host-associated > Mammals > Digestive system...
CCTCAGCTGACTCGGTGATATTGGACTGCGTATCCAGCACCTTGTCGATACGCTCCAGCGAAGCTTGTCCCTTGCGGATAGAGTATCCCGCCTTGCTCAAATCCTTGGCAGGATTGATGATCGAGTAGAAGATAATCAGGTAATAGATAAACGTAGCCGCATCAATGGTGCTATGGTGATTGAGTATCAACATTCCTCCAAACCACAGGATAACGGCTATCAGACACGTACCCATAAACTCCGACACCGGGTGAGCCAGATAATACCGCCGGTTGATTCGGTTGAAAGTCTGCCGTGTGGCATCAATCAGTACGGCAAAACGTGCACGGAGCTTGTTCTCGGCATTGAACGCCTTCACCACGCGCAAGCCCGACAGGGTCTCCTCCACCTGGCTGAGTATATCCGCGTTCTGCTCCTGACCACGTTTGGAGGCACGCTTCAGGCTGCGACCTATCCTGCCTATCAGCAACCCGGCTACGGGCAGCAATATGAGCACAAACAATGTCAACTGCCAACTGATAACAAACAACGTAAGCAGATACACGGTGATCATAATCGGATCCTTGAACAGCACGTCCAGCGCGCTCATGATGCTTGCTTCCACCTCGTTGACATCGTTTGTCATGCGCGACAGAATATCGCCTTTGCGCTCCTGCGTGAAGTATCCCAGAGGCAGACTGACAATCTTGTCGTACAACTGCCGTCTCAGGTCGCGTAACACACCCGTACGTATAGGTACCATGTAATAGTTAGCCAGCCACGCAGTAAGGCATTTAAGTCCGGTCATAACGCCCAAGAACAATCCCAGCCACGCCAGCATTACTCCGCCACCGTACGTACCTATCATCTCACCCAGCAGGTAATACAGGTTACCCTTGGCTGCCACCAGCCACTGCTCCAAACCCTCCGTACTGCCCAAATCGACATACACCGTATCCACCTGACTGATGCCGAACAATATACGCAGCACCGGTATAATAGCGGCAAACGAGAACAACGAAAGAATAGTGGACAGCAGGTTGAACACAAGGTTCAACACCACCAGCCACTTGTAGGGCGAAGCAAATCGGCGTATCAGACGGATAAACGACATATATAACCTTTTATTTTTTTTCAATTTTCCCCTTTCAATTTACGCGTGCTCTCGCTAACGTATGCCAGCACATCATCATCCAGCGTACGGACTTCGGCATCTACCGTCACGCGGATAGGCAGAGGTATAACCGGCTTATCGAATCGCTCGAACAAATCGGTCTGACGCAGGCGCTGCATATCCTTCTCGGTCGTAAGGATACAGTCGCAACGTTCTGCACGCTGCAGGATAGTCGATACATCATTCGCCGTGAAACGGTGATGATCGGGATATGTCAGCACTTCGGCATTGCTGTAGCGCGAACGCACATGTTCCACCAGATACTCCGGCCGGGCTATACTGGCTATCAGCAACGGAACACCTTCCACCTGAACAGGCTCATACTTGATCTTCGAGAAATACAGGTGCTGGAAGGTAGCCAGTTTCAAACTGTTGTCCACCACGCGTTTGTCTATCGGGCGTATATTGTCCGGACACTTGGTCACCACCACAATATTGGCCTTGCTGGCACGGAAAGGTATATCCCTCAATGTCCCGAGCGGTAGCAGGTGGTCGTGAACATACAGGTTGTCGTAGGCGGTAAGCAGGATATTCAGCCCGCACACTATTGACCTGTGCTGATACGCGTCATCCAGCAGCACAACATCAGGTGGGGAAGGCATGTTCTGGATTCGCCTTATACCTATCACTCTCTCCTCACACACTGCTACCAGTACGTCGGGAAACTTGCTGTGTATCTGCATCGGCTCGTCGCCTATCGTATCGGCTGTGGATTGGGCACCGGCAATCTGAAACCCGTGTGTACGGCGTTTGTATCCGCGCGACAGCACACCTACCTTGTAACCGTGCTTCTGCAGCAGACGAATCAGATACTCCACCATCGGTGTTTTACCTGTTCCGCCCACAGCCATGTTACCTACACAGATAGTAGGTATATGCGGCGTGTACTTCGGTAGCACGTGCTCGTCATACAGCAGGTGACGGAGAGTGATCACTCCTCCGTACAACACCGCCAAAGGCGCAGCCAACCATCGCCATTTGCCCATTTTCACTCTAAACGCTTAACACTAAACTCTCAACCCTCAACCCTAAACACTCAACTCTCAACACTCAACTCTCAACTACTTAATCACCACTTCCTCCATGAGCATCATTACCCGAGGCTCCTTGGCAAAGGTCTTCAGGCGAGTAATCAGTTTCTCCTCCTCCGACTCTTCGCCGCTCAGCAACTTCAGCATCTCCTCCAACTGATCTTTGCTCTCGGGATAATAGTTGATATCATAACTATCAATGCCCGCCAGTTCGGCAGCCTTGGTGATAGCGTCACTCATGTTACCCATATCATCCACCAGACCGATCTGCTTGGCATCCTTGCCGAGCCATACACGACCTTCGGCAATCTTCTTTATATCGTCCTGCGACATCTTTCTGCCATCGGCACAACGGCGTGTGAACAAGTCATAACCGCGCTCAATCATAGCCTGCATCATAGCCTGCTCCTCGCTGTTCATACCCTGATAAATCATATTCAAACCCATTGTTGAGTGCTTGTGCGTGCCTATTCCGTCAATATCCAGACCTACTTTGTCTCTGATCTTCTTTACATTAGGAATTGTTCCGAATATACCTATCGAACCGGTCAGCGTGGTAGGCTCGGCATAGATATAGTCAGCAGCACAGGATATATAGTATCCGCCCGAAGCAGCCAGATCGCTCATCGACACTACTACCGGCAGACCTTTGGCTTGCAGGTCTTTCACTCCGTGCCATATCTCTTCACTTGCATCGGCACTACCGCCGGGACTGTTCACGCGGAACACAACGGCTTTTACCTGGTCGTCTTTCTTTATCTCCTTCATCTGCTTGAGGATCTCCTTGGCGGTTATATCTTCACCGTCGTCACCTTCTATCTGTCCTTCGGCATACAGCACGGCTATGCGGTTCGGCAGTTTGGCTTTCGGACGCTCAACCTGCGCCAGCTTGGCGGTGCTCATCAGTTTGTAATCCTTCGAGCCGCTCATAATACGCAGAATCTCGTCCATCTGTTCACGATAAACAACCGTATCTACCATATGGCAGTCAACAAACGTCTGTGCATTTTGCAGTTCGATATATTCGTCCGCAAACTTGTCAAGATCAGCTTCGCTTATGCCGCGCGAAGCACTTACTGCACTCCTGTACTCTTCCCATATACCGTTCAGATAAAGCTCCGTCTGCTTGCGGTCGGCTTCTGACATCGAGGTGCGGAAGAACGGTTCAACGGCACTCTTGTACGTACCAACCTTCAGAATCTGCATCTCTACACCCACTTTCTCCATCAGGCGTGTGTAATACATCTTTACTGCAGCCAAACCGTGCCAATCAACATGACCCGTAGCATTCAGATAGATCTTGTCTGCCACACTTGCCAGGTAGTAGTTCGTTGCATCATAATTGTCAGCGTAGGCAATAACCCACTTACCTGAACGCTCTTTGAACAACTGCAACCTGTCGCGGATAGCCTTGGCGGAAGCAGGTGCCATCGACATCTCACCGTCCAGAATATATATACCCTTTATCTTGTCATTCGTCTCTGCCAGACGGATGTTTTCCATTATCTGATCCAAACCTGTCGATACTGTCTGATTGCCGTACATAGGCATATCTTTCAGTATATCAGCAAACGGGTTAGCAGACTGACCTTGTTCTATCAGATTACCCTTCAACTCCAGCTTGTAGATACTGTAATCTTCCAGTTTGACTTTTGCCGGTGTAAACATGTCGCCGAGAATCAGACCGAAAATAAAACTCAATCCGAAATAGATTGCCAAACCAATCAGGCAACCGCGCAGACAACCGCCGCGACGCTGCGGCTGCTGACCATTGTTACTTGCTAAATTCATAATCTATAATTTTTTTATTTTTAATTTCTTTAGTCTTTGAGCAGGCTTTGCCTGCGGTCTTTCGACTTTTGACTTTCGACTTTCGACTTTTGACTTTCGACTAATCTAAAACTTTTCCTATGCACCTTTGTCACCCCGTATTTCTGTATCGCCTCATAGTGTGCCGCGGTAGGATAACCTTTGTTCTCGTCCCAATGATACATCGGATATTCCTCGTGCAGACGCAGCATATAATCGTCCCTGTACGTCTTTGCCAGCACACTGGCCGCAGCTATACTCATATACGTTGCATCGCCTTTCACCACCGTTCGTGCCGGCACTTCCAGTAATCCGCCTTCAGGCACGTAGGGCTTCCATTTGTTGCCGTCAACCAGTATATGTTCCGGCGTAAGAACTTTTCCTCCACGCACTACCAGTCCCGGTATATCTTTTCCATCAGCGCCTAACCCGTCCAACGCTCTATGCATTCCTGTCAGCGAGGCTTGCAGTATATTTATTCTGTCTATCTCCTCTGCCGACACTTCCACTACTGCCCACGACACGGCTTCTTTCTCTATCACTTCGCGTAGAGCGTATCGTTGTTTCTCCGTCAGTTGCTTCGAATCGTTCAGTATATCGTTACTGAAGTCCGGCGGTAGCACCACAGCCGCAGCAAACACACTGCCAGCCAACGGTCCTCTGCCAGCCTCATCGCACCCGGCCTCCAACACGCCTTCTATCATACATCTCTTCAACATTCACTTTTTTTCAGCGCAGCAATCTCTCAACACTAAACTCTAAACACTCAACACTAAACTCTAAACACTCAACTCTAAACTCTCAACTCTAAAACGGATATCCTATAGCAAAGTGGAACGTCATATCGTCTTTCCAGCACAATCCGTTCTTTACCGTGCGCCATTGCGTGCCTGCCAACTTGCCTTCCATGCGGCTCGGGTCATACAACTTCACTCCGAAATCCACACGGAAAAGCAGTATATTGAAGTCCAGACGCAAACCCACACCGTACGACATAGCTATCTGCGTATAGAACTTATCCCACAGAAATACTCCGTTCGGTTGCGCTTCATAGTCGTCAATCGTCCAGTTGTTGCCCGCATCTACAAACGCCGCCAACTCGATGATCCGCCACACGCGCCAGCGATACTCCACGTTCATATCCAGACGTATATCGCCCACTTGCAGATCGTAACTCGACAGACTGTTGTTACCTCTGTAACTGCCCGGACCCAATGTCCTTGCCTGCCAACCGCGCACACTGTTCGCTCCACCCGAGAAGAAACGCTTCTCAAACGGCACGTTCTTCGAGTTAAGATACGGAACAGCAGCACCTATACCTACGTGGAACACTAATCGATGGTTGGTTGTCAGCAACTGATTGTACGACAAGTCCACATTCAACCGCGCAAACTGCGAGTACGGCACATTCACTATCTCGTATATTCCCGCCTCGTTAGGTTTCTCGTCTACCAACCGGCTCAAGGCATACAACATGTTTCCTGCTGTCTCCAACTGATAACCGAAATTCACATAACTACGCTCACTGTTGTTCTGACGTTTGTTGCTGTAGTTGCCCGAGTATCCCCAACCTACTATCAAGTGGTCGGTATAACTGTACTTCAGTATAGACGAACGCGACAGAATCTCATCCTTGAATCGGTCGGAAATGTACGGAAGATAGATATAACTTATATCCAGCACATTGAAGTTGTGCCGCCAGCGGCTATACGGTTTGTACCACGTGTAGTACAGTCCCGCATTGAAAATGTTCCGCGTATATTCGTCCGGACGATTCTGATACGAATACATCAGGTTCGTCCGCCAGTGTGTCGGAAAACTCAACGCTGCTTCGCCTCGCGCCTCTATTGCACGACCGCCGTCCATACGCCACTCGTACTGCGCACCCGCACTGATCTTCAACTCCTCCGCTCCGCGGAAGATATTCCTGTTCGCATACGACACCTGACCTTTTATACCCCACGCATCACTCGAATAGGTGCCTTCTACTTCGGCACTCACCGTGTTGATCTTGTTCCGCGACAGATAAATATGACACTCCAGACTATCCGCCGCAACTAACTCAAACCGTATATCCGAATACCGTACAGGACCCAAACCGTTGATATTGGCGTACGTGTTCGTTACGGCTCGCTCTCTGTACAAATCTCCCGGCTTGATCTCACACTGGCGCATCAGCACACTCTCGCGCAGCAACTTGTTTCCGCGGTGCATAAACACGTAATTGTCTTTCTCTTTTACGTGCAATACCGTATCTTTGTCTTCCGCCTCGCTAAAGTCCTGATGAAAGAATACCCGCGAAATTTTGTACTGCCTGAATATTATATCTTGCACACTGTCAGGCTGTTCCGCCACATAGTCATGCAAGTGCATACGTATATCTATCTCCCTGTTGTACGTACTGTCCGCCTCGTAGTGCAGATACTCTTTGTCAAAAAAGTAATAACCCTTATTACGCATCCGCTTCGTTATACGTTCACGCTCGTCATCCAATGCCTGCGCCGAGTAACGCATGCCGCGCTCAATGATGTGCCTGCGGGTGTTGTACGCCACATCGTACAACACAGGATTCTCCAGATCTATCGTATAGTTGCGAATCGTATATTCGGGTCCCGAATGCACATTGTACGTCAGCCATACTTTCCGCTCTTTCTCTATTATCGACGTATCTACCGTGGCTTGGAAATATCCTTCGTTACGCATCGCTTTCCGTATCTGCTCCATGCTCTTGATCGTCAGCAGACTGTCATAGATCACCGGAGCCTCACCTATCTTGTGCGCATTCTTTGTCGCCCACTTGTTGTAGTTACTCAACGTATCAGATGGCGCAGTGTTATATAGGTGCAACTGCAATTTCCAGAATCCCAACACCTCCGTGTTCTGTGTCTGACGCAAGTAATGACGCAACTTCGATGCAGGAACCTGGTTCGTACCTTCCACATTCACGTTCACCTTGTACAATAGCTCTTTGTCCTCAGGCACAAACTTCGTCATATTACAACTGCTCAACAGTACTCCTGTAAGAAGTACCACACACAGAATAATATGTTTTCTGCACCACTTTTGCATAATTCGCACAATTCGGCATACAAAGATACTAAATTATTTGCATATTTCCAAATTTTTTTGTACCTTTGCATAAAATTTGTTTAATATTTACGCATTATGACCCAAAACGAGATAAAACAGATACGTTCATTGCAAATCAAAAAGTTCCGCGACGAACTCAATCTCTTTGTTGCTGAAGGTGACAAATGTATATCCGAACTGTCCAAAGCTTTCACTCTCGTTAAGCATTTCTCTGCCGACAATACGCCGCTCAAGGATATCGAACGGGCTTCCTCGCTTCGTACACCGCAAGGCAGTATTGCCGTTTTCCGCAAACCGCAATTCCAGCTGCCGGTTATCCAACCTGACACACTCTATCTTGCACTCGACGGTATTCAGGATCCCGGTAATCTCGGCACTATCATCCGTACTGCCGACTGGTTCGGTATTCGTGATATCATCTGTTCTGCCAATACTGCCGACTGTTTCAGCCCGAAGGTTGTCCAAGCCACTATGGGTGCACTCGCACGCGTACGCGTACATTATACTGATTTACCAGCATGGCTAAAATATCTTCATTCACAACAATCTGCAGCTAATAATCTCCCTTCCCTTCAGGGAGGGGCAGGGGGAAGGCTCTTTTTCTACGGTACTCTCCTCACCGGCAAAGATCTCTATGCTCCCGACGCTATACCTGACAAACGTTCCGGCATTATAGTCATGGGCAACGAAGGCAATGGACTCTCTCCCGAGGTCAGAAAACTGATCACACATTCGCTACGTATCCCATCGTTCCCGCCTGATACGCCTACTTCCGAGAGTCTCAATGTTGCCATTGCTACTGCTATCATACTCGCACACTTCCGCCAACCTGATCCTATTAAACTCTAATCATCGACCACTGACTGCTGATTACTGACTACTGATTACTGACCACCGACTGCTGATTGCTGACTACTGATTACTGACCACCAACAAATTATAAATATATATTTTTTCTTATAAACCTCTATATTTATAATAGTTTGTTGAAATGTTCATAACCTCTGTTACCTGTTTACTTTCAGCACGTTCCGTTGTTCATAACTTTCAACAATTTTTTCTACACTGTTGATAGTTTTGAGTTATCAACAAGAGCACCTCTTTTTTCTTCAACATCTTTTCCACATTTTTCATAGTTATCAACAGCCTATTGTTAATAACTCCTGCAACTGTGTGATTTTCAGTTTCAATTTTCACTTTTTTCCGTTCTATTTTACATAGTATAGTAGGTGATTAGTAGGTGATCAGTAGGTAATTAGTAGATGATTAGTAGATGATTATCCCAATCAGAACGCAATAACCTCGTTACATCACTATACTGTCACAATACCGTACTTATTTTTTTACTGAATTTACATTGCTTTTTATCGCTAAAATTATGGCATGCATTGTTGCAAAAACTTATTTTTTAATAAAATAATGTAAATAAATTTGCTTTTATCAAAATAAATTTGTATCTTTGCAACGAAAATTGGATTTTTAGCGAATAATAATTTTTTACAACATAATTAACCAATTTTTATTAACTTAAAAAATCAAACAATCATGAAGAAATTCTTCTCAATTCTCGCTACCGTGCTATTTGCAGGTAGCATGATGGCTGCTGAGGTGGTTTACGTTCAAACCATCTTTAACGCAGAAAACAACAGTGGTAAAGTAGGTGGGTACACTAATACTTGGACAAATACCACTGATGGATTTACTGTCAATATTGTTAATGCTAACAACAATAACAATGGTTGGGAGTATATAAAGATGGGTAGTAAAAGTGCAGCATCTGTTGGTTCTATTTCATCAGCCAATGCTATTGATGCAGCTGTTACTAAAGTTGTAGTTACTGTAGATGCAGTTACCGCTTCTAAAATAAATAGTTTCAAATTGTATATATCTTCCAATGGTACTGATTGGAGCGAGAAAGGTTCGTTTACAGTTGCTGCAGGTGCTCAAGAAGTTGCAATTGAACAAGTTAATCAAGCTAAAAACTTGTATTATAAAGTTGAAGTTGATTGTGCACAAGGATCAAGCAATGGTTTAATTACCATTTCAAAACTTGAGTTCTATGCAGAACCAGCTCCTGGTTTTGTTGTTAAACCAACAATTGACGGTGAGGAATATTTCTACGAGACTGCTGAAATCTCCATTGCTTGCTCTACCGAAGGTGCAAATGTATATTATACACTCGATGGTGCTGAGCCTACCGCTGAATCTGCTCTCTATGCCGCTCCGTTCGAAATAAACGCTACTACCACTGTTAAAGCTATCGCTATCAAGGGTGAGGATAAGAGCGCTGTTGCTGAGAAGACTTTCACCAAAGGTACTGTTCTGACCGTTGCACAAGCACTTGCTCTCGACCTCTCTAAACCTGTAGCAAACCAATATGTTGAAGGTATTGTTAGCAGGGTAGAAAGCTTCAACTCCACCTACGGATCAATCACTTATTGGATCTCTGACAATGGTGAACAAGAAAACGAACTTGAGGTGTATGGCGGACTTGCAATGAACGGTGACAAATTTGAAGCACAAGACGACCTCGCTGTTGGCGATAAAGTGGTGGTATTTGGTACACTGAAGGATTTTAAAGGTACTAAAGAATTTGACAAGAACAACTACCTCGTAGCATTTGAGCCTGCCGGTATTATAGTAGTTTCCACCTGCGATTGGGATAATATTGAATGGCTTGGTGACGGTAGTCCTGAGCAAACATTTGGCAACCAATTCAAGGTTTGCAAGGATGGCGCACAACCCGGCGTAGTGAACATACAAAAACCGGGATGGGCTGCTGAAACTGGTATCTACCTCACGTTCCCAAGCGCTGCATTTGGCGAAATATCTCTGCCCGAGAATAAGTATGTTAAGGAAGGTGCCGGTATAGTATTCTATCTCTCAGCTTTCACGGCTAAAGAGACTGAGGTTTCTGTTATGTGCGAGGGCAACGAGATTGTATTTACCGTTTACAACGACAAGGGTACTGACGAACCTACTGCTCTCATCAATACCAAACCTGAGGTTAAAGCCGTTAAGACTGTTATCAACGGTCAGGTAGTAATCATCCGCGACGGTAAAACAATCAATATGCTTGGCGTAGAGCTTTAAGCATAATTTGGATCCGTTTTTCGCAGGGTGTGTCGCATGGCACACCCTGTTTTTGTAGTGTATAGTGTTGCTCTGCATATGTTCTGTCTCCCTGCCGCATTTATTGTGCATTTCTGTCGCATTTTTGCCACAGCATCAATCATTGTTCAAATTTGCCAAAATGCCATTTTGGCATCGGATCTGCCGATCTCTCTATTTCCTCCTTCCATTTCCAATTTTACTTTTTGTATGAATTTTCTTAGTATGACGACAAATTTCTTCAAAAATATTTGCTTTTATCAAAATAAATTCGTATCTTTGCGCCGAATATCAAATGGGCTAATCTAAAAACGTGGAATTTTTAGAAGTAAACTAATATATAACCCTTTTTTAATTAACCTTTAAATACAAAGTTATGAAAAAATTCTTCTCAATCTTTGCTGCATTGCTCTTCGCAGGCAGCATGATGGCAGTAACCCTCGACCCGGGTACACAAACTGCTGTTACTCCGACCAACACTACTGATGGCAATCCGATTTCCTTGACTATCAATGGAATTCAGATTGACTACTCCGGTGCGCTGGGTGCCGCTAATCCGAATGCTAATCCTCCCGTTCCGGCTGATTTCCGTGTTTATGCCGGAAAGACATTGAAGCTGACGGCAACCAGTAACATCAGCAAAGTGGTTATCGCTGGTAAAGCCAACAAGAAAGACTTTACAGCTACCGTGGACAAAGGTACTGTTACTACCGGTGCTTCGTATGCAGAAATCACCGAGAAAGCGGAACTTACCGACCCGCTGATTGTTGTAGAGAATATCAATGCAACGAGCGTAACGCTTACTGTAGGCAAACAACTCCGTGCCTACATGATTGAGGTGACCCTCGGTGAGGGCGAAGAGCCCGTAGAGCCGGGTGACGAACCCACTGTACTTCAGGCTGTGAAGGATTCCACTACTTGGGATTTCTCCAAGATCACTGCCAATACCGCAAATGCACTCTATGGCAACGACGGTATTCGCTTGACGGATGAATCAGAGCCGAGCAAGAATGACGAAGTGATCTATGCTGACTATTCAGAGGACTTCATGACTATTGGCGAAGACTTCAATAAAGCTGCTATCGCTTTCAAAGGTGAGTATCCTATCCGCAAAAACCAATACTGCCAGGCTGGTACGCTCCATTTCAAGGCTGATGTTGCCGGAACAATCGTAGTTAAGTTCTCCGATACCGGTTCGTCCGCAAGCGCAACTGCTGTTAAACGTTACCTCGTAGTAAACGGTGAGCAGACCGAGTACTGGACCTCTCGCGAGAATAATGGTGAGGCTCCTTACGACGCTCAACTCAATGTGGTTTCGGACAAAATCGCAGTTCCTGCAGGCGATGTTACCATTACCGGTTCTTCCGCTATCGTGGTTTATTATGTAACCTTCGTTCCCGAGAAACAAGACGAACCCGTTCTGGCTGACCCCACCAACTGCGCTGAGGCTGCTGAGGCTGCTCTCTCTGTAAGTGCAAACAACGAACTCTACAACAATGGTGCTTCATATACCATCACAGGCTATGTAACATCTATTGCTTACGCTTGGAAAGAAGGTTCGATGAGCTTCTGGATGGCTGACACCGAGAATGGTGGTAATGTGCTGGAGGCTTACAAGTGCGCTATTGCAAATGAGGCTGACGCTGTGCTGGTTGGCGACAAAGTAGCCGTTACAGGACAACTGACCAAATATAACTCAACTCCCGAATTTGCTGCAGGTTGCACCGTTGAAATTCTTCAGCGTGCTGAAGCTGCAAAGAACCTTGGCGAGAAAACGATCGCTGAGTTCCTCGAACTCAAAAATACGAAAGATACTTGCATCCTCACCGGTGTTGTATCCAATATCCAGAATGAGGAATACGGCAACTTCGACCTCGTTGACGAAACAGGTTCGGTTTATATCTACGGTCTGCTTACTCCGGAAGGCGAAGCCAAGAAGTTTGCCGAACTCGGCGTTGAGGCTGGCGACACACTGACTGTTCTGGCTATCTACAGCGAGTACAAAGGCGCACCGCAGGTAAAGAACGCTATCTTCGTTGACCTTGTCAAAGGCGAAGGTGGTGGCAGTGAAGGCGAGTATTCCTACGATTACGAACCCGACGAAGCATTGACCTTCAATGTTGAAATGTCTACAGCCGAAATAAAGGATTATACCGCTGATTATGGTGTAGTTACTATGTTCTTCGAAAGTGCAGACGGCAGTTACTTTGCCTCAATGGAATTGATTATCTCTTCTGCCGATCTTGTTGTGCCCGGCGCATATCAGATCAGCGACTCGGAAGAGGAAGGTACATTCTACGCTTCCCCGGGTGGCGATGAGCAGTATGACTACGGCTGCTACTTCGGCGTTACCTATATTGATCCGGAAGATAGTAAAGAATACTACAATCCTTATTACCTGGTTTCGGGTAACGTAACTATTACTGAAACCGGTATTCAGGTGCAGGCTAAGTCCTACAAAGGATCTACCGTCAACTTCACCTACGTTGAACCGCATGACGCTGTTGTGAACACCAAACTTACCGATAAACTTCTCAAGGCTATTGAGAACGGTAACGTGATCATCAAGAGCGGCAACGTTATCTTCAATGTTAACGGCCAACGCATCAAGTAACAACAGTTCGGTTTGTTTATAGCAAATATACAACATTTGCCAAACTGTTCAACCAAATTCAAGAAGGACGCCAAACAAGCGTCCTTCTTTGTAAATATTATCCCTTTTTGCACAAAAATGCATTTATTTCAAAAAATCTTGCAAATAAATTTGCTTTTATCAAAAAAAAGTTGTACCTTTGCACCGCTTATGTGGAATAACGCATTTTTTATGCTTTATAACATAGCTAACCAATTTTTATTAACAATAAAACTAAAAATCATGAAAAAATTATTCTCATTTATTGCTATTGCATGCATCGCTATGACGGTAAGTGCAGAGCAGATTACTGTTGCCAAAGCTCTGGAAATTGCCGGTCAGTTGGCAGAGAATGCTTCTACAACTGAGGAGTATGAGGTAGTAGGTTACGTAACTGCTTATGCAGGTGCAGATGCTGCTACAGATGGTGGTTGGGCAAAGTACAGTAACCAGATTTTCTGGATCGCTGACGAGAAAGGAACAGCTGCATCCAATGCTGACGGTGCACTTGAGGTTTATCAGGGCGTTGCCGAGGAAATGGTGTATGTTGGTGACAAAATTGTCGTTAAGGCTGCACTCTCCAATTACAAAGGCCTGCTTGAGACTACCAAAAGAGGTGTTGTAACTATTCTTGAGAAAGTTGAACGCCCCGAGCAACCCGTGGTTGAGCCTGCTGATGTAGTATTCACATCTGCCGACTTCAACGGTCAAGGCGTTTCAGGTGAGGGTGGCGTTGTAACCGCTACTAAAAACGGTGTTACTTTCAACTGTAACAAAGCATTTGGCGACCAATATGGTGTTCGTTGCTATAAGAACTCAACTGTAACCATCAGCTCGGAGACTGAGCAAATTGGCAAGATTGTGTTTGAGTTCGCTACCGTTAGTGGTACCTATTATAACGGCGATTTGGATGATGAAATCGTTGTTAATACACAAGAGTGGGAGGCAATGCTTACTAATCAAGCTCGTATGAATAAGATTTCCATCTACTTCGGTGAGTATGAGGATATTCCAAAACCCGAACTTACTCCTATCACCGTTGCTGAGGCTTTGACTATCGCACAGGCTTTGACTCCGGAAAAGGGCAAATCGGCTACTACTACTGAGAAATATGCCGTTAAGGGTTATGTTGTAGGAATCTCGGCTAAGAATGAGAACACCTTCTATCTGGCTGACGAAGCTGACGCTTATGGCGAATTCCAGGCTTACAAGTGCTCGTCTGTTGACCGCGAAGTTAGCGAGGGTGATATCGTAATCGTTACCGGTAAAATCCAGCACTATTTTGGCGAAAGCGATAAAGGTGAGTATCATACTTATGAGATCTCAGGCGGTACACTCGTTCACGCTGAAGTTGACGGCGTTGAGAACATTACTCTCGGCGTTGAGGCACAAAAGGTTATGATGGAAGGCGTTGTTTACATCGTTCGTGACAACAAACTCTTCAACCTCCAGGGCGTACAAATCCGCTAATCGGATGGTAATAACCAAAACAAAAGTGGTGCGAATCCCGCACCACTTTTTTAGTATATTTTTACTATTGCTCTTGAGTCCTTTTTACTTTTATACTCAAGTTCTATTTGCTATCACTCTCGATATTCCTTCGATGTTCCCTCGATAAAACCCCGATCGAACGGAACGTTTTTTCAATTTTCCACAGTCATTTCTCCGCAGATAGAAACGCTCAATTGATGTTTTACCCGCTCTCTGTTGTCGGGTGATTCGCCAAACAGTGTCATCATTTTTGTCAGCAACGCTTCTGTCGTTATGTCGTAGCCGGATAGCACGCCTGCTTTCAGCAGGTTTCTTGCCACCTCGTATTGACCCATATCTACCGAACCCATCGAACATTGCGTTTTGTTCACAATAATCACTCCCCGTTCTGTCGCTTCCTTTAGTGCCTTGTACAGCCATTGTGCCGAAGGCGCATTACCCGAACCGTACGTCTCCAACACGACACCTTTCAACCCTTCTGTGTTCAGTACAGCGCGTACAACGGATTCGTTGATTCCCGGGAACAACTTCAGTATAGCTACATCCGTGCAAGTCTTCGTATGAACGAACAGAGGCATATTGTTGTCTTTCGGATAGTGAATAAGGTTCGTGCGGTACTGGATATGTACGCCGGCTTTGGCAAGCGACGGATAATTGTATGAGTCAAACGCCTCAAAGTGCTCGGCGTTCTTCTTCGTTGTACGGTTGGCGCGGAACAGACTGTCCTCAAAAAAGATTGTTACCTCCGGAACCATCGGTTTGCCGTCATTGCCTGTTGCTGCGGCTATCTCTATTGCCGTCAGCAGGTTCTCCTTGGCATCCGAGCGCAGCACGCCTACCGGCAACTGCGAACCGGTGAACACCACCGGCTTGCTCAGATTCTCCAGCATAAACGACAGTGCCGATGCCGAATAGGACATGGTATCCGTGCCGTGCAGTACAACAAATCCGTCGTACTTGCTGTAGTTATCCGCCACGGTATTTGCCATTCTTGCCCAGTTCTTCGGACTCACATCCGATGAGTCAATCAGCGGATTGAACGGCAGCATTTCCACATCTACACTGCCGGCAAACAGTTCCGGCACAAACGCCTTGAACGTCTCAACATCCGCCGGACGCAATGCACCCGACTCATGATTACGAACCATCGTAATCGTTCCGCCGGTCAGTATTACCAATATTCGTTTCATATCAATTCTCCAAACTCTCAACACTCAACGCTAAACACTCAACACTAAACTCTCAACTTTCAACTAACCTGTACCCTTTTCCGTGCACGCCTATGATCTGCATGTTTGTGCCACTCAGGTGCTTGCGCAGATGATTGACATACACGCTCAGACTTCGGCTGGCGAAGTACGACTCCTGGTGCCACAATTGTCTGAGGATAAGATTGCGGTCAACAGTCTGATTGATGTTTCTGCACAGGATAAGCAGCAGGTCGCTCTCTCTGGACGGCAGATGTGTCTCGCCTAACATCTGCCGAACGGAATCAAAGTGTTTGTTTCCCAACTCAAACTCCACCTCGTTGTTCTTCTTGCTCAGTTGGCAGCGCCTGAGTATAGCGCGCATCTTACACAGCAGGATATCCATCGGGCAGGGTTTGGTCAGATAATCGTCGCAACCAAGGTTATATCCTTTCACTATATCTTCTATCGCCTTGCGCTCGGTCAGAAACAGTACCGGCACTTCGCTGCCCATGTTACGTATATCTTCGAGTAACTCAAATCCGTTCTTCTCGGGCATATTGATGTCCAGCAGACATATATCGTACTGCCGCTGGCGGAACGCGTCCCAACCATCCTCTCCGTTGTTGCACAAGGTCACCTCATAGTTCAGCCGGCGCAGATAATCCGCCAGCAACGAGCCTAAAGCCGCATCATCCTCACACAACAATACACGTTTTTGTTCTTCAGCAAACATATTCAGAGCAGTTGTTTTTGCACTCCTAAAGTACCAATACGATCCACATATACAACGCTACAGCCCCGATCAGATACAGCAGCAGACTTACTCCGCGACTTTCACTCTCGTGCTGCAGCATATATATTCCCGCTGTTGCGGATAACGAAAGCGGCAGCAGTACCCATATATCCTGATTGACTGTTGTAAACACAATCAGTGGTGACGACAACAATCCTGTGAGCACAGCATGATACAACAGCATTCGTGCGCTGACCAGATCATACGAACTGCGTCGGAACGCTCCGCCCGCCACGCATAAGAATCCTGCGTACATCACACCTACCGTAGCCATTATACATATAGGCGATGACACGCCGAACCACTCGCGCTCAAACAACTCGTTGTATTCCCACATATCCGCTATATCAAAGTATAGCAAGATTGCGTAGTATATGCCTACCAGTATGATTCCCAGCAGCGATGCAACTATCGTACGCAATGTGAATGTACCTTGCAGCAGCACTACCAGCCACAACATCAGTATGCACCATATAGCGTCGGGCACCCACAGAGCCGTTATGCATAGCAGGATAGTCATTAGCATAACCATGCCGTTGGGCTCATGATTATCCGTCATGTCGCGTGTAGCGTGCAGGAAAATCAGCATGATAGCGGCTATCAACTGCGGTTCCCAGTGCTCACGCAAGTTCGGCAAAACGCCTACCGCTGCTACATACAAAACTGCCGGCAGCAGCGAAAAATCTTCGCTGACCTTGGCGCGGTACAGAGTCATACACAGCAGCAAACCGCTGAAAAGAGTCAGTAACTGGCTGCCAAGTATCGTTCCCCACAACTCGGGCATACGAATGTAGTCAATCACCCACATACCCAAAGCGCATACCAACAGCAGCAATGCCATTGGTGCGCTCATCCGGGTAATATGTCGCAGCCAGTATCTCACTAACTATTTAACGGCTTAACAGTTCAACCGCTTATTCCACGAATCCCTTACGTTGCAGCAGGTATTTCGGGTCAGCCTCTTTGCCGCGGAACTCGAGGTAAAGCTCTTGTGCATCGCGTGTGCCGCCTTGCTCGAGCAGGTGGCGGAACTTGGCGGCTGTAGCCGGGTCGAACAGGTTGCCTGTCTCCTTGAATGCGGCAAACGCATCGGCATCCAGTACGGCGGACCAGGTATAGCTGTAGTAACCAGCCTCGTAGCCCGTGGTGAAGATATGGTTGTAGAACGTAGGACGGTAGCGAACGATAATCTCGTTGATCATACCCATCTTCTTCAGGCTCTCTGCCTCAAAGGCGTTCACATCCAGACCTTCGGCTGTAGTCAGTTCGTGGAAATCCATATCCAGGATAGATGCAGAGAGCAGCTCTGTCGTTACAAAGCCCTGGTTGAACTTGCCGGCTGCATTGATCTTCTGAATCAGTTCGTCAGGAATAACCTCGCCTGTCTGATAGTGGAAGGCATAAGTCTTCAGTACCTCCGGTTCGTAGGCATAGTTCTCCATGAACTGCGAGGGCAGTTCTACGAAGTCACGCGGTGTGTTCGTGCCGCTCAGGTTCTTGTAGTGTGCGCGACTGAGCAGTCCGTGCAGGGCGTGTCCGAACTCGTGGAAAAGCGTCTCTACATCATCCATCGACAGCAGCGACGGGTTGCCGGCTGTAGGTTTGTTGAAGTTGCCTACGTTGATAATCACAGGGCGATGATCAACGCCCTCGGCATCCACGTATTGCGTCATGATATTGTTCATCCAAGCACCCGGACGTTTGCCGGCACGCGGGAAATAGTCGGTGTAGAGGATACCAATCAGTTCGCCGTCTGCACCGGTCACCTTGAATACTTCTACCTCGGGGTTATACACCGGCATATTCTGCAGCGGCTCGAATTGCAGGCCATACAGTTTGGTAGCCACGCCGAATGCGCCTTTGCGTACATTGCTCAGTTCGAAGTACGGCTTGATCTCTTCCTCGTCCAGTGCATATTTGGCTTTGCGCAGTTTCTCGGCATAGTACCACCAATCCCATGGTTGCAGTTTCTCGCCCGGCAGGTCAGCGTCCAGCAGTTTCTGCAACTCGGCAGCCTCACGCTTGGCAGCAGCCAGCGAGGGAGCCCACACGGATTGCAGGAAAGCGTCAACGGTCTGATGATTCTTCGCCATGCAGTCCTTCAGGATATAGTCGGCAGGATTGTCGTAGCCGAAGAGTTTGGCTTTCTCGATGCGAAGTTCCATCTCACGGATGATAACGGCTTTGTTGTCGTTCTGATTGTCGTGGTTGGCACGAGTGGTATAATCCATCAGCAGTTGCTTGCGCAGTTCGCGGTTCTCGCAGTATTGCAGCACCGGCGTAAAACTGGTACGTTTGGGTGAGAACATCCACTCGCCCGGATGTCCGGCAGCTGCAGCCTCTTCGGCAGCCGCAGCCTTGGCGCTTTCAGGCAGACCTTTCAGTTCCTCTTCGCTGGTTACGAAACGCCGGCAGCTGTTTGTCTCGGCTACAACGTTTCTTCCGAACTGCAGTGACAGCAGGTCGAGTTCTTCGTTGATCTGTTTGAGGCGTTCCTTTTTGTCAGCAGGCAGGTTCGCACCGTTGTCGGCAAAACCTTTGTAGGTCTCGGTCAGCAGGCGCATCTGCTCGGGAGTCAGATCCAGACTCTCGCGCTGGTCATAAACGGCTTTGACGCGCTCAAACAGTTTGTCGTTCAGCGTGATGTACGACGACAATTCCGATAACATCGGACTCACTTTCTCGGCTATAGCGTCCATCTCGTCGTTGCCGTCAGCCTCCAGCACGTTGAAGAATACACTTGATACGCGCTCCAGCAGTTCGCCGTTGCGATCCAGAGCAACGATGGTATTTTCGAACGTAGGTGCCTCTGTGTTATTGGCGATAGCATCTATTCCTGCTTTGTCCTGGCGGATAGCCTCCTCGAAGGCAGGCATATAATGTTCTAACTTCACTTGGTCGAACGCCGGCACACCAAATGGCGTAGCGGGTTGATCAATTAGCGGATTGGTCTTGTTGCATGCTAACAAACTCATAGCAATTGCTCCTAAAATTACAATTTTCTTCATATATATCATTTTTTTCTATTATCTTTGAGCGAAACGTTCTTTCGACTATCGACTTTTGACTTTTAGCGCAGCGGTCTATCTAATCCTTACGTTTTTCTCCATTGATTTCTTTATACGTTCGCGCAGTTCCTGTGATTGGGTGTCGGCTTTCTGATACCAGTGCGGACGGAAGTCCTGTGCAAACTTACACTTGGCAAGTTTGATCTTCAGGTCGTCCATTGTACCGCTGACGTTCACGCCCAGATAGATAGGACTGAGTACGTTGATGTCGTAGTCGAAAGTCATGTTCGTGTTATGCCGTCCGCCCAGAGCAACCATGTAGTTATCCATCTGTACGCAGAGCGGATAAACGTCAATCTCGTTCTTATATACGGTGATCTCGGCGTTGATAGAGTCAATCTTGTTCTCGGTTTTCTTGTTGAACATCAGCAGTCGGCTGATCTCGCTGAATGTCTCGCCGTCCAGAACTACGAGGTCCTTGCCGGTGAGTGAGGCCGCACCGCGCAAGGTACTCATCTTCGGTTTGTACTGGCTGTTCAGATAGGTTTCGGCAGCCAGATGGAACTCCGCTGCACCCTTGAAGCTGCTGAGCATGGGCATCATTTGTTCCAGGTCGGGAATCATTGAGAGCAGTTCGTCGATATCCACGTCAATCATGTGGTAGTCCATACCCAGGTACAAGTGGTTCTTACGCGGTGTGCGGTACATAGCCGTGAGTTGCAGTTTGGCAGCCTTGCATACAAAACCTACCTCGTCCAGAATCAATATGCCGTCATTGATATAGATGCCACCCTTCAGGTCCTTGGCGTTCTGGTTGAATACATCCACATCGCGCATGTGCGTTTTGAGTGCCAGATTGACATCGGTGGGCACAAGGAACGGGTCGGACTCCTTTGTTGTTTGCTCATTTTGTGCAGTGGACTCATCGCTGCTTTCGACTTTCGACTTTTGACTATCGACTTGATCCGTTTCCTCGCTGCCCTTGTCGTCGCTGAACCAAGCCATCAGTTGGTTGAGGTCACAGTGGTCGGATATAAGTTCCAGTTCGCCCTCCAGGATTGTGTCGTGGCGGAACCATTTGCCAATGTTATGCACATGACCTTTCAAATTGAGGTCGGACTTGCCGAGTTCGATACGCGAGTTGTCGATATCCATGTCGCGGTTGGAGTAGCTGAACTCGATTGATGGAATAAACACCGGTTCGGGCAGTCGTTGCGGCAGTTGTACCTCGCCTTTTTTCAGGTTCACTTTCAGTCGCGGATTCCATTGCAGCAGTACGTTCTGCCCTTTGGCGTTGTACCGTGCTGCGGCTTCCAGAGCGAGCGTGCCTGTTTTGGCAGCCAGTTCGTCGCCCATCTTGGCTTGCAGTGCCTGGGTGTTGATTTTGGCTTTCAGGCGCGGAGCGGATTTGTCTTTGCGTCCACCGCTGACCGAAGCCTCGAGTTGTGTGGCTTTCAGTTTGCCGCTTATGTCTTTGAAGAAGCCGTCGAGTGCCTTGCAGTCCAGTTTGGCCTGCAGCACGGGCATAACGGTTGTGTCCTTGGTGTTATACTCGGCGTAAGCATGGAGTTTGGGTGCATCGATTGTGCCGCCCATCGAATCCATCTGTGCTTGTATGGGATAGTCGGATTGCAGGTCAACAGCGGCATACAGTACGGGATCTTTCGACAATACGTCGCCTGCTTCCAGACGGATAGCCGACTTCTGCAATTTTGCTACCAGCGGTGAAGCCATGCTGAAGTCCACGCTCTCGGTATTGAGGTCAATGCGCGCCCAGTTCACTTTCGGTTTGCTTGGTGCAGCATTCGGTATCTGCACCTTGGCGTGTGTCTTGCCCAGATCGGCTACCATCGAATCCATGGCGTAGTGCAGATCGGTCAGAGTCAGGTCGGCATTGATCTTGCCCTTGCCCAGATTCATCTTGGTCAGGTCAGCCAGTTTGATACGCGCTGCGGCAGTACCTTTCGCACCGCCGGCAAGTTGCATATCTTTCGGCAGGAAGTATGCAAAGTCCGGCAGGTTGGCGTCGAGTGCAAGTTGCAGGTCGATGAGCATGTCGCCGAGCAGGTCGTTGACTAGCCCTTTGGCTGACAGTTCGCTTTTCTTTGTTTTTGCCGCCAGGCTGTTGATCTTCACGTTCGATACCTGCCCTTTGTTCAGGTTGAGGTCGGCATCGGCATTGAGCGATAGGTCGCGCAAGGTGTATGGCAGGGGTTTGTAACTGCCTTCGCCGTCCTCGAGTGACAGATGGGCGGTTACGCGCGGCATCTGTTCGTTGCCGAACTGTCCTTTGGCAGTGGCATCGAGTTCAAGTTGACCGTCCACATCCAGGTCTTTGAGACTGCTTGCGAACTTTTCCGGCACCAGTGCCAGCAGCGGTTTGACTTGCCACTTGCCGGTGGACAGGTTGATATCCATATCAATCACGTCACCGAGTGTCACGTCGCCGTCCACGCCCAGTTCAAACTCGTTGACAGCCAGTTTGGCTTTGCGGAGCGTGAAGTGCATGTTATCCAGATCGGCAGCGAGCGGGGCGTTGAGTGCGAGGTGCAGACTGTCGGCGTAAGTGTCACCTTTCAGTCGTGCGCAGATGTTGTTGGCGTCCAGTTTGACGCGTATATCGTCCCAACTTGCTGCTTTTGCCGATAGTTCGGTGTTGGCGAGCGAGGCGTCGATAGTGTCCTTGGCGTCAACGAACGTTATCTGTCTTGCCTGTACGCTCAATCCGTCCACCTCGAGCGACTTGAACGGCAATGAGAACGCCGAACTGTCCTCTTCTGTCGTGTCGGGCGAACTGACGAACACGTCGAGGTTGTTCTTTCCGTCCGGCGCGATAAAGAAGTTCACTTGTGCACCGGTCAGAGCGGCTTCGTAGATGTGCAGGTTCTTATTCGTCAGGAACTCGCGTACATCCACTGTGGCAACCACATGTTTGGCTTCCACGACGGTATCGTTCTGCGCTCCCTGCATAGGATTGATGAGCAGCAGTCCGTCGGCGCGCAATCCGAAGCGCGGGAAAGTGGAGAAGAATGTCAGATCGACTTCGCCAATCTCGTGCTCGCAGGTAATGAACTTTGCTGCGGCTTGCCGTGCGATAGGGGTTAGCCTTTCCGGCGTGAACACTACGTACATTGCTATGCCTGCCACGAGTACGACAGTCAGCACAATGCCCAGTAGCGTCCAACCGATAATCTTCAGTGCTTTTTTCATTTCGTTTCAACAACTTTGGTGAAACTGTATTTCCAGTTCTCTTTGTCTTTTTCGTAATATACGAGTTCGGAGGAGGTCAATTTGGAAACAATATACTCCTTAGGGATCTCCGCTCCCTCGTTGTCCATAAGGTGAATCTCATGCAACCCGCCGTCCGTAACGGTGAATTTGTACTTGAACCATCCGTTACCCGGATGGCCGAGTTTCTCGCGTGCCTCCAGCAGGTCGCTCTCATATACAGCCATATCCTCGGAGTCATCCTCATTCCACTCACGTCCATATAGGTAGCCTGTTTCATCAGACTGCTCTGTAGTGAAGCGAACAAACTCCAAGGTGTTGTCGCGTTGCCACAATCCTTGCAGGTCAGCAAGTTTGAATTCCGGTTCTGTTGCTCCGCCAAAACAGCCAGTGAGGCTGATGGCTGCGATGGCGCATAACGCCAAATGATAAAACTTTTTCATATCTCTTGTGGTTTGTATCCGCCAAGCTTGGCGGATGGAATTGTTATGCTTTGGTTATTTTTACTGTGATGCCCATATCCTCGATGGCGGTGCCGTCGCTGAGGCTGTCCACGAGGGTGATACTGTTTGCGAGCACCTGCGAAGCGATATACTCGGTGCAGTGCTCAACGGCCGCGTTGATAGCGTCGTTGCGAACGATCTGGACGCAGATGCGGTCGGTTATATCCAAACCGCTGGATTTGCGCAGGTTCTGCAGTCGGTTGATGAGTTCGCGGGCTATACCTTCCTCAATCAGTTCGGGCGTCAGTTCGATGTCCAGAGCGATGGTCAGCACGCCGTTGTTCACCACGAGCCAGCCGGGCATATCTTCGGTCAGGATCTCAACATCCTCGGGAATCAGGGTGTAGTCGAAAGTCGAAAGTCGAATGTCGAAAGCCGAATCAGCCTCCATCTTGGCGATGTCGTTTTGAGACATAGCGTTGATAGCTGCAGCCAGTTCCTTCATCTGTGCGCCTACTTTCTTGCCGAGTACCTTGAAGTTCGGTTTGATCTTCTTGACGAGTTTTATTTCCGACTTGTCGGCAGGTACGATTACCAGTTCCTTGACGTTCACCTCTGCGCGGATGAGGTCAGCGACGTGTTTGAGCGCTTGTAGGGTCTGTTCGTCCTGTACGGGGATCACGGCTTTCTGCAGTGGCTGGCGCACGTTCTTCTCGGCTTTCTTGCGCAGCGAGAGGATCATTGAGGTAGCCTGACTTGCCAGGTACATTGAGCGCTCGAGGTCTTTGTTGATGAGTGATTCGTTAGCCTTGGGCCAATCAGCGAGGTGCACGCTACACGGGCTTTCGACTTTCGACTTTTGACTTTCGACTAAATCCCGATAGAGTCGGTCGGCGTAGAACGGTGCATTGGGTGCCATGAGCAGGGCAACGGTCTTCAGGCAGGTATAAAGCGTCTCGTAAGCCGCCTGCTTGTCGGCATCCATCTCCCCGCCCCAGAAACGTTTGCGGTTCAGTCGCACGTACCAGTTGCTGAGGTCGTCCTGCACAAAGTCGGAGATAGCGCGTCCGGCTTTGGTTGGTTCGTAGGCGTCGTATGCCTCGGTTACCTCTTGAATGAGGGAGTTGAGTTTGGAGAGTATCCAAAGGTCGATCTCGGTACGACCATAGCGTTGGCTGTCGGTTGACCGTCGGTTGACCGTCGGTTCCCAACCGTCCACGTTCGCATACAGTGCGAAGAACGCATAGGTGTTGTAAAGTGTGCCGAAGAACTTCCTGCGGATCTCGCCCACGCCTTCGGGATCAAATTTCAGGTTGTCCCACGGCGCACTATTTGTCAGCATGTACCATCGTACAGCGTCAGCGCCGTACTGATCCATTGCGCCGAATGGATCGACGGCATTGCCCAGTCGTTTGGACATTTTGTTGCCTGCTTTGTCCAACACCAAGCCGTTGCTTATAACATTTTTGAATGCGACCTTGCCTTCGATCATCGTGTGGATAGCGTGCAAGGTAAAGAACCAACCTCGCGTCTGATCCACGCCTTCGGAGATGAAGTCTGCAGTACGCGGAGCGTCGGCGTTCTCGAACGGGTAGTGGTTCTGCGCGTAGGGCATAGCACCGGAGTCGAACCAGACGTCAATCAGATCCAGTTCGCGGTACATAGGTTGTCCCGTTGGCGAGACGAGAACGATCTGATCCACGTACGGGCGATGGAGGTCGATGTTGGTTGGTGCGTAGTTCTCGGCGCTGTAGTCGCCTACTTTGAAGTTCGGCCACGGGTTGGCTTTCATCACACCGGCAGCCACGGCTTTGTCGATCTCGGCAAAGAGTTCTTCGATCGAACCGATGCAGATCTCCTCTTGTCCGTTCTTTGTGCGCCAGATAGGCAGCGGTGTGCCCCAGTAACGTGAGCGGGAGAGGTTCCAGTCGTTGAGGTTCTCGAGCCATTTGCCGAATCGTCCTGTTCCGGTTGATTCGGGTTGCCAGTTAATGGTTTTGTTGAGTGCGATCATCTTGTCGCGTGCGGCAGTGGAGCGGATGAACCACGAGTCGAGCGGGTAATAGATGATAGGCGTGTCTGTTCGCCAGCAATGCGGGTAGTTGTGCACGTGCTTCTCGATCTTGAATACCGTGCCGTCTTGCTTCATTTGCATGCAGAGGCGGATATCGATGTTCTCGGCTTTTAGGGCTTTCTGCTCATCGTAACGGTTGTCCGTCCAGAAGTTTGCTTTGTCGTAAGCGTTCTTGACGAACTGTCCCGCCCACGGGTTGTACAAGTCGGTGTTGATACAGCCTATGACAAAGGCGGGCATCAACTCGTCGGTAAGCCAGTACTTGCCGGTAAAGTCCACCATCGGTCGTGTCTCGCCGTTCTTGGTGATCATGTAGATTGCCGGAATGCCTGCTGCTTCCGCCACACGTTTGTCGTCGGCGCCGAAGGTAGGAGCGATATGTACGATACCTGTACCGTCCTCGGTGGTTACGTAGTCGCCTGCAATCACGCGGAAAGCATCGGCGCTACGGTCGGTGATCTGGTTCTGCTCCTTGTTGTAATCCACAGGTTTAACCCACGGGAATAGTTGCTCGTAACGCAAGCCAACGAGGTCTTTGCCCTTGAAACGTGCTACTATATTCGGCTCGAGCAGGTTGCCTTCGTCATCGGTGGCGCACAGTTCTTTTCTGTAAGCGTCCAGACGCGCCTCGGCAAGGATGATATGTTCGCCGTTCGGTGCTACCACTTCCACGTAGTCAATCTTCGGTCCTACGCACAGGGCGGTATTGGAAGGCAACGTCCACGGGGTGGTTGTCCATGCTATGAAGTATGTAGGCGAATCAGTTAGGCTTTCGACTTTCGACTTTCGACTTTCGACTAACCTGAACTTGGCTGTGCAGGTCGTATCTTTGGTATCGCGGTAGCAGCCGGGCTGGTTGAGCTCGTGCGAACTGAGTCCCGTACCTGCCATAGGCGAGTAAGGCTGGATGGTGTAGCCCTTGTAGAGGAATCCCTTGGTATATAACTGCTTGAGCAGGTACCAGAGCGTTTCGATATACTTGTTGTCGTAGGTGATGTACGGGTGCTCCAGATCCACCCAGTAGCCCATCTGCTTGGTGAGGTTCGTCCACTCCTTGGTGTACTTCATTACCTCCTGCCGGCATGCAGCGTTGTAGTCGTCCACGCTGATTTTCTTGCCGATATCCTCCTTGGTTATACCGAGTTTCTTCTCCACGCCCAGTTCAACAGGCAGTCCGTGTGTATCCCAACCTGCCTTGCGCTGCACCTGGTAGCCCTGCATTGTTTTGTAGCGGCAGAACGTATCCTTGATGGTACGTGCCAGCACGTGGTGAATACCCGGCATGCCGTTTGCCGAAGGCGGTCCCTCGAAGAACAAGAAAGGAGTATGCCCCTCACGCACGTCTATACTCTGATGGAACAGGTCTTCCTGCTCCCACTGCTGCAATACCTCGCGGCTGACAGCAGCCAAATCCAATTGTTTGTACTCGTTAAAATGCTTCATTCTATTTTGTTGTTTTTTATATCGATTTAGGTACGTACCCCGGCGTACGCACACTCGGAAACGGTGCGCGCATACATAGGCGCACGATTTACCGCACACAAAGTTACGAAAAAATTTGCACATATGCAAGAGTAACCGTGTTTTTTTTAAAAATATCACATATATTGGCATATTTTGAGTGTTGAATTTGGAATTATGAAAAAATATTTGTATCTTTGTATGCCGGATTGTGTGCCGCGCCCATGACCTGTCTGTCAGCGCAACGTAAGTTCGAGGATACAACAAATAATCCACCCTTCAGTCGTCCTGCATAAGCGCTGCGGCTGACGGATGCTCTCTCCACGCTTGCTCCAGGGAGTGCGTGGGAGGGTTGCTGTGTGCAAAATTGTGAAAAACAAACAATAAACAATCAATTATAAATCTAAAACAATTACAATAATGGAAAAACCAGTTAGTGCTTTTGTTCCTAACTTCCTGCTCGGTATTGCAGGAGGTATTCAATACTTGAAACTCAAATCCGTCAGCCGCAACCCGCGCCGTGCGAGCGAGCAGACCTTGCGTGGTATTCTCAACTATGCCAAGGACACCGTTTATGGCCGTGAACATCATTTTGCCGAAATCCTGGCTGCCAAGGATGACAAGGAGTTGTACGCCCTTTATCAGCAGTACGTGCCTGCGCAGGAGTATGAGGCATTGCGCCCGTATGTGGAGCGGCATAAGAACGGCGAGGCAAACGTGCTCTTCCCCGGCAAACCTATCATGTACGCCACCACCTCCGGCACCACCAAGGAGCCGAAATGGGTGCCTATCACCGATGTGTACCTCAACTCCGTCTATGGCAAGATGACCAAGGTGTGGCTGTTTAACTTTATCAAGAACCGCCCGAAGGTGTTCACCGGCAAGATCGTCAGCATCGTGGGTAAGGTGATCGAAGGTTATGCACCTGACGGCACGGTGTTCGGCTCAGTCAGCGGTGTCACGCAGCGCGACTGCCCGAAGTTCGTCAAGAAACTTTACGCCTCGCCTGCCGATGTGTTCTCCATCACCGATTACAACGCGCGCTACTATGCTATCATGCGTATGGGTATAGAGCGTAATATCACCCTGATTGTCACCGCCAACCCGTCAACCATCGTCGAGATGCAGAACAATGTCAACGAGTTCTACGACCAGTATGTCGATGACATCGAGCATGGCACGCTCAACAAGGACCTGAATATCTCTCCCGAGATTCGCGCGGCTATCCAGCCCTATCTCAAGCCCAATCCCGAACGTGCCGCCGAACTCCGGGCACTCAAGCAGAAGTACGGCACCGTGCTGCCCAAGCACTACTGGCCTAACTTGCAGATCCTGAACACCTGGAAGTGCGGCAATACCAAGGTGTATGTCGATAAGTTCCAGCACTCCTTCCCGGAGCAGATGTTACACCAGGAGTTCGGCTACTTCTCCTCTGAATGCCGTTTCGGCTTGGTGCTCGATGACACCAACAACACCGTTCTCTTCCCGCATTTCCACTACTACGAGTTCATTGAGGAGCATGACCTGGAGAACGAGCATCCGCATTTCCTGCAACTGCACGAACTGGAGCAAGGCAAACGTTACTGCCCGTTCGTAACCACCTACGCCGGTCTGTACCGCTATAACATGAACGATCTGGTGGAGGTTGGTCCTAACTTCGAGA
>Ga0310694_10001350_pt1 | contig 28163 bp, 44 predicted proteins | sample 174DNAGHGhighgp2_FD_203884 | JGI IMG/M metagenome (GOLD analysis project Ga0310694, IMG submission 203884) | Sheep rumen microbial communities from Palmerston North, Manawatu-Wanganui, New Zealand - 1742 DNA GHGhigh gp2 (v2) (version 2) | ecosystem: Host-associated > Mammals > Digestive system...
TTTGAAACTCTTGCCCGAGATAGGTTGTATCCGATTCAAAAGTAATTCGTTTATAGGCTTCGTCATAAGTCGCACCCGCCCATATCGCCGCATAAATTATTTGTTCTTCAATAGCGCGTGCGCCGGTTTTATCCATTGTCGCAATAGCGGCGGTTCCCGAAGCGGTTCTGAGTTTTAGCGCGTCTCCGGAACTATTCGCGCCCGCGCCGTCGAGAAGATCGCGGATCGACGAATATTTCAAGCTCGCCTTTAATTCTTCTTTTGCATTCCGAAGTTCGCTCAATCCGCTTCCGGACGTTTCAAGTATTTGCGCCGAAGCAGGTAAACCGCCCGCCGATTTTAGCCAAAGAACGCCGCCAAGCCGAATATCGTCTTTGTCTTTAATCGCGTTTGTTATTGACAAAGTGGGAGTTGCGAATTGATAGAGCGCCATTTTATACCACGAATCGACGATATAATTCCCGATCGTAACTTGTGCAACGTCCAGATACGGCGGCGCTTGCCAATATTCAAGCCCGAGTCGATCTACGTTGCAAATCGTCAACGGCACGAAATCTAGTTCCGTGTCCCTGAATTTAGGATAAACTAAACTAGCGCACAGAGCTTCGTTCGGTTCGTCAATCTTGAATTCCGCCCATTGACCGGCGATTCCGTCTCCGGCGAAAGTCGCAGTATAATATCGTTTATCCGCGTCGAGCGCGACGAGCCGCCACTTCGGCAACGCTTGCCAAGTTTTAGTTGCTTCGTCGAATCTCTTTGTCGTTTCATCGAGTAACGCCCACCGGATGCGCTTCCGAGAATCGTTTTGATTTTCGCAATAATCGCCGTCAAGTATTGTTGGCGCTGTATATTCCGTTATACAAAACTGAGGTTGCAAACCGTCCTCGTCGGTTACAACGTCGAGCAAAAGACCATATCTTCCATATAACGCTTGTGCCGCGTTAACTCGTGTCTTTAAACCATATACGCCGTCGTTATAGCGGTTTCCGCGCCATTCCATATCACGAACTTCTTGCGGCGATTCTTCGTCGTCAGCCGCGCCGAAGTGAATACGCGGCTTGTTCTTTTGCATTAAACCGCAAATATCGTCGATCGTGGGTTTAAAGAGATTCTCGTAGGTTGCAATTCGTTTTCGGAACGCATAACGAGTCGTTTCGAATTCGCCGGCGTGACGATTGATCTCGATTCGTTCCGCTGGTTGCGGTGGAAGATAAACGTAGGCGCGTTTCATATCTTTGATCGCTTCCACGCCGAGGTAACAATCGCCGACAATTTGCCAAAGCGGTAAAAGATTCAAATATTGCTCGTTTGCCATATCGAAGTCTCCGAAGGACGAAAGAAAAATTTTATTATTTTTCGACAAAAAATCGAAAAATACTTTTTGGAAATTAAAACATTTTTTTCATTTCTTGGAAGCGTTTAACACTGGTTTTTACAGAGTCAAAAAATAAGTCGATTATTAAAAAAATAATTCCCTTTTATTTCCTTTTATTTTATTTTCTATTTTTGATTTTATTTAATCCTACTATTTTACAAATTTATATTTTTTGACTTGAAAATATACTATTTGACGCTATACTATATCTCACAGGAGGACATAGTTATGCAGTTCACTAGAACACACGAAGAATTTGCGCGACGGCTCGCAAATCTCAACGGAAATCCTTATGCGCTCTACCTTCTTGGAACGTTGGACGGAGCGCGAAGCCGTGCCGCGTGGCAAGCGGCTAATCGTCGCCAAAAGCAAGAACGATCTTCCGCTGAAAAACAAGTCGAACAAGCGATTCTTCAATCGCTCGTCGGTTCGATTTCGGAAACGCAAGGAAGCGTTTAACATTCAGAAAGATCGGAGGTTGCTTTGGTTGATATAGAATACGAATTTTATGATTCGTATTATGACCTTTGGCAGGAAGCGTTTGGCAATTCGTACTTTACAACGCGACAAGCGGTTCTAATTTCTCACCTCGATGAGAAAACGGTTCGACGTAAACTCGTGAAAGCGAAAGAAGCCGGAATCGTTCGAGGTGAAAGAGCCTACACGGGTTACGGCGCATATATGTTTTGGTCTTTCGGCAACAAACCGCTTGAAAGACCGGGCGAATATGAACCAATCGCACCCGAGGACATCTCGTTGGGACCGCAGCTCTTCGGCGATGAACGTGCGCGCTACGAAGAGATCAAAACCTATCACGAAAAGTTCGGGCGAAGTTACCCGACGGAAAGGACCTATTATGGACAAAAAATCAATCGTTAAATACAGCCTTTTAACGGCTTTGCTCTTCGTTTTCGCGGTTGGCGTTCAAGACGCGAACGCGTGGGGCGGTCGATTTTTAGGCGGTTGCCGTTCGTGCTCGACTTGCTACGGAACCTCTTGTCAGACCAGAAGTTCGTATTCGTATTCGGATTATTTCCAATCGTATACGGGATCTCGCGTTTGCAACGGAAATTGTGCGCTTCGTGAAGATTACGCCGTCGCGCCGGTTTCCAATCCGGAGCCGTGCGAAGCCGTGCATCCGATTGAAGTTCCGCGCCCTTGCGAATCGGTTTCCGAAGTTCCTTCGGCTGAGTACGAAGAAGAAAAACAAGAGGTTAAAGAAGTTCCGGAACCGGCTTGCGAACCTTGCGGCGCGGTTAAAGCAGTCGAAACTATCTCGTGCGATACGTGCGAGAAGAATTGCGCTACTTGTCCGATTAAAACCGCCGCGAAAACCGCGTTGAAAGTTGCGTCCTCGCCGCTCCGCGTGGCCGTGAGCGAATTGTCGAAAGTCAACGAACTGCGTGCTAAATATGGGCTTCCGGCGTTGAAATTCGACGCGGCTCTCGACGCTGGTTGTTTATCTCATTCGCGAGCGATGAGTTCCGCGTGGTGCGGTTGGCGCGGCGGTCGGGGCGCTCTTTATCACGCCGCCGGTTATAACGAAATCGTCGCACAAAATTGGGGCTTCGGCGTTGACGACGCGCTCTTCCAATGGGAACATAGCGACAAAGGACACCGCGAAATCCTTTTGAATCCTTACTTTACCCGCGTTGGAATCGGTTGTTTTCGCGACGCTTCGGGACGTAACTGGTGCACGATGAGATTCCGGTAATCCGTGAATTCCATTGATTTTACATAAACGTGACGCGCCGATTCCGAAAGATTCGGCGCGTTTTTTTTAAAAAAAGGAGCAACGGATGGACGATCTAACGCCGGAAGTCAAAGAAGCGTGCAGGTTAGCCGTACATTCGGTTTTAAAAACTAGACGAAACGCTCGGCAAGTCTATTACGATACACTGCAAGACGCATATATAATCGCACTAAGCAAGCGCGGCAAAAAAGAAGCAAAAACGCCGCAAGAATACTATTGGAAAGTACGTTACGGACTAATCGATCTATTCCGAGAACAAACGCACATTCGTTGTTATCAACGGCAAGGAATTGAAATGCCGGTTATTCTAAGCCTCGACGACGATTCGGTTACGGCGGATTTTAAAGATTCCGCGCCGTCGTATCGACGTTGGCTAAGTGAAAGGAAAGGAAAGGTTTTTACTTATATCGACAAAGAAAATAGACTCGTAAGAGTAACGGAAGAACAGGTTAGAGACGCAATAGAAACTATTTTAAAATTATTTCCGCGACGAGAGCAAGCGTGGATTTTAGAATGGATTAACGGAAAGACACTTTTGGCAATAGGTAAGGAAAACGGATTGAGTGAACCGAGAATTTCGATCGCCATTAGTCGTTTTAAAAAAGAAATTCGGAAGTTGTTATCCGAAAGAAGATAGAAAAAAAAGAAGCCGAACAAATCGGCTTCTTTCGTCTATTCGTTATAGTTGTTTTGATTAAACGTCGTATTGCTAATTGTGTAAACGTCACGATATATGTTTTGCGATTCGCTTTGTTCCGACGCGTTTTTCTTGTCGGCGGCTTCCCTAACTCGTTGCGAAAGCAGTTTTGAAAGAAACGTCTCGAACGCTTTTTTGTCGGCTTCCGACAATTCCATAAAGCGTTCGAAAAGCAAGGAAGTTATTTCGTCGCAACCATTTCGCACCGCGAATTGTCGTGCGTTTTCGAATTCGTTTGCCGGTTCGGAACCCGATAAAAATATTTCGCCTGAGCCGTTTTCGAGCCAGTCGGGATTGACGTTAAACGACGCAAGAAGCAATTCTTTTTTTTGGTCGTTTATAATTCCGTCTTTTTCCCAATTCACGACGGTTTGCATTGATACTTTTAAACGCGCCGCAAATTCCGTTTGCGTCATTCCGAGCTTTTTTCGCAACGATCGCAACCGCGAATTCATTTTTTCTTGGAAAAGTTCTTTGTCGTTTGGCGCAGTCGGATTTCCCTGCCCCGTGAGCAACCAATCTTTATTAACGTTAAACGCCCGACAAATATCGTTTATTTTCGCGTCGGGGACTCTTCCGTCGCGTTCCCAGACGCTGATAGTTGAAGGGTTTACGTCGATTTTTCTAGCGAATTCCGCTTGTGATAATTCAAGCAGTTTCCGAAGTTTTTTGATTCTATCTTTCACAATACCTCCTTTATCGGTCAGCGGTTAACACGTTGATCGTTTTTAATTTTATCGACACAAAAACGTTCGGCAATAGCGTTGAAAATATTTTTTTAAAAATTTTTCAAAATTTTTTACTCACGTTTTTCAGTATAAAACGCAATTTTCAATAATTATTTTTCTTGTTTTTTATTTTTTTGTCTTGATTTTTATATTTTCAAGGTTAGAATGTATTGTGTTGTTTGAAACGCAACAAAAAAACAAAAACACGAAAGGAAAATCAAATGGAATTCAAAAACGTTTACGCTTTGGAAAATCGCCTTCACCGCCTTTTTAACGGCGTTCGCAATATCGTTTGTGACGTTCGTTCCGACGCTGACGATTTCGACAATTATCTTTTGAAGATTTCGAACCTTCGAAAAGTTGCCGTGAACTTCGGCGACGCTGAATTGGTTGCCGCGCTTGATTACGCCAAAGAAGCGGTGGAAACGCGCCTCGACTTCAATTCGAACGTTTACGATCTTCGCCGAAAAGCGGTTGCGAAAATCGATTCCGCCGCCGTGATTATCAATAAGAGAATGTGGGTTTGACTAAAACGCGCAAAGCAACGAAAGGAAACCAAAAAATGACGAAATCCGAATTTTGCCGCAAATGCGACGCGCTCGCCGCTGAATACAAGGCGCTTTCCTTGAAACAAGGAACCACCGTGGGAAGTTTGAATTACGCGAATCGTTTGTCGCACTACTATATCGAAGTGATGGATATGAAGTACGACGTTTGTTTCAACCAAAACTACACCGACGAAGAACAAATCAGCGGATATTACACGAAAGAAGCGAAACGCCACGAAGAATTGATTGACAAGTGGAACGCCGCTTTGCCGGTGATGATCGATCTCCTTTGATAGATTGACGAAAGGAACGTGAAAATGCTTCAAACCGAATTCGAATCCCTTTTCTTCGATTCCGTGAAACGAGAAGAGCGCAAAATGAAACGCGCCGGACGTCCCGTGATTGGCTCTTTGAAAGTCGATTGGAAGCAAATTGCGACGATCTACGATCTAGCGAATGCGTGGTACACGGCTCACGAAAAGAATTCCAAAGCGGACGCGGCGAAGTGGGCGGCGGCGACGCTCGAAGATATGAACGAATCCGCGCTTTACGCTGAATATTTTAACTTCGGCGGCGACGACGCTAATTGGGAAGAACACAAAACGGAGTGCTTCCTCGAAGCTCTCAAAGCGAAATTCGAAGCGTGGCGTGAAGAACTTCGGAAAGAAATCTTCGTTGCGCGTCTCGTCCTCGAAGGGCTTGAAGCCGCTGAAAGTTGGGCGGAAACCGCGTTGCAAAATGAACGCGCTCGTGAATCCTTCAATTTTTAATCGGCAAACAATTTGCACGCGCTCATATCGGGCGCGTGCTTCAATCGAACGAAAGGAAAACCAAAATGAAAAAAGACAAAATCACTTGTATCGTCGTTGACTTCGAACGCAAGCCAAAAATCGTCAAAATCGAAAAGTCGCTCGAAGCGTATCAAGCCGCCGTTGGCGGATATATCGAAGTGCTTTATCCGTTCACGGATAGCGTGGGTATCGTTTGCAACGAAGAAGGCAAAATGCTTCACCTTGCGCCGAATCGCGCTCTTTATACGCAAGGCGAATTTGTGACCACGGTGAACTTTATGACGTTCTCGTTGGAAAGTTTTTAGTCGTCGGGCTCACGGACGAAGATTTTTGCGATCTCACGGAAGAGCAACAAAAGAAATATCTTGCGCGTTTCGCCGCGCCGGAATTCTTCTTCAATATCGACGGCAAACTTCGGGTTTTCAAAGGCAAAACGCGCCTTGTGTCGAAACTCTGATACCGCTGAAACAAACGCCGCCCTTCGGGGCGGCTCCGAAAGGAAAAGAGAAATGCGCTTTATTATCAACAATCTCGTGAAATACACGTCGTTTATCGAAGCCGCAAAGCGCGAAGCGGCGCAAAAAACCTACAAAGAAGAACGGAAACAAGCGTTCCAAAACGTCTTGCGTGCGGCACAATCGGATTTCGCAAATATGCGCAAGACGATCGGGAAAACCGCAAATCGTACGGCTCCGCTTGTTGCAAACGCGAATATTTATCTTTCCGCGTTCGAACTTGCGAATTTCGCAAGATCGCAAAACGACGCGCAGACGGCGCACTTTTGTCAAGTGACAATGTTCGGCGCGTTGCGATTGATCGAAGAACGTCTTGCGCAAGAGCTCGGGCGCGAAACTCTCACAAAAGAAGAAGATTTCGCCGTGTCGTGCCTTCTCGAACTTCTTCTCGATTGGGCAAACGAAGAAGCAAACGACGCTTATCAGAGCGCGTTATTTTAAACCTCAGCGAGGAAAGGAAAAACGAAATGACTCCGTTTGAACGTTGGCAAGAAAACAAGTGCCGAAGATATTACGAAAACGTTGACGACGCACGTTTTGCGTATCGAATGGCGCGTCGTTACGGCGAACCGGAAGAAGAACTCAAAATTTACTTTGAAGAGATGCAAAACGCGGAACGCGAACTCGAAGAGGCGTTAAAGCGTTATGACGAAGAATATTATGACGCGCTCTTTGACTGAAAGGAACGAAATGGAAATCGACGTAAACACAAAAGAATTCACGATCTTTGAATCGTCGCTTGATAAACTTTGGGACGCTTATTTTGCGGTGGATAAATTTCCGCAAGGCGATCTAATCGATTCGGTCGTAACGGAAATCCGAACGATTCAAGACGACAAGTTCACGGAAATCAAAGAGTTATTCGACGTGGCGATTGACAAACTGCGTTATCTCGACGAAAACGAACGTCGTTATGGTCGTGGCGGTTACGACGTTGATCCCGACGATTTCGTTCTCGATCTTAGTTACAAATTCGCCTTTGTCGAGGAAAGCGGCAAGGCGTTGTGGAATGCGGAAGAAGCGCTTGAAAATATCGGCGAAGCGCTTGAAGAATGACGTTATAAACCTCACTAACAAAAGGGAAACCAAAATGAACGCGAATATTTGTAAAATGTGCTCGGAATCGATCATTAAACTTTTGGACGAAGGCGTTGTGCCGTGGCGTAAACCGTGGGTTGTCACGGGCGGCGCGAAATCGCACACGACCGGCAAGCCTTATTCGTTGCTTAACCAACTTATGCTCGGCGGAATTTGCGGCGAATTCGTGACCTTCAATCAAGTTAAAAAAGAAGGCGGCAAAGTCAAAAAAGGCGCAAAGTCGTTTCCGATCGTCTTTTGGAAGATTCTCGACGGCGGCGTTCGTGTTGTCGTTAAAGGAAATAACCTTGCCGTTGAAGAACGTGATTACGTTCCTTATTTGCAGTATTATCGCGTTTTCGCTCTTTCCGACTGCGAAGGAATTGAACCGAAATACGAGAACGAACCGCTCCCGAACGTCGTGAAACCCGAAGAGATAGCGGAAGAAGTTTGGCGATCTTATTGCGAACGCGAATCGATTCCGGTGCATAACGATTACGTTAGACCGGCGGCGTATTACGATCTAACCAACGACGAAATCACACTTCCGAAAATCGATCAATTCTTCAAGCAGGCGGAATATTATTCGACGGTCTTTCACGAAGTAGTGCATTCGACAGGACATAAAAAGCGGCTTGATCGTCCCTTCGGCGTTAAAGGCACAAAGAAATACGCGCAAGAAGAACTCACCGCTGAAATCGGCGCTTGCGCTTTGCTTGCGCACCTCGGATTGAGTACCGGCGATTCTCTTGCCAATAACGCATCTTATATCAAGTTTTGGCGCGACAAGATCGCCGAGGACAATTCGTTGATCGTTGTCGCCGCCGGACGCGCCCAAAAGGCGGTGGAACGAATCTTGAATATTAAATCGGAAACGACGGAAACGAAAGTCGAATCCGATTGACAAAGACAAACGCGCCGCCCGATCGATTTGTGGTCGGGCGGCTAATCCGAACGGAAAGGAAGAAAAATGATTGAGTTAACCGCAAACGTTCATCGGGAATTTTTGGAAGCCGCATACAAAGAACTTTGTGAAATCGCAAACGTTCACGAAAATCGTCTTGAAAGAATCAATCGGTTTTGGGTTCCGCTAATCCACACAAATAAGGGCTTCGGGAAGCTCGAAAAGGCGCACGACGCGCTTTGTGCCGCTTGCGTTTTCCTTGTAATGAGTGAGGATAAAACCGCTCGTGAATTTTTGGTTGAAGCGTTCAATGCGCTTTACGAATAGTCAAAACGATAATTATATCAGAGGATAGGACAATGAAATTCGTTTTTACGATTACGGAATACCTTGAAAGACAAGTCGTTATTGAAGCCGATTCCGAAGCCGAAGCGTACAAAAAAGGTTATGAAAAATATCTCAACGAAGAAATCGTTCTCGACGCTGACGATTATACCGAAACGACTTTCGATATTAAACAAGAGGAGGAAGAATGAAATTCGGTCATTCGATCGACGCGCTTTTTGATATGCGCTGTCTCAATTTGGTTCACGACTTAGGTTATGCCGGTTATGGTCTTTATTGGGGGCTCGTCGAAACGCTATTGCAACAAGATTCACGTTCGCTCCCGATCGCTTCGTTGCGAACGCTTGCGTCTCGTTTTCGCGTGCGAACTAAGACGTTGGACAAACTCGTTCGAAATTACGGATTATTTGAAATCTTCAATGACGGAAAGAACTTCCGATCGTTGCCGGAAACTTTACATACCGAGGTGCGATCTTGATGAATCAATATTTTTCTCACGACGTGAACGCGCAACACGACGACAAGTGCGTGGCTCTTCTAACTGTTTTAGGTTGGAAAGGTTACGGCGTTTATTGGGGAATCGTTGAACGAATGCACGAGCGCGAAGGTTGCCGCTTAGCCTATAATCCGAAAGCGCTTGCGTGGTCCCTGCATATTCCGGAAAAGTTTTTAGTCCGTGTAATTACGGAGTTTAACCTTTTCGTGTTTTCGGAAGACGGAACGGAATTCTGGTCGGAATCCGCCGTGCGGCGGCAGGGTTTACGGAAGAACAAATATTCTTCGAAAGAAACGAAAGTGAATTCCGAAGAAACGGAAACTCCGATTGAAAAACCGAAACGCAAACGCGGAAGACCGCGAAAATATCCTCTGCCGGAACCTACACTTGCGACGAAAGAAGAATCGATTCCGAAGAAGCAAGAGCAGGAACCGATTGACGAACCGAAGATCAAAACGCCTTCGGAACATATTGAAGAAGTGAAGGAAACGACGACGTGCGTTCCGGAATCGTTTAACGCGATTATCGAAGAACCGATCGTCCCGCAAATTGAATCTTTCGACGATTCGAACGCGGTTCCGCAAAGCGGCGTGAAAGTTCCTTACGAGCAAATAATCGCGCTTTGGAATCAACGCTTCACCGGAACGCGGCAAACTTATCGCGGATTTTTCCTCGATCCGGTTTCTTACCAAAGAGCCGCGCAGACTTTATCGTCCGGTTATACGCTCGACGATTTCGAACGCGCTTTTCAGGTCGCTCGTAACGATAGTTTTATGTGGCTTTTAAAAGACGTGCTTAAACAAGACAATTTGCAAAGACTGTTAGTTAAAGGAGATAAACAAAATGAAAAAGAATCCGGAAAATCTTTCACTGGCAACGGCGATTCAGTCAACGGAACGTCAAATTGGCTTCCCGACGGCTGGCAAAAGTTCATTCAATCCGGCGGCGAATGAAATGCCGGAAACGCCCGAAAACGTTTGCCCTTTGTGCAACGGTTCCGGTGTTAAAATCATAAATAACCGACGTTTCCTTTGCGAATGCCAACGAGTCGAAGCGCGTGTTATACGTCGTCGGTTCTCCGGTCTTCCGCACTTCGAAAAGCACCCGGCACGCCCTATAACCGAACAATTTATCATGAATTACGATTCGATCAAAAGAAGCGGAAAAAATTGGCTTCTTTATATGGGGCGTTCCGGTTCGGGAAAATCGACGCAAGCGTTTTTGATCGTGGACGCGCTTTTGAATCGTCCTCGTCCGGTATACGCGAAAGTCTTTTATTATCCTGATTTAGTACGTGAGTTATCCGCTTATCGATTCGACGCAGATCGTTTTGATGAACGAATTCAAAACGTGCTAACGCCTGAACTTATCGTTCTCGACGATTGGCTTGACGTTATCCCGAAGCCGGAATCTTTCGAAGAAAACGTTGCGTTGACGCTTATAAAGCGCCGCTATTCGCAACGAAAACCGCTGATTGTAACGACGGAACTCACGCCCGATAGATTCCAAAGCGCGTTTCCGCGCCACGGCGAAGCGTTGCTTGGGCGGCTCTTCGAATTGTGCGGTGGGCGGCTTGAAATTTACGACGAAACAAGCAAAAATTTTCGATTTGAAAAAGTTTTTTGAAAAATTTTTTGTGCGTTTTGCTCTGTATTTTTAAGCATCAAACGCAATTTTCAAAAACTTTTTTTGATTTTTTTTATTTTTCTACTTGAAAATATATTTTTCAACGCTAGAATTAAAAGTGTTGAATGTGAAAGCAATCAACAAACGAAACAAATCAAAACAACAAATCGAAAGGAAACCACAATGAACTTCACGGAACAAAAGAAATACGAAGCGCACCTCACGACGATCAACCCGAAGGCTCTGGATTACGCCGGAATTCACTATTCCGTGTGCAATCTTCGAAGTATCAGCCGTTCCCTTGAAACCGTGAAGGAATGCGTCGAAAAGTTCGAAGCGCTTGAAAAGGCGAACCTTCCCGAAGTTGCCGCGTTTTTCGCGCTTTGCAAAGCGCAAGCGTTTTTGGCGAAAGGCGCTGTGGCTGGAATCGTCGAAAAGGCGGAAGAAAAAATCGAATCCGCGCTCACCCCGAAAAATGCTTGTGAAGACGTTGAAGACCTCGCCCACGCCGCTGATATGTATACGTCGGCGCTTTGTCTCGTCGCCACCGGTTACGCGAACACGTGCAAAGAAGCGCTTTACCGCGCCGAAGAAATCGTTGCTCGTTGCATTATCGCCTGAACAAACCACACCACGAAAGGAAAGCCGAAATGAGAAACTTCACCGCACAACAAATCGTCACCGCCGCCAAAATCTTCTATTCGGACAAAGTTATGAAGGGCGAAAACGGACAAGGGCTTGACACCGCCTACCGCGCATTCGTAGGAAGTATTTACCCGGACGACAAGACGTATGGCACGGCGCAAATGATGAACCTTTACTACGAAGCGAATAGCCGCGATATGGAAGCCGATCCTCTTGCGAAATACGCTTCCGCCGGACTTATGCAGGAGATCAAAGAGCAAGCGGAAAAGGCTAATCCCACCGAAGAAAAGGTTAGTGGGATCGCGCTTGCGCGAATGGTTCTCGGAACGATCGATGCGCTCCACGAAATGCTTGAAACGTTCGCCGCCGCTGAATGATAAACGATAAACGCGCCGCGCCTTCGGGCGCGGCTCTGAAAGGAAATCAAAATGAGATATTACGGCTACTATCAAAACAGTTATAAACGGGCTATTTGCGCCGAATTGAACGCAATGCTTGAGGACGTTCGGCAAGGCTTAAACTGTGAAAACCCTTTTTCAACAATCGTTGAAATTATAGCGCGGCTTGAAAATCGCGTTAAATCCGTTTGGTATTACGCGACGCAACTTGGCAACCGGGACGAAAACGTGATCGCAAAACTTACCGCGCAACGACTTCTGGATTCAATGCGCCCGGTTTTCTACTGTTGGTATAACGACAAAGTGAAGGCACACGTTAAGCAATACGCCAACGACCGAATCGCCGCCGCTATTGACTATATCGCCGACAATGGCGGCTGGTGTTCTCCTGAAAAGCCCTTTGAAGTCAAAAACGCTTACTTTGACGATATACACGCCTACTTTGGAGACGGGCAAAAGGATAACCGCGCCAACTGAACACCGCCTGAACGAAAGGAAATCAAAATGACGATCACGAAAAAATATCTCGTATCACGCGAATTTGCAGAACGTGTCCTTGCTTTTAATCAGTCCGTTTTCATCAACGGAGCAGGTTTTATCTATTCGAATTCTGATCCGATTGATGCAGAGGATATCCCGATCTACGGTCCACGATACGTACAAAGGATGGCCGAGACCGACGAACGCGATAATTTCGATGCAGTATTCGAATATTATACGTCGATCGGAATGGATACTGAGAAAACGTGGATCACATTCGCAAGAGACGCTATCACGGAACGCGCTAGACGGTCTGGGCGCGCCGAAGATTGAATCAAGAGAGGGTGACGACCTCTTGCCCGCTCCCGCTTCGGCGGGGCGGGTCTTTTGAAAAACGAAAGGAAAACCAATGGCGACTAAGTATCAAATTTTGCGCCGCAATATGAGCGAGATCGCGGATTCCGTGATAGCCGATTACGCCAACAGACGTTACCTCGATCGAAAGAACGGCTTCGAAGATCAAACGTCGCGTTTATACGCTTTGAATCAAGCGGTTTACGATTCGCTCGACGATTGGTGCGAAAATCCTCACGATCCCGTCGAATACACGGCAAACGTGCGTTTCCTGACACTTATCTACGCATACAGAAATCTTCGGGAAGCTCTCGACGCTCATCGATACGTCAGCGGCGATCGACTTGAATTCCTCGGCGAAGTTATTGCGGAATTCCTTTCCATCAAAGAACGTTACGAAAGATCAAATGACAAGACGAGCGAAGAATTTCGGAATCCAATCAAAGACAACAACGGCGAAGAACTCGACGACAATCTCGTTGGAATCGCCGTCGAAAGTCTTGTTTCCGCAAATTGGAAAGCCTTTGACGACTGGCGGAAAAACAATATCTATTCTCTTGCCGTGGTCACCCTCAGCGAATGAAATTTGGCGGTCTTTGCGCGGAACCGGAAAGCCTTATCTTGCCGCGAAATATCGCGTGTATTTGAAGAATGTTTTGGCTTACTATACCGCGCAAGGCGCACCGAAATTCGCAAACAAAGAGCCGTTGCAAGTTGCGCTTCGGTTATTCCCACCGCACAACAGAAGTTACGATATAGACAACCGCATTAAACCGACGCTTGACGCGCTCACACGCGCCGGTCTTTGGATTGACGATCGTTATGTTCGGAAACTTGTCGTAACCGCTTATGTCCCTGTCGAAAAGGGCGCTGTCGTTGTCGAAATCGAACCTTTTGACGAAGAACGAGAAAACGAATTCGTTGCAACGATTCTTTCGTGGTACGGCTTGAAACGTTTGTCGCCTAAAACGCAGAAGAAACAAAGGAAATCAAAATGAACGAAATCGAAAAATACGAACGAATCGGCGGAACGACCGTCTCAGCGATTGTCGGTCAAAATCCGTGGGCTACTCCGCATAGCGCGTATCTCAAACTCCGGCACGAAGTTAGCCCTACTCCGGATAATGAATCTATGGCGCGTGGGCGTGAATACGAACCTATTATTGCCGAAGTATTTGCGCAAGGGAAACCGGAATACCGCGTCGCGCATAACCGGCAAGGCACTGACGAACCTGAACTTTACGTTGACGAAAGATATCCGTTTTTGATTGGTCACCCCGATCGCCTTTTATACGCGAAAGAATCGAACGAACTCGTTGCCGGTTTGGAGATCAAGACTTCAAATCTTGCCAATAAACGTTACTGGGGCGAAGTCGGAACCGACGCGATTCCAACGCATTACTTGATTCAGTGTCAATGGTACGCCGGGCTTGCTAAACTCCCTAACTGGTTGGTAGCCGTGGCGTTCCTTGATGATCGCGGCGTGCTTCACGATTATCGGGAATACAACGTTGTCGCCGACGAAGAACTCTTTGAAGCGCTTGTCGAAAGCGCCGTGAACTTTTGGAACGAGCACGTTTTACCCGGAATTCCTCCCGAACTTGAAACGATCGACGAAACGACTAAACGCTGGGTTGCTCAGAGGTTTCCTCGAAACGTCGAACCGCTTGAATCGGCAACGCCGCAAGAGGAACAAATAATGGCGCGATTCCTTCGCCGCAAAGAAGCGCTTGAAGCGGCGCAAAAGGAATTCGAACAAGCGGAAACGGAACTCAAATTGGCGATTGGAGATCGGGAAGGCTTAAAGTCGGAAACGTTCGGCAAAGTTACTTGGAAAAATACGAAAGATTCGAAGCGCGTTGATTATCACGCGATTTGCGACGAATTGAACGTTGATTCCGAAACGATTGAACGCTTCACGAAAACGATCGCCGGAACGCGACGTTTTTGTTCTTCCGGAATGCGTGTCCGCCTTTGATTTTAGGAGATCGAAAGAAGTTTTGCGCGTTGCTTCTTTCGCTCCTCTATAAATAAAACGTGCTTTTGAAAGGAATTAAACCAATGAAAGAACTCACTACTTACAACGCAAGCGAAAATCTCGCTGTTGCAAATCCGTTCGGAAACGATTATCGGGAAAGCGGAATCGGAGCCGTGCAAGCGGCTTCGCACGAACTCGCCGAAATGCAGGCGCAAATTTATTTGGCGAAGCAATTCCCACGAGATCAACGAGAAGCGTCGGAAAGAATTCTCACGGCGTGTCAACGTCCGGGTCTTGCTAACGTCGCCGTTTATTCTTATGCCCGTGGCGGTACAAATATTTCCGGTCCGTCGATTCGCCTTGCCGAAGAAATCGCAAGGAATTGGGGCAATTTGGAGTGCGGTTGGAACGAACTCGAACGGAATGAGGATTCCTCGAAACTCCGTGCCTTTGCTTGGGATAAAGAGACAAACGTTCTCAAAACGCTTTTCTTTTACGTTCCGCATTATCGCACGACGAAGCAAGGACGCAAGCGTATCTCTGACGAGCGCGATCTTTACGAATTGCTTGCGAATCAAGCGGCGCGTCGAATGAGGAATTGTATTCTTGCGCTTATTCCCGGCGACGTTATCGACGCGGCGGTGGAACAATGTCAAAAGACAATGGTCACGCACGTTGATATTTCGCCGGAATCGATCAAGAAACTTGTTGACGCTTTCGCCGGATTCGGCGTTACCAAAGCGCAAATCGAAAAGCGAATTCAGCGGCGTATCGACGCAATAGCGCCGGCGCAATTTGTTCGGATGCGCGAAATTTACACGTCGTTAAACGACGGAATGAGCGTTCCCGAAGATTGGTTCGAAGCGGAAACGGCGAAAGAAGAATCGAACGAAACGACGAATCCGGCGGCGACCTCGGCGACGGAATCTTTGAAGACGGCGTTAAACGGTCAAAAACGCACCTACAAGACGCGCAAAGCGAAAGTCGATACAAATTATCACGGCGAATCGAGCGACGCGCCTAACACCGTTATCCCGTCGAATTCCGCTGACAATTCGACGACGACGAATCCGAGCGACGTTCCAATCGGATTGGAAGACGAAGTTCGCCGATCTATCGCGCAAGCGCAAACGCGAGAAGAACTCGAAATTCTCGTTGCGCAAATCAACGATCTTGAACTCCCGAACGAAACGAAAGACGGCTTGCTCCACTTCGTTGATGATCGCGCCGAAATGATCGGTTGATCTAAGACCGCACAAAAGATTAGGACGTCGTTTGACGTTCCCCCTGCTCCCGAACAAAGGCTCGGTACAAGTCCTCTTTTTTCCTTTCGGGGATTGATCACGGCAGGGGCTCCGCAGACTGCGATTCGGAGCATAAACCGCGCAAGTGGTGAGCGTCGTTTGTTTTTGGTTTCATTCGCTCAATAAGCCAGTTTTAGGTTTTCCTTTGCGGGTTGCCGTCCTCGGGCAACCGAGGGCGGCTTCCCGTTTTAGGATTCACTCAAATAAAAGGTTACAAAGGAACGCAAAATGCAAAAGTTTATTCATTATCTCGGAATCGCCGCGCTCGGTTTTATTTCCGTGGCCGCTATTGGAGTTACGTTAGGCGCGTCCACAATGCTTGCTTGCTATTTGACGACATGCGGAATTTGCCGCGTGCAACGTGCGGCGATACAAGAAGTTCGGGAACTCGACGAAGAATCGGAACGCGAATCGCTTCCGCTGCCTTCTCAAAGCGCAAATCCGAACGAGCGCAGAACTTTGGCGAATAACGAAAATCTTCCCGAACAAGCAAACGTTGTGATTCGTCCGATCGATAATTATCAGGCGCGATAAAACTCACCGAAATAAAACGTTAAAAACAAAGGAGAACGAAAGAATGAATACAAAAGAAATCGCCGCTATTCAGGAAAGACTCGACGTTATTAAAGCGGAACTCGCACGCGTGACACTACTTTTCAACGGCGTGACACAAACGTTCGAAGCGACGCTCGAAACGCTTGCCGATATGCAGAAGAAACTTGCGAACGATTACGATCGTGAAACGAAATATGAAGCGGGTCTGGAAGATAAAGCGATCCCGAAAATGACTTCGGAATTGAAACGTCTTGCGCTCGAAGAACCGAAGAACGGTTGGGTGCAAATCGCCGACGTTCTACCTCGTGAGGGCGAAATGGTTGTCGCTCGTTGGCAAGACGGCGTTGTGGGCTGCGTCTATTATCGAAAGTCGGTTGAATATCCTGGCGCGTTTTGCTTTTACGATTCCTTCGGCGAATCGGTTTTGGCTCCCAAAGAATGGCTCGACGTTGAATTCGAGGAAGAACCTTCGGACGAAATCGCTGATTATATCAAGAGTTAGAGCGTAAAACAAAGGCTGCGAAGAATGAAAGACAAGATATTTATAATCGACCCTCGTGTCGAACTGCCAGTCGGCGCACGTTTTCGGCTTAAAGGAGAAAAGACCGTGTTTGAGGTTGTCGAAAATGCTAAACCTTTGATTGACGGTTGCAAAAACTGTTATTGGCACGCAGGCGGCTGGGATTGTAGTTACTTTCCGGTCGCCTGTAATGGGCGCAAAGATAACAAAGACGTTTATTTCGTGGCGGTTAAATAGAAGGGAAAAATCAAATGGATGAACGATTGAAACTTATTTTGATTACTTTTGGAATCAATCAAAAGACGTTTGCGCAAACGATCGGCGCGACGGAATGTTCAGTCTCGCGTTGGCTTAAAGGGAAAGGAACGCCGTCGATTCCCTATTGCGGAAGAATCGTTGATAAATTCAAGATCAATCCGCAGTGGCTTATCGGCGTGAACGGCGCTCCGATGAAATTAGAAACGATTCCGGAATTTAACGAAGCCGCTTTGAACGTCTATTTGAGCGACGGGACACGGGCTGACGGCAAACTTATTCATTTTAAAAAGGTTAAAGAATGAGCGGGATTAAACATATCAAGCTACGGTACGAAATGCCGATTGGAACGCGGTTTACGATAGATACTTTTCCACGAAAGACCTTTGAAGTCGTCGAGGTGGGAAGCTCTAAAAGTCCTCGTTTTTGCGATGATTGTTTTTTTTATGGCGTTAGACTTTTAAACGGCGGCAGTTTTTCTCAATGTAGTGATGTTTTGCGTTGTAGTGCGCTTACACGGAAGGACGCTAAGCACGTTATTTTCAAAGAGGTGAAGGAATGAGCAACAAAACCATAACGATCAAGATTTTACCGGAATTGCCCGTCGGCGCGATTTTTAAATTTGAAGGCAAACGCGAAAAGTACAAAGTCGTGGAAGTTCCGGAACTCAAAGTATTGACAGGAGATTCGCGGTGCGACGGCTGCGATCTTTTGTCGGTTGACGGCGACGACCGCCGTTGTCAATCCTTTATTTGCGCAGGGTTAGAGCGCGTTGATAGAACTTATGTGCGCGCCGAAAGTATGAAAGGAAAAAGAAAATGAAAGTGAATTTTGAACTCGATGATTTGACAATCACTTACGGCAAAGTCTTTGAGTATTTCGACAAAGATCGCAATATAAATTTGGATTTGCCGCCGTTCTTTGGAAGGCGTAATCACGGCGAATTAAACGCTTTATTTGCCGACGCTTTGAAGAAGTATAACGACACGACGTTTCATTCCGCTTCGCTTGATTCGCCGCCGATTAAAGACCGGGAAGATCATCAAGTTTCCATTTATATAACGGCTAACTTCGCGCTCGGCAATAAATATAAATATCCACGCACGGAAGAACAATCGGAAGCGCAGAACGTTCTTTGCTTTATTCAAGCCGGCGCCTTGTCGCTTATCGTCGAAAGAATCGAAGGCGCGCTCGATCGCAAGCTCGACGAAGTAGAAGAACGTTTCCTCGTTGCTTCCCTTCACGATTTAACCTACGCGGTTTACGAGGAGCAGTACGGCGGCGAAGAAGAAGAAGAAGAAGAAGTTCCGCCGGAAGATCGCCTTGAAATTCCGCAAGAGGAACTTGAACCGGAAGGTTTTATGGACGCACCCGATATTGACTTTGACACGGAGACGGAAGAGTGACAAACGAAGAACGAAACCACGAAACGCAACATATCTTTGAAAATTACGTGGATTATCTTCTTTCCGAAGGGAAACGATTAGACGAGATACTGAGTTTTGCGTGGGAATTGCGACAAAAAATCGACCGGAACGAAGAATGTCTTGCGCCGGATTACCTCAACGCCGACTGTACTTTATTCGGCGAAGTCACGAAAACCCTGACGGAAATTCGAGAACAAACCGACTCGGTTCTGACACAAGCGTTTGCACTTATGGACGGCGGTGATAAAGAATGACGCTCGCACTACTTTCGGCGATCTCTAAGCCGCTTATTATTTTAGGCGGCTTAGCCCTTTGCATTATCCTTTTATATTTCGGAGACTAAATTGGCAAAAGAGCTTGAAGTGTTAAATAATTACGCCGCTGTATTAAACGAACTCAACGGCGCTTTGAATGACGAAATGACAAAGATTTCGACCGAAATCATTGAGCCGTCGAAAAAGTCTGGTTTGACTGAGTTTTATACAATGCTCTGGCAAACGAGAAATACGATCGAAGAATTTCAAAAGGTTCTTCGGCAAGGCGGCAAACCTTCGCTTCTCAAAGTGAAATACGAAACCGCGATTATCGCGTTTAATCGTGCGGTTGTGGAATTTGAAAGAATCCTAGACAAGACGACTAAAAAGGAGAAAATCTCGTGAACAATAAAATCGAAATGAAACTATCCTACGGATTCGTTTGTCGTTTATCGGTTTACGGCACCGACGAAACATTCTTCAAGATCGCTCGCGTTTGCACGGGGCACGGATTCGACGACAAACCTGAGAGCGACTGGCATTTAGCGGATTTCGTTGATAATTTATATAAACGGAACCATTTACGCACGTTTGAGTTCGCCGGAATCGTTTTTGGGATCCGTTGCCCGATATACGTCGAGCGTCAACTCCGAACTTATCGCAAGCCGGATATCGAACGTTCTCTGCGCTTTTGCGAACCGATCGAAGTCGTTGAAGATAAAGGCGAAGACCTTCTTTCGAGCGCGTTTTATGATTATGGCGTTTTACGAGGGCGCGGAACGAAAAAAGAGGACGCGCGAAAGATTTTACCGCTTTGCACTTTGACCGAAGTGGCAAGTTATTATTCCGTGCGAAGTTTGTTCCACGTCTTTGACGAAAGACTTGCACACGCCGCGCAAGCTGAAACCCGCGAGTACGCCGAAGCGCTCTATACTCTGGCAAAAGAAGCGTTTCCGAGAACGTTCGAAGCCTACGATCGGAAACGGGATAGTTAAACTTCACGAAACGCGCAAGTTACAAAACGGAAGTCGAAAAAATGAATCGTATTGAGCGATCTATTTTAAGGCAAACGAAATCTTTCGGAGCAAGCGTCGAGATTTTTTCGTTTTCGCAAACTTGTGAGATTTTAAACGTTTCCGCGCCCACGTTGCGAAAGTATTTGATCTCCGGCGCAATAGCCGGAAAGAAGATTGGCGCGACGTGGTATATTACGGATGACGCAATTAAAACTGCGCTTGACCCGTTCGCCGAAAATCGTTTGAATCAACCGGTGCTACGCGAAACGACCATCGCCGACGCTTCTCCTTAGAGAAATGGAGGTTATCGGTTATGGCTTCGATTGAAGAACGAAAAAGTTCCGCCGGAACTTCTTTCGTTATTGTTTTTCGCCAAAACGGCAAGCGCAATAAGATTTTCCTCGACGCGGCGTACAGTCGGCGAGACGCAGAGAACGCACGACTTGCGGTGCAAGGTTTTTTGGACGCGAAACGGAAAGGAGAACCGATCGATCGGCGCACGCGCAATTATTTCGAAACCGCGCCGCCCGATTTGATTAAACGTTTCTCTTGTCTAGGATTCGACGTAGCAAAGACGCAACGAGAAATCGGTAGTATTTGGCAAGAGTTTAGAGCGTTTGAAGAAACGTCCGTCAAAGAATCGACGATCATTCACCGCGAAATCGTTTTTCGACGTTTCGCGGCTTTTTTTTCGCCGAACGTTCGCTTCGAAGATTTGACTCCGGTGCGAGTTCAAGAATTCCGAGACGCGCTCGTTAAACTTTACGCGCCGACGACGGTTGCCAAGTCGATTATCGATCTAAGAACGTTTGCCGAGTGGGCTATAAAGCGCGGCTATACGAATTCAAATCCATTTAAAGAAGTTCCGACTGGGCGCACCGGAAATCGCGCTCGCGATTTTCAAGTGCCGTTGGAATGGACGGAACGAATCCTCGACGCTTGCCCTTCCCAATGTTGGCGCACGCTTTATTGCCTTTGGCGGCTTGCCGGATTACGGCAACAAGAGCCAATGTTGCTCACGCGTGAATCGATTGATTTTGCGGCGCGGAAGTTGCGCGTTTATGCGACGAAAACGGAACGATATGAAAGAGGAGGTTTTAGGGAAGTTCCGATCGTTCCGCGTTTGGCAAAAGAACTTGAAACGCACCTCGATATTTTGCCGAAAAGCGAAGTTTATTTGATTTTTGAAAATCGGCGCAAGGCGTTCGATTCCGGTTTCCGTCGAATTCTTTTTGACGCGGGTTTGGAGAAGTGGCCGAAAACTTTCCAAAACTTGCGTGCAAGTTGTGAAAACGACTGGATTAAACAAGGGATTCCGTCGCACGTCGTCGCCGATTGGTTAGGGCATTCCGTTAAAACGCAGGAAGCGTATTATTTACGAGTCTTGCCGGAATACTTTGATCGCGTCACCGCTTCAAATATCGAAACGTCCCACGCGGACGAAAACGCGCTTTCGCGTGGGACAAGTCGTGGGGCGTTTTGACTTGCAAGGAAGGAAAAATTCGGAAAAACAACGAAAGAATCTTCCCTTTTATTTCTTTTCTTTTCATTCGTCAAAACGCGGCAAATACTGCGTTTTACGGCATAAAAAACCCTCTCAGCGACGAATCGCCAAGAGGGCTAAATAGGGCCGGAAGGATTATTTTACTGATACGATTAAACGAGTTAGCGTTTGTCGTGGTACGTCGCGTGGCACAAATCTTTCCGCATTACGAATTCGATTCTATATCCCGAACGACCGCGATCTTTTCTTTGACGATTGAAACGACCGGCTGAATCTCCGTCGTCGTGATACCGGTTACCGCTTGCGCCGTCTGAACTAAACCGAGCGCATTGAAAGTCACGCTTTGAGTCGTCGGCGTTTGCAGTTGAATTTCTTCAAACGTAAATACCAGAGCGCCATTGGAAACCGAAACGTCCGTGCAAACTTCTTTCGCCGTTCCCGTTAAACTTTCCACGTAGGAAATCGTGGTAGAAGTGGGGTTAACCGCCGTGACGAAATTCGCCTTTGACGGCGTGACCGAAGCAAGCGCGTTTCCCGCCGTCGCCGTGATCTCCGAAACAACGTTTGCATAGATCGGCGTTACCGCTTGCGACTCGCCGCCGCCGGAATCTATAAGACGCGGAACCTTCTGAATTGCCTTCGTTTTCGGCGTTTTCCCTGCCGCGTATAATTCCCGCGCAACGTTCGGGTCGAAAACTAATTTTCTACTCATTGTCCTTGACTCCATTTTTTAGGCGGCGCTGACGGAAACGCTAACGCTTGAAAACTAATAGGTTCGTATAAAGAGCCGTGCCGGTACGTCATAATTTGCCGCCCGTTTTCGCCGAGCGGCGAAGCGTTTGTTCCGGCTGCGTTTAGAGCTACCGGTTCGGAAATGCTTTGCCCGTTTTCGCCGCCGGTAGTCCTGTAATCCATATAGGTTCCGAACGTCATCGCGCTTGTCGTCGCGTCTTCCCACGACCAAAGACGCGCTATCACGCCGTCCCGATTGACGTGCGTTCCAACGTTCAAGAAGTATTGATTCCACGTGCGAGGATTCGCGTTCAACGTTACGTCAACTCGATAATAATGATAATTTACCGGCTGAACCGTAACCTCGTTGACGACTGCGTTTCCGTTGACGATTTCCGTTCTTTGAAGTACCGCGCCCGGCAATTCGACTTCACAATATTCCGCGTTCATTGATTCAAGTTTAATCGTTCTTTCCGGAAACGTCATCCCACAAATAGTTACGCGGTCATTGTTGATCTTGCCCGGAATCGACCAAAACCAATGTTGAATCATCGCAAAGGTTACGGCGCTTATTGCGTATGAAAACGTTATTTGCGACGTCGCAAAAGACGCGGTCCCTTCAAGCATAACTCCGGCGGTATTCACGAAGGGCGCAGGGTTTGCGGATTCTTCAAGCCATATATCGTCGTCGCCCGGATAGAATTGCGCTGCGCTTTCTTCGTTTATCGCGGAAGAAATTCGGAAGTTATACGGCGGAAGTTGCCACGGCGCTTTGAGTTCGTCCATATCTTCGAGGTGCCGAAGTTGCATTGTAATTTCGACTTGAACTTTACCGCCCGGCATAGGAGCGCGTTTCGTCAAATTGGAACTTTCTACGACGAAATAGGTTAGCGTATTGCCCGACCATTCCGCGAGAAAATCGTTCTTCCGTTTAACGCTGAAAAACAAAGGGTTAAAATCGTTTATCGAATCGAGTTCGTAAACGTAAGCGATTTCCTTTGTGTAGTTTTCGGACGCGCTCGCGCTTTTAACGAAAGTATGTAAAAGTCTATAAGCCATAGTTTAATATCCCATTGAAAGAGTGAGGTTTCCGGCGTTTCCGGTCAAATAATCGACCAACGTTTCTTGCATCGCTTTCACGTATTGTTCAATTTGCTCCGTCGATTTTTCGATCTTCTTTTCCGGTGGCAATTCTTCACGCCCGCGATCGTAAATTCGGGAAGCAATAGCAAACGCTTCGGAACTTCCGGACGCAATAGCTCTTTGCCCTTGCACGGCTTGTCGGCGTTCCTCTTCCATTCGAGAACGTTCTTCAAGTCGCACGCGCTGTTGCTCTTGTTCCGCTTCCGCTTGCGCCGTGAGTTGCTTGCGCATTTCGTCGGCTTCTTTTCCGGCATAATCTTCGATCTCTTTGAGATATTCGGAACGTATTGTCGATTCAAGACCTAACAATTCGTCCTCGTTCGAAATACGCCGCTGAACCGCGTCTTTATAATCGGAATCATACTCGGATTGGCGCGTTTCGCGTTCCGAAAGTAAACGTTCTCGTTCTTTCGATTCCTCGTCGGTGAGAGTTCCGTTGCGGAACTTTTCATCGTAAACGGAAATTTGTCTATTGAGATCGTCGAGATATTTCTTTTGCGTTTCAAGCGCTTCGACCGACGTTTGCCAATCTTGCGCGCCGCGTGCGCCAATTAGTTGGTAACGCGATTGTGCCGCACCGAGCGCGTCTTTGCCGAAATATTCGTCCGACGCCCGAAGTTGTCGAGCAAACATTGTATCTTCGTAGCTGCGATTGGTTTGCGCCTCCTCGCGTTGCCTTAAACGTTCTTTTTCTTGCTCGTTCCGGTCGTATTCCGCGACCGCTTCTCGTTGCTCCTTCATACTTTCCGAGAGCGTCTTTTGAGCTTCGTTCACAGCGCTTAAACGATTTCCACGTTCGCCCGCAATTTGAAGTTGCTCATCTCGTTCGGATATCAGAGTTCCGAGCCGATTTTGATCGTCCTTCTGACTGTCGGTAATCTTCTCCAAAAGTCCCTGCGCGGAACCTTTGCCGAAGTAATAATCGCTGTCGGAAAGTTCATAGCCCGCGTCGGATAGCCGCGCCGTTGCGCTTGCGAATTTAATTCGTGCGTCTTGCGATAGATCGCCCGATTCCGCGAGCGAACGCAAGTCGGCAAGCGCGGTTCCGACTTTATCGTTTGTTAATAATCCCTGAATCCGTTGTATTTCGGCGTTCTTTTCGTCGGCTAAACCCTGCGCAGACAAAGATTCTTCGTACTCGCTTTGGCGACGTTGTACGAGCGTTCCGAGCGCGTTTTGCCTTGCTTGAAAAGAATTTGCATTTTCAAAGTTTTGTTGCGCCAGCGTTTCGTCGAAACTTTTTTGCGCTTCTTCTTTCGCTTTGTCAAAACCTTTTTGATCTTCCTTGAAAGAATCGCTCGCCTGACGAACCGAATCCGCCAGTTTATCAACGTTTTCGGCGGCTTCTTTCCATTCGGAATTCAGCGTTTCAAGTTGCTCTTGTAACGCATTTGCTTCTTCGATCGCGTCGTCTCGTTGCGTCGAATTCGCATTCGGATTTGAAACGATTCCTTGTAGCGTCTGCAACCGCAATTCTTTCGCTCGAATTTCCGCCGCTTTGGAATCGCGTAACTCTGTCGCCCTTGCGAGTTTTGCCGAATCGGATTCTTTCGTGTCGTTATATTCAAGTTGTGCTTTGACTCTCGATTTTTCCGCCGAATCCCTTGCGATTAAAAGTTTTTCCTCGGCGGCGCGTTGCTCTTTTTCTTGTTGCAAAAGGGCTTCGCGCTTCTTATTATTCGCTTCGATTTGCTTGTTTAGCTCGTATTGCCGTGACGCTTCCGTCTTGAATCCGAGAAGTCGTTTGCCGAGTTGACCCGCGCCAACCATAGCGTCAACCACGAGTTTCCCAGCGGCTTCCGCGCCGCGTTTGCCAAGTTCGATTCCGCTTTTGATTCCTGACCAAAGATAGTCCGGAATTTTCACGGCAAAATCTTTGATTTTCGGCAAACCTTCGTGAAGGAACTTTTCGAGATATTGCGGAGCGTTTTTAAACGCTTGCAAAGCAAGGACAACGCCGCCAACGACAGCGCCGCCCGTCCCGAATAATCCAAGACATTTTCCGAGAACGCCGCCGAAATTTGAAACAAGCGGCGCGTGTTTTAAAATCGCCGAAAAAGTCTTGCCGAGCGCAGTGTTTAGTTTGCCCAACGGCGCGGTTATTTTCCCGAACATTGGCGCGAGATTCGCCAAACCGCCAGCCGCGCCGACTTTCCCGAGCGCGTTTTTGCTTGCCGTCGGCGTAATGAATTGGAACGTTTTCGGATCGGGATTCATTCCAAGTTTCGTTTGCGCTCGCCACGCGATTTTCGCGGCGCGTTTATCCGCTTTGCTCGGAATCGAACCGAATGTGGAAGCAGCGTTTGCGCGTCCTTGCCCCGATAATGCAAGATTTTCCGCTTGAATCGCTTGTGCATTCCGAAGTCGTGCCGTCGCTTCAAGATTCTTTTGGGCTGTCGCTTGCGCCGACGCGCCCGTTCCGGCTTCCGTCGCGCCGGTATTCGTTATTTGACTGCGAGTTTCCGCGTTGATTGCTTTTTCGTTTGACTCGTGACCTGCACGAAGGAACTTCACGGCGGCTAACGTTTTAACCAAAGCCGGAGCAAGCGCGAGCGCGGCGATAGTCAACGCGCCCGTCCCGACGACGACCGTTTTCATTCGCGGCGAAAGGCTGTCTATCGCTTTGGTTACTTTCGTTAGAACGTCCACGACTTTCGTTGCCGGTCCGATAATTGCGCCGCCGAGGTTGCCCGTCAAATCATCAACGCGAGCGCGGAAGTTACGAAGTTTATTTGAGTAATTATCGGACTCGCGAGCGACTTGCCCTTGCGCCATTGCCGTTTGTTTCACGATCAACGCATAACGCGCATAAGCGGTCGCCGCTTGATCGTTCGCAAACGTCAGTCCCTTTGCGGCTTGTCGCGCCTTCTCTTGCTTGATTAGTTCGCCGTTTAAGACGATACCGAGCGAACGCACCGACTGATAACGCCCGAGCATAGCAGAGGTTAGCGATTCCGAAACTTGTTCCAAGCCGCCGGAAGCGTTTGTGAACGCTTCGATATCCGAAGCGGTTTTCGTGAGTTGCGACGTTAGATTCAACGAGTCACGCATTGAAAGACCCGTCTTGTGAAATACGTCGGCGAGCGTCGCCATATGTGCTTGCGCTTGCGCTTCCGCAAAATTAAACGACGCGGTTAACTCTTTAACCGTTTTATCCGCTTCGGTTTTATAACGCCCGAAAACTTGAATATATTTCCCGAGCGCTTCTTGATTGCCCGCCATTCCGGCAAGCATTTCTTTTCCGAGCTTCCAACCGACGCCAACCGAAAAGAGCGATAAAAGTTTGCCTTTCACGCTCATAGCGACGTTTCCAAGATCGTTTGTCGCGTTTCGGAATTGCGTCAAATCGCGCATAGCTTCATCGGTAGAAACGCGAAGTGCAAGTGTCGAAATAGAATCGGGCATAGTTCTTTCCGTCAGTTTTTAAATAGGTTATTGCCGCCGCTTGTAATCGCGGTTTTGATCTTGAAAAGCGCGGGTGCGAACATTCGGCGCGTCTCGTCGTCCTCGCGTTTTTCGATTTCTTCTTGCGTCAAAGGAACGTATTTTTGCGGTCTCGTCGCGTGAACGTTTCCGGCGTAACGTTCGATAATATCAGGCGAAATACCTTGTTTATTTGCGATCAACGATAGCACAAAAAAAATTGCCGACAGAAGCGTTTCGATACGTTCTGGCGGCAATTCTCCGTCCGTTTCAAGTTCTGCAAACGCCGCGTCTTCCAAAACGTCCCTGCGGTCGATTTCGCCGCGTGGGTCGATTCCGTAACGCTTGCAAAACTGACGTTTCAGGCGCTCGTAGTTTCCGGGTTCTCCGAATTTTTTTTTGCAAGTTCCCAGATTTCCGATTCTTTTTCCAACGATTTTTGCGTGAGATCAAAAATATCGTTGAAAAGAGCTTCGGCGAGCGAACCGTAGCGCTCTATGAACTTAGCCGCGTTTTGTTCTCCGATTGGCGCGTTTTGTGCGCCGGATAAAAGCGCGTGCGAAATCACGAAAAGGATTCGTTCGTATTGTCCGGTTAAGTCGTTGAACTTCAAGCGTTCCGCGCCGTTCAGACGTCTGATTTTGAAGTCCTCAGTTCCGCGTCGAATCGTAACGATTTCTTCCGTGACCGGAGCGTTCATAAACTCGTTAATATCGAACATTTTAGGCTCCTATCAAGAACGCGCCGTCTCGGTAACTGCCGGCATATTTTCGGCTTTGCCGCCTTCCGGCAAAACCTTGATTGTCGTTTGACTTCCGGCATTGTTTTCGCCCGCTTCGATTGCAACGCCCACGAGCGTACAACTCGGAACCGTAACCGTATAAATTTTTTCTTCTTGCGGGTCATCGTAAGTCATAACGAGCGAAAAAACGTCGCCTGCCGATTGATGAGCGATAAGATCGCCATATACCACGGGAAGCGGCGTTCTCGTTACGATTTCGATCGGGTCGATTTGCTCCGATTTGCCCGCATAGGCGAATCCGGTAGGTTCAGCGGCGTTGTCGGTTACGTCGGTCCACGTCGGCGCGTCGGCAAAGCTCGGAAGCCCTTTCGATTTGCAGTTGAATTCGTAATAATCACCAACGATAGCGCTTGCGGTCGAAGCGGAACTTTTGGAAGTCAACGTAAGTTTCGCACGCAAAAGAAAATTCTTTCGCACGATTCCCGTTTCATTCCAACGATTAGTAGCAGCCATATCTTTTATCCCTCGTATATTTCAAAGGTTATGAAAATCGTTATTTTATAGCGTCCTTTATCGAC
>Ga0310694_10001351_pt1 | contig 28138 bp, 27 predicted proteins | sample 174DNAGHGhighgp2_FD_203884 | JGI IMG/M metagenome (GOLD analysis project Ga0310694, IMG submission 203884) | Sheep rumen microbial communities from Palmerston North, Manawatu-Wanganui, New Zealand - 1742 DNA GHGhigh gp2 (v2) (version 2) | ecosystem: Host-associated > Mammals > Digestive system...
AGGTTGTTCCGCAACTCGACATCCCTGTCGGTTACTCCACCCATATCGGCGGTAACTACGAGACGCAGCAGGATACGTTCTCCGACATGATTCTGCTCGGTCTGATGATCATCTTGTTGGTATATATTGTTATGGCTTCGCAGTTTGAGAGCCTCCGAATGCCGGCAATCATCATGTTCTCTATTCCGTTTGCTCTATCGGGTGTTATCGTAGCCCTCTGGCTTACAGGCCGTTCGCTGGATATGATTGGTGCCCTCGGTCTGGTGCTCCTGGTGGGTATTGTGGTGAAGAACGGTATCGTGCTGGTGGACTATATCAACCTCATGCGTGAACGTGGCTACGAGTTGAATCAGGCTATCCAGATGTCCGGACGCAGCCGTATCCGTCCTGTCCTCATGACGGCGTTCACTACCATCCTCGGTATGATTCCTATGGCGGTCTCGTCCGGTGAAGGTGCTGAGATGTGGCAACCGTTAGGTATCGTCGTCATCGGCGGTCTGACCGTCTCGACCTTCCTGACGCTCTACGTAGTGCCCGTTCTCTATGGCTTTATGTCCCGTCACGGCGACCGCGACAAACAGGAAGCTCTCCGCAAGAAATTCATCTTCATGAACCTCAAAGTAAAGAAAGGAGACGAGAAATGAAAAGCGTAATGATCGTATTTAACCAGGCCAATACAGGCCGTGTCGAATATATGTTGGACGTGCTGAATATCCACGGCTTCACGTTCTTTGAGCAAGTCCAAGGTCGTGGTACCAACGGAGGCGAACCCCGCCGTGGTACCCACGCCTGGCCGGAGATGAACTCCTGCGTCATCACCATCGTCGAAGACGAACAGGTACCTGCGCTCCTGGAGTCCATCAAGAAACTCGACCTCCGTAACGAAGAAGTGGGTGTCCGCGCATTCGTGTGGGACATCGTGGCAACGGTATGATAACTATCGAACATATCAACAAATCGTTTGGCGCCCAACAGGTGCTCAAAGATGTGTCGCTCGAGATTCCGGCAGGTCAGGTGCTTGGCCTGCTGGGACCGAACGGTGCCGGCAAATCAACCCTGATGAAGATCCTCATCGGACTCTGGAAAGCTGATAAACCAATCACCAATCACCAATCACCAATCGTGGAGGTACCCCCGCGCATCGGTTACCTCCCCGAGAACAATCCCCTCTATGAGGAGATGTACGTCACCGAGTATCTCCGGTTCATGTCTGAATTGACCAATGACCAATCACCAATGACCAATATCGACGCGCTCATCGAGCGAGTCGGTCTCACTCCCGAGCGCCACAAGCATATCCGTGAACTGAGCAAAGGTTACCGCCAGCGTGTAGGCCTTGCACAAGCCCTCCTCGGCGACCCGCAGTTACTCATCCTCGATGAACCCACCACCGGTCTCGACCCCAACCAACTCGTCGAGATTAGGAGCTTGATTAGAAATCTGGCCAAATTACCAATGACCAATGACAAATCACCAATGACAATTATATTGTCCACCCACATCATGCAGGAAGTCCGCGAGATGTGTGACCGCGTTGTCATCCTCGATCACGGTCAAATAAAAGCCGACCAACCCATCAACGAAATACAAGATTTGGAAGCCCTCTTCCATGAAAAAACCCGTAACCCATAACCCGTAACCCCTTATGGAATTTGATATACGACAACAGATGTCCGAGAAGGAACAGGACAACGCGCTTCGCCCCTTATGCTTCGCCGACTTTGCCGGACAATCCAAGGTCACCTCGAACCTCAAGATCTTCGTGGAAGCCGCTAAGATGCGTGGCGAGAGTCTCGATCACGTCCTCCTTTTTGGCCCTCCGGGACTCGGCAAAACAACCCTCTCCAATATCATCGCCAATGAGTTGGGAGTAGGCTTCAAAGTGACTTCAGGCCCGGTGCTCGACAAACCCGGTGACCTCGCAGGTCTCCTTACCTCGCTTGAACCCAACGATGTCCTTTTTATCGATGAGATCCATCGTCTCTCGCCCATCGTGGAGGAGTACCTCTATTCGGCCATGGAGGACTATCGCATCGATATCATGATCGACAAAGGTCCTTCGGCGCGTACCATTCAGATCGACCTCAACCACTTCACCCTCATCGGTGCAACCACCCGTTCTGGCCTCTTGACCTCACCGCTCCGTGCGCGTTTTGGTATCAACTGCCATCTCGAGTACTACGATGCCGACATCCTCGCCGGTATCGTCAAGCGCTCCGCACGACTCTTGAACGTCGAGATCAACGAGAAAGCCGCCGGTGAGATAGCCCGTCGTAGCCGTGGTACGCCCCGTATAGCGAACGCGCTCCTGCGTCGCGTACGTGACTTCGCGCAAGTCAAAGGTGACGGAAAAATCGATTTGGAGATAGCCCAATACGCCCTCGAAGCACTCAATATCGATACTTTCGGTCTCGATCAGATCGACAACAAACTCCTGTTGACCATCATCGATAAGTTCCGTGGTGGACCGGTCGGACTCAATACGATTGCAACCGCCATGGGCGAAGATGCCGGTACCATCGAGGACGTCTATGAACCGTACCTCATCAAGGAAGGCTTCATCAAACGTACCCCGCGTGGCCGCGAGGCAACACCTCTGGCTTACCAACACCTCGGCAAGACCCCCCTCACCCCCGACGGTCAACAATCGATCTTCTGATTCCCTATCGGCGTCTCTTTAGTTCGTTTCTTTCTCCGCGTGTTAGCGCGGAGTTTTTCTTTCTTCTATTACAGGGCAATTCGATTGCCCGCTCTTGTTGGTCTCTTGTGTGGCTCGCGGTGTAGGCGGTTTACCGCTTCGCCGTCCGCTCTCTATGTGCGGACGATTCGCCCTCGCGTCCGTCACGTCGTCTATTGCGTCCGGATTGTATTCGGATATTCCACCTTCGTCCGTTTCCAGAGATTGTATCCTGGGTCAAAATGTTTGTCCATTTCAGGGCAATTGTATTGCCCGCTCATCCTCTTCAACTTGCTCCTTTTTTGAATTCTTCGTCCTTTTCCCGCAATTTTATGCGGGTCGTCTTATATTTTGCATTAAAATTTGCATATATCAAAAAAAAGCTGTACCTTTGCACCCGCTTAATGTATTTTGAACGACGGTCGAACGACGGTCAAGCGACGGTGAAGCGACAGTCAAAGCCAACGTGAAGCCAAGGTCGACCCGACAAAACCCCAAAAATTATGAACAATACTATATTATATATTTATATATAATATACTTTTTAAAACCCTCTTTTTTATGGCAAGAATAATAGCATCCTCGGGTATCGAACAGATCCACGGTAAGACGTATAACCGCGACAGAGGTTATTTTTACACGCGAAATGGCAGACAATTTTATCGCGAACGCGACGAAGACTATCAGAAAAATCAGTCTCCCCGCCAGAAATGGAACTCTGCCGCCTTCAAGTACGCTAACTCTCAACTCAAACTCCTGACCTCTCCGGAAGCCAAAGCTCAATTGGCAGCTGACTTCGAGGCCGCAAAACACATTGCCTCTAACGGCAAAACCTACACCACTGTGCGTGCATGGAAGTACAATTCCCTCATTCATGAGTACAAACAATCGCATCCCTTCGAACAATAAATTGTGATTTTTTCATTTTCCTCTTGCATATATCAAAATTTCTTTGTACCTTTGCAGTCGCAAAGGTTTTACCGATTACTCACATCTGTTAGAGATCAACATAAAAAGCAATTGATATGAAACACAAAATTTTTACGCTCTTATTGAGCTTATGGGCGAGTTGTAATGCGTTTGCGTATAACGTATTTTTTATGCCGCAACAAGATAATCAAGCATACAAATATGCGGTTTGGTATTGGGCAGATGCCCAAAATGGTCAATGGTCTGATTGGATGACTATAGTACCTGAACACGAAGAATGGCTCTCTTGTGCCATTTCCGACAACTGCATGAATGTCATTTTTGTCGCCTTTGAGCAAACTGTGCAAACGCCGAATTGGGATTACAAAAAACAGCAAACAGGTGATCTCCGTTATGATGGCAGCAATGCGTATTATAGAGAAGGTCTCGGATGGAAATCATCATTTGATGACGTTACTGAAAATGGTATTGCATGGTCAATTGAAGATAGTGTGCTAACTATTACAGGAACTGGTTCTATGTTGGATTATCAATATACTTTCGATATTCCATGGTACCCCAATAGAGCTTCGGTCAATTCAATTGTTATTGGCGAAGGCGTCACCAGTATAGGTAGTGCTGCATTCTTTGATTTTTATTTAGTCAAAACGATAAGTATTGCTAGTACGGTTTCTTCCATAGGAAAGAGTGCTTTTCAATCTTGCTCGTCCGTAGAGTCTGTTACCATTCCGGAAGGGCTTACATATATAGGAACATCGGCATTCGCATATTGTAGTAATTTGGTAACAATCAATATCCCTTCCAACGTACTAAGCATAGGAAGCAAGGCGTTTTACAAGTGCTATCAATTATCACCCGTCACGATTCCGGATGGGGTAACAACAATCGGGGAAGATGCGTTTTATCGTGTGCAGAATATCAACTATCAAGGAACCGCTACCGGCGCCCCTTGGGGAGCCATTAGTTTGAATGGAGAAGTCGTAAATCCACCACTGGATTATAGTGCCTGCGAAATGGAAATTGTAGGATACGCTGTCGCAAATCAAGAAGGGGCAATGCCGGATACTGTTTGGAACTGGGGAAATGTTTATCCGCTTGGAACACCAGTCTTGGATGGCTTTGTTTATACGTGGGGCGCTATGTATGTGTTGCTTACGGCAGGAGAAAATATGAGCTTCAAGATCCGCACGAAAGATTATCAGCCATCGGGAGCTATTCCGTTTGCTTTTGATAATGGAAATGACTTGGTTGTTATGGAAACCGGATATTATAATATCTTCTTTATATTGGATGCATTGGAAGAGTATAGTTATTGCTATTGGCAAAAGGTGACAATATCTGAAATTGATCAAGTCGTCCAAAAGCCAATGAATGGCCAATCCAAGATCCTGTATAACGGTCAAATCTTCATCCTCCGCGGTGACCACACTTATACTATCACCGGCCAAGAGTTAAGATAAACCTTTCATTTTCGCGACCAACTTATCTGCCAAAATGGCAGTGCTTCACCCTTTGGCACGTTATTTGACGATGCCATAGTGTAAAACTATGTAAGTATGAAAGAAAAAAAGAAGATAGAAGAACAAATCGAAGAACAAGTAGAACAACCGATTGAAGAAGAAGTTCAGGAACAAGTTCAGGAAGAAGCAGCCCCGAGTATCGAGGAGTTGCAAGACCGTATCGCGGAGCTTGAGGACAAGAACCTGCGTATGATGGCGGAGTTTGACAACTATCGTCGTCGTACCAACAAGGAGAAACTCGAACTCATGGCGACTGCCGGCGAGCGGATCTTCACTGATATGCTGCCCCTCGTGGACGATTTCGAGCGCGCGCTGGCGGTCATTGATGACGAAGGCGTACGCCTGATCTATAATAAGTTCATTGCTTTCCTCGAAAAGAATGACGTACATCCCATCGAGACCAAGGGCGTGGACTTCAATACGGACGAGCACGAAGCTGTAACGACCTTCGCCGCCGGCGAAGACAAGAAAGGCAAAGTGATCGACTGCACGCAAAAAGGCTACAAACTTGGTGACAAAGTGATTCGCTTCGCCAAAGTAGTAGTAGGAGAATAAGTTATGGCAGAGAAACGTGATTATTATGAAGTGCTGGAGGTCCCCAAGACCGCTACAGCCGAAGAGATAAAAAAGGCTTACCGCAAGAAAGCCATTCAGTATCACCCGGATAAGAACCCGGGCGACAAGGCCGCTGAGGAGAAATTCAAAGAGGCTGCTGAGGCTTATGAAGTGCTGTCTGACCCGCAGAAACGTCAACGTTACGACCAGTTCGGAATGGCAGGCATGCAGGGCGCAAGCGGATTCAGCGGAGGCGGTATGTCCATGGAGGATATCTTCACCCATTTCGGTGATATCTTCCAAGGTGCAGGCTTCGACCTCGGCGATATAGGTGAGATGTTCATGGGCGGAGGCCGCAGTCGTGGACCGCGTCAACGCCGTGGTTCTGACCTCCGTGGTCGTGTCACCCTTACACTCGAAGAGATTGCGACGGGCTGCGAGAAGAAGATCAAAGTGCGTCGTTTGATAGAGTGTAAGGACTGTCACGGAACGGGAAGCGCCGATGGTCATACGGAGACCTGTCCGACCTGTAAAGGCTCCGGACGTGTCACCCGCGCACAACGAGGCATCTTCGGTATGATGCAGATGCAGAGTGAGTGCGAGACATGCGGTGGCGAAGGACGCATCATCAAGAACAAATGTCCGAAATGTGGTGGCCAAGGTGTGGTTCGCGCCGAAGATGTGATCACCGTCACCATCCCCGCCGGCGTTATGGGCGGTATGCAACTCACCGTACCCGGTAAGGGTAATGCCGCGCCGCACGGAGGTGTTCCGGGCGATCTGCTCGTCCTCATCGAAGAGGAGGAACACAAGGATTTCGTGCGCCAGGAGAGCGACCTGATCTACAACCTGCTGCTCGACATGCCGACGGCTGTCTTAGGCGGACAAGTACAGATCCCGACGCTCACAGGCGATGTCAAGATAACCATCACGCCGGGTACCCAACCGGGCAAAGTGCTTCGCATGAGAGGCAAAGGCCTGCCGCGAATTGACCAGTACGGACGCCGTTACGGCGAAGGCGACTTGCTCATTAACGTAGGCGTTTATATCCCTGAACACCTCAGTAAGGACGAACGCAAGCTGATCGAACAGCTGCAGAATAGCCCCAACATCGTTCCGGGCTCGGCAGACAAGAAGAATTTCTTTAGAAACCTGTTTGGCATTTGATGAAAGGCATAAAGGGTATAGGTTATAGGTTATTGGTGATGGTTTTGTTACTCTCACCTCTCGCCTCTCACCTCTCACCTTCACATGCGCAAGTGCCTTGCTCGCCGGCTAACTTCGGGCCGAATGCCTTTCCTATACCGGACATGTCCGACGGGCTGACCTATGACCATCTGCGCCTTGAATTGGCTGCGGATGGTTATTTCGGTTTTAAAGGCGACAAGACCGCCGATCTTTTTATACGCGCGCAGGTGCCCTTGTTCACGCGCTGGGCGAATCTATCCGTCTGGATGCCGGTCTATGAGTGGTACAACCAGTTCGATGGCACCGGAAACGGCGCCGGAGATGTCTATATTTCCACGGACATCCAGGTGCTGCATAACGAGTGGTTCCATTCCGATAAAGCCAAATACATCCCGCAGATGACAATTCGCGCCGGTATGAAGACCGCCAGCGGCGGACAATACGACCGCTTGCGCCATTACGATTGCCCGGGTTATTTCTTTGATGGCACGATAGGCCAATCCATTCCCCTCAAGCAAGTTACCCTTCGTTTTGCGGGCTCGCTTGGTTTCCTGTGTTGGCAAACCGATAACGGACGGCAGAACGATGCCGTGATGTATGGTCTCCAAGCCCAACTCAAGCACGAATACATCTCCGTGGCTGCTACGTGGAGCGGATATGTCGGATGGCAGCGTAACGGTGACCGCCCCATGAGCATCAAAGCCCGCGTCGCCGGACATATCAAAAGCTTTGAACCTTACGTGCAATACCAATACGGCATCAAGGATTATCCCTTCCACCAACTCCGTCTCGGGTTGGTCTATAACCTCAATATTTTAAAGAAATGACACAACTCATCCTCATATTAGCTGTCGGCTTCTGGACGCGGTTTGCCAAAGAACCGCGCGAACTGCCGCTCGATTCGGCGTACGTTGCCAAGCAAGAAGCGAAGATGCAGAAACCGGTACAGTTCATCTACGATGTCGATTTTACGACCTATTTTGACAATCGCGAGTACTACAAACCCTACCAAGAGGCGCAGACCATTCTCAATTTCCGTCTCAGCCCGCAGGTTGGTGTGCGTATCCTCGATCGTATCGGCGGACGTCATGAGTTGGTAGCCGGTGTCAACTATACCCAGCGCTTAGGCGGTAACTGGCGCGATGTGCAGTTCAACCCCATCGCCTACTACCATTTCAACTACCGCGGTTTTGACCTCGGCATGGGTGCTATCCCTTACACGCGCCGAATCATGCCCATGCCCGAGTGGTTGATGTACGACTCACTCACATACATGCACCCTAATATCCAAGGAGCCCTCTTCCAATACCGCGACGAACGCGGCTTCGTGGAGATGATGTGCGACTGGCGCGGCGCGCAGACACCCACGCGGCAAGAGATGTTCCGTTTGCTCATCAACGGACAATACCAATACAAAGCCCTGCAGGTAGGCGGTTTGGCGCATTTGAACCACAAGGCCTCATTCGCAGCCCCGAACCATGAGTTCGTCATGGATGACATCCATGCACATGCCTTCCTGGGCGCCGATGTAACCAAATATACACCGTTCGATTCGCTCTCTATCCGCGCCGGATATATCTTCGGCTGGCAACGAGACCGCGAGATCAATGAGAGTTTCTTTAACCACGCGCTCATCGTCGAGCTATACGCCAACTGGTGGTTCCTTGGTCTTAAGAATACTTTCTATTACGGCGATAACCTCCAGCCGCTGAAAGCGCGCAATGCCTTCATCTGCCTCGGAGATCCCTTCTACCAATCGCGTATATACAACCGCACGGATATATTCGCTTACCTCTACCGCAGTAGTTTCGTTAATTTCTACTTCTCGTGGAATATGCACTATGACGGCATCCGTCTCCAACACCAGCAGCAGATGATCGTTCGCTTTGAACTTGAACCGCTCATGCAAGAACTCGCAGGTCGCAAACAACCGTACCTGCGCGGTCTATTCGATAAGTAATATGAAGCAGCGCCTGGTATATTTCCTTAAGTACTATGTCTTCTGGTTGGCGATCATGCTGCTCCAGAAGCCGCTCTTTATGCTGTCGCAATATGCGCAGTTAGGCGATGTACAAGCGATCGATTGGTTGCGTGTCATCATGCACGCTTTCCCGCTTGACCTCAGTGTCGCTTCCTATATCATGGTGCTCTTCGGCTTGCTCTTGACAGCCTCTTTCTTTGCGCCCGCGCGTATCATCGCGCGCATAGGCGATATATATACATATGTGTTACTGCTCGTCACCGTTGCAGTCTTCGGAACGGACATCGGTGTCTTCCCGTCTTGGGGCTTCCATCCTGATAAGACGCTCTTTATCTACCTTGCCTCGCCCAAAGAGGTACTTGCCTGTGCCCCTTGGTACGTGTGGGTCTTCGGCATCGCTGCGATGCTCCTTGTTTGGGTACTTTTATGCCTTGCTTACCGCCGTTGGATGAGAGGGCTTGACTCGATGCCTAAGCAAGGGACTTGGCTCAAACGTTGCGGCTATGCCTTCGCAATGTTCCTCATCACAGGTGCGCTTTTTATGCCTATCCGCGGTAGTGTGACCACCTCCACGATGAATACCGGACGCGTCTATTTCTCGGATAACCAACTGCTCAACCAATCCGCTATCAATCCGATCTTCAATATCATCGAATCGATGAGCGTGCAGCAGTTTGATACGCGCCGTTATACCTATATGCCATCTGAAGAGGCGGAGCAAATGGTGGCAGAACTATTACCTCCCACTTCCTCACCGCAGAAAGTGCTGACTTGCGACAGACCGAATATCATCTTCTTTATCTTGGAGAGTTTCTCGCAGAACGCGTGGGACGCCATGCCTTGCTTACGCCGCTTAGCCGACGAAGGCATATATTTCTCGCAGGTAGCAGCCTCCTCTTTCCGTACCGACCGAGGCGTGGTAGCCGCCTTAAGCGGTTTCCCCGGACAACCTACCTCGTCACTCATGGTCGTACCCGGTAAGACAAGAAACCTCCCGCAATTAGGCAAAAGTCTCCTCGCCGAAGGTTACCAACTCAAATTCTGGTACGGCGGAGACGAGGACTTCACCTCGATGCGTTCGTACCTCATAGACGGCGGATTTGTGGATCGCGTGAGCGATCATTCCTTCCCGGTCTCCCAACGGCTCTCCAAATGGGGCGTACCCGATCATGTACTTCTGCCTCGTGCAGCTGACGAGATAACCCACCGCCATACCTCTGCGCCGACTCTCGATGTCATCCTGACACTCAGTAGTCACGAACCCTTTGAGGTACCCACCACCGATCGTTTCCATGATCTGTACCTCAACTCGATCGCTTATACCGACAGTTGTCTTGGCGCATTTGTGGACACCCTGCGTCATAGCCCGCAGTGGAGCAACACCCTGCTTGTCTTCGTAGCCGACCACGGCTTCCCGTACCCCTATGATATCCAAAACCACGAACCCCGACGTTACGCCATCCCGGTGGTATGGGCTGGCGGTGCCGTCTCCGAGCATCACGAGATAACCACGCTCTGCTCGCAGATAGACATTGTGCCGACGATCCTATCCCAACTCGGCATTGACCGGTCGGATTACACGTTCGCAAAAGATATAATGGATTCCACCGCCGTCCCCTTCGCTTTCTATAGCTTCAACGACGGCTTTGCGCTGCTCACGCCTCAAGATACCGTGGTCATCGATGCCAAGGCCAACACATGTATCATCGGGCAAGAAGGAACAACCGAAAAACATGCCCGCGCTTTCATGCAGCGCGTGATGGAGACGATAGACAACTTATAGGCGCATAGTCCCGCGGCATTCGCATTACCATCAGGAACAGCAGACAATAGATGATATTGAACTGCCCCGTGAGGAACACGTCAAATAGCGACTGTCCCATACTGATGAGCGTAATGAAAAAGGCCATTCCCCACGCTTTTCGCCAACTGAGCCATAACGGCAACAAGTAAATAGTCAGCAGCAATAACAATCCTACAAAACCGAACTCCAACGTCGTTTGGATATATTGGCTGTGACAATCGATATAGCGGTGGTGCAACACGGTCCAATAATAAACCGCTTCTTCCGGCGCATATTTCATGTTCACTTGATCAAACTGCTCCTGGGCATTGCTCATGCCATACCCCAACACCGGTTTCTCGCGAATCAACTCTACTGCCGATTTCCAATAGCAATACCTCAGGTCATTGGATAATTTCTGTGTGTTGATACGCGGGTGCAGGGTACAGATAGTCAAAAGTGCGGCCAAGGCAAAAACAGCAAAACCGAGACTTAACCATTTGTGACGACGGTAGATCTCCGCAAAACCCATCATTCCGAGGATAACGAGCCCCATGAAAAAACCCGAACGACCGTCAGACAGCAACAACGCTGCAAATAGAACCAGTGCGCAGATCGGGTAGGTGATCTTTTGCCATAACGCAGGCTTCCGCTCTCCGTGAAACAGTAACCACCACATACCTATGAGCGTGGCGTTCAAGAAGAAATTATACCCCATATGGGCATTGATATACGCTACACGGGTTTGTGCTATATAACTTACGCGTTCGGGACTGAGAAGTTGTTCCCAACCGGTTGCACAGAATAGGAAAATCACCGAGCATACACTAACCACCATCAACGTGTGAATGATCATCGCCCGCGAGTAACGCTCGTTAAGCCCGAAGAGTCCCACTAATCCAAAACCAATCAACGGCAGACGTTGCTCCATATGATGGTGGAAATAGGTGTGCGCACCATCCCACGGCCAATAGAGAAAAGCCCATAAGAAAAACACGATCAGCATGCCGAAAAAGAACCACTCTTTCGTCGGTTTGGTCTGCCATCGTTTCTCCAAAAAGAACTCAACCAACCAGGTGAGAAAGAAGATATATAACCCTCCGTATAGCAGCCACCGCGGTAAAAGCGCCGCATTAAACAAGCAGACACACAATGTCCATTGGAGGCCAAAAATATTGGCGTAATGAAGGATGTTCTTAAACATAGGTATTAGTGGTTAAATTGGTTCATTTTATGGTGCTTATAGTCTTGCCATCCCAACCAGCACATGCGCAGAGCTGACCATTTATGCCGGCGGTCATACAGCACGATTCGCTTGATGGCTTTTTTCAGTCGTTTGTTGTTAAACCGAGCGTGCTCCGGATAGAGTTGGTTGAGATACAGGATATTACGGGTGATGTAATAGAAGCGGAAGGGTGCATGGTCGATGTACTCTTTCGGCCAGATACCCAGAAACCGAATCGTTCTTAATTCACCTAACCGGTGTTCTAACAGCGCGTGGTTGACAATCACCACTTTCATTCCCAACCGCCTGCAATGCATGCAGTACTCATTATCCACCTCGTCAATAAAGAACTCATCGCGAAAACCACCTGTTGCCTCAAATCCGCTCACGCTGATCAAACAACCCGAGGTCATCACCGCAATCTGCTCTTCATACTCGTGCTGGTACTGCGGCATATGACCCGAATAATGCTGACGAGGCGAGAAAACACCTACTTGTTCTCTCTCCGGATAAGCGTTTGCCAATTCAAAATACCGCTTCAATTGCTCCTTCTCCCATCGGCTGTCCTGATCCATCGTCAGGATCCATTCAGCCCCTTCTTCTATAGCTTTGCGACAGCCGACATTCAGTGCCGTAGCAATGCCTTTGTTCGCTCCCAACGGCAGATAGACATAGCGTCCCTTCGGCAATACACCAACCAAAGCCCTATTGTCCGCAGGCGTGTTATCCACAATAATAACCTGCTTTACAGCCTCCATATATGACCGGATAGACGCGCATTGTTCCTCGGTCGGGTGATACCATACCACCACTGCATAGGTATTCGCTTTCTCTATCATTGCTCTATTCCGTAGGGTGTCCATGTAACTTTTTTATCGTTGTTCTCCTGCATCAACTGCTGATTTGGTGCATAATTGGTATCAAAACGCTTGTGGTAACAGTGATATTGTATCATCAGCCCTTTGCGCGAATAGGTCTTGATACCCGCGCGACCTAAGCGATACCACAAATCGATATCCTCGCCGTAGCCCGGATACAGGAAGCGCTCGTCGAAACCGTTCACCGATAGCAGATCTTTCTTGTATAGCGAGAAATTACATCCTAAGATAAACCGTTCCTTATCGCGTACAAATAACCGACGCAACCATTCGCAGCGCATATGCAGCATATGCTCCATGCGCGTCTTTGATCCATGCATCGTGTCTCTTAACAGCGCCCAAAACAACCCGCAACCGAAACGTTTCTTTGTCAGCGGTTGGTCCATCATATAGGCCGTTCCGCGCGGACCCATCAAGATTCGTCTGCCGCTCAAAACCATCCCCTCTTGTCTCTGTGCATAATGCTCTTCCACAAAATGCGGCTCCGGGATACAATCGCCGTCAATAAAGATCAGGTACTCCCCATGCGCAGCCACAACGGCCTTATTCAGAATCATATTCTTGCGCCATCCCTTATCTTCGTGCCATACATGTACGATGGGGAAGAGGGACGTGGCCTGCAACTGCTGAATCGCTTCTACCACCTCTGGTTTACTGCCGTCGTCCGCGATAACCACCTCAAAATCGGTCATCGTCTGCAACCGTAATGCCTCGATGATCTTGCTCAGCAACTCAATCTTATTGTAAAAACCGATGATAATACTCACTTTCATTGCTTGATTCCTTTCTTGCAATAAATCGTATTCTCCGCTTGCACTTGTCGGCAATACACCATGTTCTCCTTCTGATCCTGCCAGTTTTCCTTATGGTACAAGTGGTATTGAACCGCCAGATTACGCAGTGAAACCATCTTGCATCCGTTGGCTAACATGCGCCATTCAATATCATAGTCCTCGCCGGTTGCCGGCAGTACATAGTTCTCATCAAAACCGTTAATTGCCATCAGGTCATTCCGCGACATCGACATGTTACTGCCTACCAGATGTTTCACTTTCCTTCTCAACCACTTCGCCGCGCCGCAATAGAAAGCTTCCTCCACGTACCGGCAACCGCGGCGGGCAAACAAGTACGGGAACAAGCAGAATTTTTCTCCTTTCATACAGCGCTCACTTAACTCCGGATTCAATTTCACCCGCTTACCTGCCAGCATCACACCCGGTTGTTGGTACCGTACATGGTACTCAATAAACCGCGGATGGAGTACACAGTCGCCGTCAATGAAGATCAACCAGTCGTTCTTTGCTGCAACCACCGCCCTGTTCAACGCTTTCTCCTTGCGCCACCCCTCATCGGGCTGCGTCAAGTGCTGCATCGGCCAGGGGAACTCATAGGCCTTGATGAACGCCGCCATCTGGGCATCTTCGCCGTCTTCCGACAGAATAACTTCAATATCCTGCTCCGTTTGGCGCTTGACGCTGTCCAGCACCGCCTCCAAGGCTCGCGTGTTCTTGTAAATGGATATGATCAGACTTGCTTTCATAAGTTCGTGATTCCTTGTCGTTCGTGTTTATACCATCTATGCCCGATAATAAACTCCGCATCGCTATTGGCATCTTCGTGCATCACCGCCGCGTAGGCTTTTGCCATCGTGCGCAACGCTTCTCGGTCAATATTGAGCCGCTCAAAATTGCGTAAACGCTCTTCTCTACTCAGGTGCTTGCAGAAACGGATACGATTCAGATCAATCACCTCCACCTTACTCCCGTCTTCATTAAACAAGATGTTTCCGCCCGAGTAGTCCTGATGCAATATACCGCGTTGATGCAGCATCGCCGTAAACCGACCGATCGCCTCCAAGATCTCCTTCCTGTTCGTATAGTCCGGTGCTCCTATCAACTCATTGAACGTGTGCTGACACTCCGAAGCCGCGCAAGCGTACCAACTCTCCCGCAGGATCCCGCAGATCCGTACTTCCCGGTAGGCAATCGGTTTCGGTGTCAACCCTTCCATGCGTAGCGCATACTCATAACTGCGACGCGCCTTGCTCTTCCCAAATAACCCGTACCATAGGCCTTTCCAGAATCTCGGAACAGCGAATTGCTTCACCACCGCGCCCTCTGTCTGTCGTAATGTATTTCGCCGCTCGAAAATAACTTCTCCTGCATACCAGCGGTCAAAATTACCCACCTGCTTCACGCTCCTGAATCGATTCAAGAACTTACTCCACGTACGATGATAATGCAGCGGACCACCGAGGTATTGCTCCATGTATTGGGGATGCAAACGGTTGATGGCATCTACAATAACGCGCTTCTGTGCCTTCGCTTTCTTGCGCCGTGAAACGGGTAACACGCGGTAATAAAGACCTATCTCATCTAACTTCACATAGGTACCGCCCAACTCCATCAAACTGATCCAGAAACTCCAGTCTTCTCTGTATATCTCTTCTTCGCAGAACCCTCCCGCTTGTTGCCAATCCGCTTTGCGGAAGAGCGACGAGATGGGAATCATATTCTTGCGTGCCAACAGTGCATGACTGAACGGCGGTAGTTTCCATTCTCCTGTTCTGGCACCAAAAAATTCTGCGCGACAACCCACCACCCGAACGCCTTCTTGCATCGCCTCCACGGCATGCGCAATAAAACTCGAACTGATCTTGTCGTCTGCATCAACAGGCAGAATATACTCGCCTTTCGCTTCTCGGATAGCGTGATTGCGCGCGGCGCTCACACCCGCGTTCGCCTGACTCAGCACGCGAACCTCCTTATGCTCCTTCGCAAACGCCTGTGCCACGCTCAGACTGTCGTCTGTACTGCCGTCGTTCATCACCACCACTTCCAGCGGCCTGTATGTCGAGTCTAACACACTCTCCAGCGCCTCAACGATATACGCCGATGCGTTGTACATAGGTACTATGACAGATACTAACGGTTTCATATCTTATCGCGGTGTTGGGTCAACTTGCGCCAGTAATACAAGAGCGGATTCGTATATTTCAATTGCTTCCACGGACGGCTGCTATGCGGTTTATGCAGTACAGGATTGCTCACCTGTAATATATTCTCAAAACCTAACTTCACCGACATATGACTGATATGTACGTCGTACCAGTTTTTCTCCGGATCCAACTGCTCAAAACTATATGCCTTCAAGAATGCATTCGTCAACAACGTACAGCAGAACGAGAAACGCTTCTTACAAGCCCCATCCTCCTTGATCTTCTTCGCGTACTCGTATGGGAAATTCACTTCCCCCGCCTCATTCACCGTTACAGCTGCAACCATGCCGACTTTCGACTTTCGACTTTCGACTATCAACTTATCAATCGTCTCCTTCCCCACGATCACATCGCTCTCCACAATAATCAGATCTTGCCCTTTCGCTATCACCTCGCGTTGAACCTCATTCAGCACCCAGCGATAATTAGGCGAAGGATGATCCACCTGTTCGCTCACATGCACCACTTCTATCTCCAACTCTCCCCGCAGCGTATCCAATCGTGCAGCATTTTCTGCCGACGAATAGTCATCATACACTCGCAACGTGTGACCGCTTTCCACAATCGCACGAATCGCCTGCTCCGCTGTCTCCAACGAATCCTTCACCGGCATTATTATAAGTGGTTTTACCATTTTGTTATTATTCCTTTTTTTACAATTGTGATCATTCCTCCGAACGAGTTACCATATTGTGTGCCGAAATCGCCGCCCAAGGCGAGTCCGAACTCCAGTCCCCATGCTTGCGGCACAACCTTCTTTACCTCCAGCATCACAGCTGTGTTATGACTCCTCACGGGCGCTTTATACGTCCCGTAGTTATCGGCGTACGTTACCATCACGCGGTAACGAAAACCATAAATATCGCCCTTCGCGCCTACATGGTGCGCCATCACGCGGTTGTTATTCACGCTCAGCAGCGGTGAACCGATGATGCGTCCGTAATACGTCCACCCCTGCGAATAGATACTATTGGAATAGTAACTATCTGCTCCGCCGTACACGATGCCGTCGCGGTCATGGAAAGGACCGCTCTGATCGGTCGTGTTCAAAAACTCATAAGTCACCCCCGCGATAAACGGCCAACGGCTCTGCTGCATACTCACGCCCCATAAACCGTCTTTGTTATTCATCCCGAAGCCGATAAAGCGAATAGGACCGTCTTCATTCATACACTGCCAGTACGCACTCACTTTCCATCCTTCACCCTTCACGTCCAGCGCCAACTGCTGAAAACCGATATGATTGCCCTGCGCATTAAGCTGATCGTTTTTCATTGTGCCACCCGAACTCACCAGAAAAGCACTCTTGAAAGCAGCCCAACTATTTCCCAAATCACCGAACACTTGCGAGTATCCGCCCCATTGAGCCACATGATGAAACTCATAACTGAGGTTCACCGGCAACTTACCACCGACTCGACCTCCTATATATTTATGATGCAGCAACGTACCATTTACCGGTTGATAGTTATCTGCCAGCCATCCGTGCGTCAGACCGCCTTTCACCTCCACGTATCCGAACAATCCCGGTACGGGCGTCCATCGTTCTATTCCCACACGAATCTGCGGAATAGGGTGGGCATTATTCGAGAACAACAGACTTCCGCTACTCAACTCTGCATCGCCCGCTCCCCAATAACGCGGCTCAATACCGGCCGTGATATCGAAGATATACAACCGCACATGGGCATACAACTGGTTAAAATAACCACCTAAAAGTATCTGATTATGTTCAGGTGCCCGCAGGGTCAATTGAACTCCGAAATCATAGTCCCACCAGCGTTCGTGATGTACTGCCTCTTTATAAATCCCTCCGCTTAGGTTACCGCTGATCGGATAAAGACTTACATCGCCGTAGGTGTTATGCCACATCAGGCTCGGAGTGTAGTCTCCGGAACTTACTGCAAAACGGATCCCCGCCGTCCACCGAAGCGTATCTTCTCCTGCTGACACGCTGTCTTGGATGCCCGTCGGCCACCAGTTCCAGCTAAGCTCTCGCGCCGATAATTGCGTGCAGAGAAGTATTAATCCTATCACCCGTAACCTATAACCCATAACCTCTACTCCTCAATCCGATACCAATTATTCAATACTTCACCGTTCGCATCCTCTCCCAAACCGAAATAAACCTTGCCGTTAATCGTCAAGGCAATCATGTTCTCTGCCCGACCGAAAGGCATCGCCCCGCACCATTCCCACGCGTCCTTCTCCGGTGCATAACGCAGATAACTCTCAAAAACCTCACCGCCGGTCAACTCGCCCGCGAAATGACGACCGCCAAACAGATAGATATGTTCCTTTCCGGCTGCACAAGCACTAAACTGACGTCCTTTGCCGGGCACCGGTTTTCGTTCTGTCCACGTGTTCTTGCTCAAATCCGCTACCCACCAATCGCTCATGTTATCGGTGTTATACCCCGTTCCGAAATAAAGCAAACCGTCCTGCATCGTTCCGCAAGCACCTGCACACATCCGTGCGCGCCCTACATCCTCTTGTGCATGCCAACTGTCCGTGGCGATGTCATACACATAGATATCTCGCGTGAAACCATACCCGAAGCCGTATAGTACATATATCTGTCCGTCCGCCACAAACGAGGTGGCTGCCACCGTATTCCCGTTCGGAAAATCCGCCAGCCTTTTCCATATGCCTGTGGACGGACTAAACGACCACCAATCGCGCTGATACGCTGTGTCATTATAAGCCCGCAGCGCCGAATAACCCAAACCCATATACAGCGTTCCTCCATCGGCTGCCATCGTGGCGTTCACGCGGCCGTTCATCGGGGCGTTGCTCACCTTCAGCCAACCGTCCGTCTTCGGATCGTACTCCCAGAGATCATTCAGATACGTACCTTTCGCGTCTCGCCCGCTGAACACATAGCCCTTGCCGTCCAGCGCACATGCGCACGCACTCGCCCTGCCCGCCGGCATCACCGCGCAGGCTTGCGTGGCCAGCGTCACCTCCGGCGTCTGCTGACAACTAACCATTAGCACAACCGCCAACACGAGTACTATGTACCTGTAACCCCTAATCACTAATCCCTAATCACTAATTCGTTATTCACCATTCGATGGATGTACTGCTGAATAAACGCCTTCAGGTAATCCAGCATCGGCGCGATCTCTTCCGGATCAATCGTCTGCGCCAAGTTATCCTTCACGTACCGATCCGTTTGGTAGTTATACACACCCGTCACGTTCTCGCCGTCATACTGCACGAGCAGACTGTCCGAGAAAATCTGGAAGACCGGTGCGTTATAGCAAACGGCGTACGGATGCTTTTTCTTTGCCGTCAGTATATTCTCGCCAAAAGCGAAATACGGTTCGTCATAATTCACCCATGCCAAAACGGATGGCATGATATCCGTCTGACTCACTACCTCCGCACGTTTCTCAGGCGCCAACTGCGGGTGATAGAATGCGATAGGAATAGCGTACAATCCCTTCGAGTTCGTGTATTCCGGCAAGATCAATTCGTTCGTGTGATCCGCCAGAATCACAAACAGCGTGTGATCAAACCACGGCTGTTGTCTGGCGTTCTCAAAGAACTTCCTCAATGCATGATCGGCATAACCCAGCGGCTCATGAATCATCAGCGGACCTTTCGGGAAGGTGTCCTTATACTGTGCCGGCACTTTAAACGGATGGTGACTTGACGCCGTAAAGACCGCTGTCATAAACGGCTCGGGCATCGTGCTCATCGTGTTCGCATAATACTGCAGGAACGGCTCGTCCCAGATTGCCCAGGTACCGTCGAATTCATCAGGGTTATTGAACTCGGTCATGCCATAGTACGCATCAAAACCCGCGCTGCGCGCATAAGCTTGGAAACCCATACTACCGTTCGGTGCGCCGTGGAAGAAAGCCGTCGTGTAGCCTTTCTTTTTCAGCCGCTCCGCGATAGACGATACCTCATTCGTCGAGTACGGACTCAGCGTATAAGGCTCGATCAGCATCGGGATGGACGACAGCGCCGACGGCATCGCATCGACACTCTTGCGCCCCGAAGCGTACGAGTAGTCAAACGTCACGCATTGCGTCAACAGCGAGTCCAGGAACGGCGTATAACTGATGTGTCCTTCCAAGTCATGGTTATAGAATCCCACGTACTCCTTGCTACACGACTCCCAGATGATCACCACCACATTATCCGTCCGCAGCGGACCTTCAAAGGCCTCGTGAATAGGACTCATATGCTGCTCCAATTCATCTGCATCGAAATATCTGCGCTCCACGTATGTCGTGTTCTCGATCGTTTTCATCACCGAGAAAGGCGTGTTCAGCACCAGCGCACTCTCGCGCGGCGCGTTTGTGTACTGCAGCGCGTTACTCAGCGTGATCGGACGGGTATAACTGCCGAAACCACCGCGGATACCTATCACACTCATGTAGATCGACACCACAAAAAGTACCACCTCCACCGGATAATAGATATACGGCTTCGTGCGCGGCAGACTATACGTGCGGCGCGTGAACCGGAAGAATGCCACCAGCAGCACAATCAGCATCACCACCGCGTACCAGTATTCCAATACGCCGTTCGCAATCACGATACCCATGTTGTCGTCATTTGACACCTCCGTAAAGAACGCACAGGTCGCGCGGCGATCCACAAACTGGATATATACGCTGTCCGCCATATTGACGATGATACCCGCTGCATTCGGGATCCAGTAGAACCACAGCAGCACTTTCTGGTAAATCGTATTCTCGCGCCAGCTCGCCGGTAGCGGCAACAACATGCCGATCACATACACCGAACTCAGATATAGTATCGCCGTCAAATCGAAACGCATACCTCCCAACAGAATCTCTATCAGGTGTGCCGCGTCAATATTCGGGAAAATAGCACGATCCATCCAGTAGCAGAACACACGCATAATGGTGTAGATCAGCATGATCCATGCGATATTACATGCCGCCACCGTCCACGGATGCTTCCAAAAAGTCTTCAATTTATCCATACCTCTTTATTCAACTTTTGTCTTCTTTTTTAATTCAAAATCACGTCCCAGATAATTCTGCCGAACAATCGGATTCGCCGCCAACTCTTCCGGCGTTCCATGGAACAAAATCTTTCCCTCGAAAAGCAGGTACGCCCGGTCGGTGATCATCAGCGTCTCGTCCACATTGTGGTCGGTGATCAAGATGCCGATGTTCTTGTCCTTCAGTCGCCAAACGACGTCCTGGATCTCCTGCACTGCAATCGGATCGACACCCGCGAAAGGCTCGTCCAGCATCACGAACTTCGGCTCGATCGCCAAGCACCGCGCAATCTCCGTACGTCTTCTTTCTCCACCGCTCAAACGGTCGCCGAGGTTCGTCCGCACATGCGCCAGATTAAACTCCTTAATCAGACTCTCCAGTTTCTCCTCCTGATACTCCTTGCTGAAATCGGTCAACTCGAGCACCGAGCGGATATTGTCCTCCACCGTCATCTTGCGGAACACACTCGCTTCCTGCGGCAGATAACCGATACCCATCTTCGCACGTTTGTACATCGGGAACGACGTGATATCCTGATCATTGAGGAAAATCTTTCCGTTGTTCGCGGCCACCAAACCGGTCGTCATGTAGAACGTCGTTGTCTTACCGGCTCCGTTCGGACCTAACAATCCCACGATCTCGCCTTGCTCCAGCTCAATCGACACATCATTCACCACGGTTCTCTTCCCGTATTTCTTAATCAGATGTTCTGTTCTTAATCTATCCATAGTGCTACCGGGCAGTGGTCGCTATGTACTGCCTCTGTTAAAATTTTTCCGTCTTTTAGTCTGCCACGTAAACTTTCTGTCACCCACAGGTAGTCGATGCGCCAGCCGACGTTGCGTGCTCTCGCACCTGCTCGCCAACTCCACCAACTGTACCGCTCTGCACTCTGGTCGAACACGCGGAACGAGTCCACCAACCCGCTCGCTTCCCAGCGATCCATCCATTCCCGCTCTTCCGGCAAGAAACCACTCACGCCGATCTGCCGCTCCGGGTGATTAATATCGATCGGCTTGTGGCAGATATTATAGTCGCCGCAGATAACCAGATTCGGACGCTCTTTTCTTAACTCATTCACCCAAATAAGGAAGTCCTCCAAAAACTCCATTTTGAACTCCTGGCGAATACCACCGGTTGTGCCGCTCGGTATATATGCATTGATAATCGTCAGGTCGCCGAAATCCACGCGCAGCACACGTCCCTCGCGGTCGTATTTGGGATTGCCCATCCCGACCACTACCTTGTCCGGTTCCTGCTTTGTGAACACGCACACACCCGAGTAGCCTTTCTTCTCAGCCGAGTGAATGTAACTCCGATACCCTAACTCCTGCATCGCCATCATATCGATCTGTTCCGGCTGTGCTTTACTCTCCTGAATGCAGAACACATCAGGATTCTCCTCCTTCAACCAATCCAGCAATCCCTTGCCGATGGCTGAACGAATTCCGTTCAAATTATAACTGATGATTTTCATATCCTAAAATCGTATATTCTTTATTGCCGCGAACAATAATCACCTGCCCGTTACGCAATATTTTGGTGGCGACTTGCTCCTTTTTTGCCTCCTCCACGCTCAGCACCGTCGGATCACCTCCGCCGTTCAGCTTAAACGTGATCTCCCCGTTCGTCTCTGCGATCTCCGTCAATTGATAGTCCGTCACTTGCGTGAACGACGTTACCAATCCGTATGGATACACATCGCCCTGTTTGCCGAAATAACCGTTGTCACGATGCTTCTTATCGTAGTCCGGCGTCAAACCGTCCGCCTCAATAATATCGACGCCCATATTGTTCTCCGAGTTATTCACCGAATTACCTCGCCACCAGTTATAGTGATAATTCACCTTCGTGATCAGCAATCCATGACCGGGGAGGTATTCGTCCCAACCGCTCTGCTGGCGATTTTCTAACATATAGAAAACCGAAGGGTAGGGACTTAAGATATTATCCACCGCTATTCCGTTGTCTGTCAGATAACCTGCTCCTTGACCGGCGTTCAACTCCAGCAACGTCACATCCGCTGCCTCCGTCAGAAGGGTCGGTTCCATCCAACCCATCCACCAGCGCTCGTAAGCCGAGTACGTAGGCGGCGTCTTCAGATCGTTGTTATACACGCCGTAATCCATGATATCCCAGTTGGTCAGCGTCTTGTAATCCGCTCCTTTGACGGTGGGGTACAAATCCGGAAGACCTAAGATATGACTGAACTCATGTACGAACACTCCTATACCCGCGCGACCGCCGATCGTGCCGTCGATCTCATTCGTGCAGCAGTAACGGTCTATCGTCTTGCCGTCCAGCGTGATATCATTCCCCGTCCAACTCAGTAGGTACTGATGCGGCCAGATCGTGTTCTCAATATAACTATCCGCCTCACCCTTTCCGGCATAAACCACGACTACCCAATCTACATCGCCGTCGCCGTTATAGTCGTACTGGCTGAAATCCAACCCGCAACTGTCGTGGGCCAACTGACACGCTTCTCGTACCATCTCTCCCGGGTGCATGTCATTGTCGTTGCCGTCGTTCTGACCGTAATACGCCTGACTCTTGCTAACCGTCACAGGCCCGTAGAAATCCAACTGCAGGTTGTACTGACCGAATGAGGCGTCGTAGAAATACTCACGGATGGAACCTGTTGCACCGTCCTCGTGGAAATCCTCTGCCGTAGCCCATTCGATCATACTCTCCTTGCTATACGTAAATGCTGTGTCGCTGAAGTTCACCAGAATAACCGGTCCTTTCGGCGCTAACAACCGATCGATACCCGTCTGTTGTGCTACTCGACGAGCAGCCCTTTCACTCTTCACTTTTAACTTTTCACTCTTAGCTGCTTCGCTCATAGGAAGCAGCGTACTTGCATCCAACCACACACCATTCTCGTCCGTCAGATAATGCATATCCTCGTTTCCGTGCATATACACCATCTTCTCCGTCCCGTCCGCGGCACGCATCATTTTCCCATCTTTACGCGCCGGTATCGCACACGCACCCGCGCACACGAATAACATTCCTATCAAAAATATCTTTTTCATCTATTTACCTCTTTTACTTTTTTGAATAGTTTGCTCGCAAAAACGAAGTCATTGAGCGCCTCATTATCGCTCGTCATGATATCGTGCCGCGACCCTTGCCATTCCAGCTTACCGCCTTTGAGGAACACAATATTATCCCCGATCTCCATGATCGAGTTCATGTCATGGCTATTCACGATCGTGCATATATTATACTCTTTCGTGATATCCTGTATCAACGCATCAATTACCAGACTCGTCTTCGGATCCAAGCCCGAGTTAGGCTCGTCGCAGAACAGATACTTCGGCTCCAGCACAATCGCCCGCGCGATCGCCACACGTTTCTGCTGACCACCCGAGATCTCACTCGGCATCAGGTTCCATACCCTTTCCGGCATCTCCACGCGCCGCAAACAAAACTCCGCCCTTTCTTTCATCTCCTTCTGACTCTTATTGCTGAACATCTCCATCGGGAACAGCACATTCTCCATCACGGTCATCGAGTCGAACAGCGCCGAGCCCTGGAACAACATACCTACCTCACGGTGCAACATGCGGATATCCTTACTCCGCATCTCCGCGATATCCCGCCCGTCGTACAGAATCTGTCCGCTGTCCAGATCATGCAAACCGATCAGACTCTTCATCAAAACCGTCTTTCCGGAACCCGACTGACCGATGATCATATTCACCTCACCGTCCCGCATCTCCGTACTCACATGGTTCAGCACCACATTCCCGTCAAAACTCTTTACTATATCTTTTACTTCGATCATAACAGTAATTTACTTAAAATGAGATCCAGGAACAGAATCATGATATTGGAATTTACGACTGCGTTCGTACTTGCCCGTCCGACATCGAGCGCCCCGCCCTTGGCGTAATACCCGTAATAACTCGCCATACTTGTGATCACAAACGCAAACACCAGCGCCTTAATAATCGCGTACCATACGAAATACGGGTTGAACGCGTATTGCACGCCCAGCAGATAGTCGTGTATCGTGATGATATCCGTGAACGCGCCTACACCCCAGCCGCCGATCAGACCCGCCGCCGTCGAGATAATGAACAAGAACGGCATAATGCTCATAAACGCTAAAATCTTCGGCAGAATCAGATAGTTCGCACTATTGACACCCATGATCTCCATCGCATCGATCTGCTCCGTGATACGCATCGTACCGATCTCCGACGCGATGTTACTTCCTACTTTTCCCGCCAATATCAAGCACAAAATCGTACTCGAGAACTCGAGCAACAACGTGTCGCGCGTCAGCAGACCCGTGATATAGGTCGGTAACAGCGGGTTCTCCGTGTTCGTCTTCGCCTGGATCGTCAGAATTGCACCGATAAACACCGAAATCAACAACACGATCGGCAGACTCTGCAGACCCTGTTTCTCTAACTCCCGGCTATACTGCCGCCAGAACATCCTCTGCCTGTCCGGTAACCGCAGTACCTTGCCCATCAATAGGAAGTATTCTCCTGTATGTTGTAAAATATGCATACTAACGCAAATTAAATCGGGCGCAAAGGTACAACAAAAAATCGACATACGCAAATGTATGCCGATTTTTTTGCTATTTTCGTAAAATTTATTTTACGATTGCACCCTGTGCATTGTAGATAACGCCGTTCTTCTCAATCATCAACTGACCGTTCTGGAAGAACTTAACAGCTTTAACTGCCTCTTCTGCGTTCTCAATAGCGGTCGGGATTGCCTCCAAAGTGAATTGAACTTTGTAAATGCGGATGTACTCTGGGGAATTTACATCTTTTTCGTCTGTACGATAAGGCATACGAGCACTGATTTCTACATCACCTGCAGCAACAGGAATGTTATTTGTAATAGTGTTAATGTTGCTCTTCATTGTACCTTCGTCACCTTCTACCAATGCACCGTTGATCGCCAGGAAACGACGCAGAGCCTCTTGACCCGCAGTCTCGCCTTCAGCTGCAGAACGGTTACCGGTGTTGCTGTATTCTATGGTTAAATAACCGGCAACGGTGGTGTTGAACTTCAACAGCGGACCTTGGCAGTATTTGCCGTCACGGATAGGATACTCACCCGAGAACAAGAGAGCTTGGCTATTGAAGTCCTCGTTATTGTTCATGCCATCTACGTTAGCCAACAATACCGGAGCAGCATCTTTTTGATCGCCTTCCCATTTAATCTCTTTTACCGAAGCTGCTTTGCTGAAATCCCAAACGGTAGCCTCGCTGATGGATACAGGCGCAAGAACCGGTTTAACACTTGCTACAAGTGCAATTGCCTCAGAAGCAACCCAATCAGTGTTGTTAGCGTTCTTTGCTTTGCAAACGATATTGAAAGTACCCTCAGCCTCCGGAGTATACTCGAAGTTCTTGGTCTCTGCACCTTCTTGCTCTACATCGTTAACGAACCACTTGTATTCGTCAGCTTTTACGTCAGTAGTAGCGGCATAAGCAGCAGCCTTACCTACATAAACAGCATCCGGACCAGCGATGGTAACTTCAGCAACCGGATCAACTACAGGAGCTGCAGACTCAATAGTCATAGTCTTAATGTAGAATTTCTTAGAGTTGTAAGTTAGTTCTACATCGCCATCTGCAGTAACGGTTAAAGTCTCTACATGGTTGGTGGCATCTTGAACTTCTGTGGCGTTTGTGAAAGTAAATTTTGCCTCGTCACTAGAAACGTTTGCATAATTAATTGTGATGACTTGCCCTGCTTTTAATCCAGGGAAAACCAATTTAGCATTATTGGAGTTAAAATACAGACCATTACCATTTGTGTAAATACGTACTCGACCGCTTGATGAACCGGTAATACACTTCAGTCCCTCAAAACCAGCAATTTCTGTTCCAGTAGAAGTGAGCAAAAATGCAGTAGCTGTAGTCGGTTGGTACTTGTTGTTTTGGTAATAACCATTAGAGTTTGCGCTCCAGTAAGCATTAGAGGTCTCTAAACCATCGAAGGCATCAGCTGTGATAGTAGTGAAGTCATAGGAAGCACCTAAACTTAAATCTACATCTGCCATCATTGCTACGCTTGCCAGAATGGCAGCTGCGAATGTGAATAATTTTTTCATGTGTTTTGTTTTTTTAGTTAAACGAAAATTTTGGGTTATCTATATAGTGTTTGCTATATATACTTTGCAAATCGACCACAAAATTACAACTTTCCGCGCATATATGCAAATAATTAAGGTCAAAAAACTGATTTTGTGCAAAAAACGTCAATTTTTACACATCCAAATTTGCATAAATCAAATAAATGTACTACTTTTGCAAAAATTTTGTGAGACATATGAATCGCATCATTTCGAACATCCTGACTTTGTGCCTGCTGATCATCGCATCAGCCGCCTTTGCTACAGATGTTACCCATCGTATACCTGATAAAGTAGGAGACGGATCGATCAAACTTGCCCCTGGAAATAAAGTGGGTACATCGGACGACGGAATCGTTTATACGTGTTACGGAAGTTCTACATTTTCATCGGTGAACTATACTGTGTGTGTCCATCTACATAACGGGGCGGGCGATTCCATTATTATTTCTCCACCCTTAAACAAACTTGCGCAATTGACAATTGTTCCGTACTCGTGTACGGGAACTGAGGGTATCAAAGTCTATGTCTCAGAGGATGGAGCTCCTTGGACGGACTCCGGTGTTACCATGACTTCAGACGCTACGGCTTTCTATGCCACCATTCCTGTCCGGGCATATAAACTCAAAATTACTGCGGCCAAAAAGGTGGATATCATACAGTTCATCTATTCCTATTTGGATTGCAACTGCTTTACCGCCACGCCCTAATGAAGATTGCGAACGACATATTGATTCCCGAGTTGGCGCGCCTTTTGGCGGAAGGCAAAGAGGTACGTTTTACCCCTTCCGGCGTCAGCATGCGTCCCTTCATTGAGGGGGATCGTGACAGTGTCATTCTCACCGCGCTCAAGACACCGCCCCGCCGCGGAGACATCCTCTTGGCGCAGACCCAAACGCTCTGCGGCAAAACGACCTACGTTCTCCATCGGCTCATACGCATTGAAGGGGATACATACGTCCTTCAGGGCGACGGAAATCTTGCCGGCGAAGAGCGTTGTGTACTCGGGGACATCATCGGCCGCGTCGCCCGTATTGAGACGCCTAAAGGGCATAGAAAACTGCTGACGAGAGGACGCGTATGGTTCGCCCTGCGCCCGGTACGGAAATGGTTATTAAAAATCTATCGACACACAATGTTGAAATTTTATAGTAAATAAAGATAGATAAAGGCTGTTTATTGATTTTAGTACTGCGTACCTTGAACCTTCTTTCGCTAAACTGCTCTTCCGAATAAATTCGACGATCACTTTATCAAAACAAGCTTCATCTCTCACGAGATAAAAATCAATAATCAGAGATAA
>Ga0310694_10001353_pt1 | contig 28112 bp, 25 predicted proteins | sample 174DNAGHGhighgp2_FD_203884 | JGI IMG/M metagenome (GOLD analysis project Ga0310694, IMG submission 203884) | Sheep rumen microbial communities from Palmerston North, Manawatu-Wanganui, New Zealand - 1742 DNA GHGhigh gp2 (v2) (version 2) | ecosystem: Host-associated > Mammals > Digestive system...
CTACAAATTGCCGGGATGACAGATTTGTTTTATTTCCTTCTAAAATGCTCAACATTTGTTTTTTCATCACTACCCTCCTTAAATGATTCCTTTGTATCATTTAATAAAATGTAGCAAAAAAAAAAACGATGTCAAGTTTTATTTTTTCTCTCGCTATATCCCGCATAGAAACTCTGCGGGATGACGAGCGGGAGAAAAATATATACTGAAAAGGTCCTTCGCCAGGGCGGGGCCCTGCGGGCCGCCATGAGGCCTAAAACCTCTGTTTGCATTTAATGCGATATTTTAGCAACAGGGAATTTCATAGACGGGGCTTTCGTGGGCCTTGCCGGGGGCAGGCAAATCTAACCCTTTTTTTCGCTTGCCGGAGAGCAACTAATCTCTTAGCATAATACTATAGCCACTTTGTTCTGGGGGAATAATAAAGTTAACACTTTATTACAGAACAACAAACACAGGGGATAAGCGTTGTGGGCATTCGTAACACACGCTATAAGTCCCGGTCTTTTCCGGGACTTATCTTTTTCATCCGTTCCGGGGCGAGAGGGGACTCGTCTCCGGACATATCAAGGGGCCTTATTTCGTGGGAAAGATAAGGCCCCTTTTTTTATGTCTAACAACCCGCTTTTTGTTTCTTCTTACTTATCTTTACGGCCTTATTCTTATTCGTAATTTTGACAGGCCGCCAAATTTTTCTTGACACATCAAAAAAAAAAACAATAATGGTTATAGCAGTAAAAAGGGAACATCAAACAAGGTCATCCTGAAAGGTTGTAGTTCAGGATCTCACCCTTGTGTTGTTTCAAGCGGCTCAGATGCTGAGCAGAAACACCTCAGCATGACGACATGATGTATATTAAGGAGAATTATTTATGCAAAAAGAAAATCAATTAAGAAGTTGTGGTAAAAATAGCCTGTCATCCCCGAACACCCACCACTCGTCATCCCGCAGTGTTTCTATGCGGGATATAGTGGCGGGTGTTCCTAACGCCTCGCTATATCCCGCTTTTGCCCGTGCGGCGAGCACCGGGATGACGAGCGAGGCGAGCGTAGGTTTCACGCTTATTGAATTACTTGTCGTTGTGTTAATTATCGGTATCCTCGCCGCGGTGGCTGTGCCGCAATATCAAAAAGCGGTAGAAAAATCAAAAGCTACGCAAGCAATCACGATGCTCAAAACGGTCTATAATACCGCCAAGGCCTACCAACTAGCCAATGGACAATGGCCGGAAAATTTTGATGAATTATCAGTAGATATTCCGTGGACAAGCCATACTTCCCTCATAAATTTGGGACATTATAGACGTCCCTTATCAAATAAAGACTGGGCGATTCACATTTATAAAGCCGATAATAATAACACGGGAATTATGGTCATGCGTCTTAACGGTAAATATGCCGGTGCCGGTTTTACCATGCGTGCAACATGCACCTATGCCACCATGCCACTTGACCAACTTTTATGCCAGGAAGAAGGGGCCATGTCCTCTAATTCCCCCAGCGAATATTGTGTAAAAATTCTTAAGGGAAAAAAAGTTCCCAATATTTCAAGTGACACTCAATACTATGCTATATTTTAGTAATGTGTCAGAGCAAAAGCGGGGAACTGTTGACCTTTCCCCTGCCAATTAACTATAATATATGTACCGATTTTTGTATAGAGGAATTATTACAAATGGCAAAATTAAAAACTGGAAGACACACCAGCGCTCTCAAAGCGCAACGCCAAGCCGTTAAAAGAACTTCTGCCAATAAGGGCTTAATCAAAAAAGTTCGCTTGGCCACCAAAACCGTTAAAGCGTCCGCCGCGACCAAAGCCGCCACGCTTAAAGACGATTTGAAAAAGGCAAATTCTTGCATTGATAAGACCGCCAAAAAGAAAACCATTCATTGGAAAACGGCCGCCCGCAAGAAATCTCGTTTAGCCAAAGCCGCTAACAAAGCCAAATAAAGAACGGTTTTGTCTGAAAAAAACTCCCGCTCTTGTAAATACAAGGACGGGAGTTTTTGATATAACTAAACCGATTAGCGGTTGGGAAACGCCTTGCCGGTAGCCACGATGTTACTGGCGAAATTAAACACTTCTTCGGCCGTATGGTTAATGTCAATACGTCCGCTCATGCCGAACTTAAACCACCAACTGGGCATCCCGTTGGCTTGCGCCAACACCACCACCGGCATCGTTAGGCCGTTTTGCTTGACATACATAGAAATACTGGTGCCGACTTTATTAGGCATATGATAATCGGTCATCACAATATCGTAGCCCGTCGGGTTGGCCGCTAATTTATCAATGGCTTCCTGGGCGTTGTTGGCAGTTGTAAGTGTTACACGGCTGTCGGTTTGGGCAGCCTGTTTGAACTTATTAAAAAAATTTGCGATATCATTAACCATTAGAATACGCAAGGAAGAAACATTTTCATTCCACGGCTCCTCGTAATCGCCCCATATCCAGTTATCCTCTATAAAATCCGGTTTGGAACGCGCCCAATTTTCCACTTCCAAATTTACACTACGGCCCAAAAAATCATCCGCTAATATGCTTTGCGCTTCTATTACTTGGGCTTTACGGCGCAGTTCTTCTTTCGTCAGCGGAGCGCGGTTTGGCGCAAGATTTGCCTGTGCGGCTTCTTTTTCTATATCAAAAAGTGATTTCTGCGAAGCCGCCGCCTTGGATTGAAGAACATCTTGTACGAAACGGACGGCCTGGTCATAGGACAGTTCGTTCCAATTGTAGGGTAACGGGGATCCGCTCATAAGCAGTTGCCGTTCCCACCAATCTTTGGACATTTTATCGTTTTTGCCGGGCGCTTCCGTTCCGGTCAGTTGGCGGTTAAAATCTAACACTTTTTCCCGCTCGTACGGGTCACCTTTCAAATTAGTCCCGACTTCCGGGATTTCTCCCCGTCCCATTTGACGGAAATAATCAAACACGTCAAAACGGTCTGCCTCGGAAAGTTCTTCTCTCTTAACGGGTGCCGCGGAGGGCGGGGCCGCACTTTCCCGGGTTTGTTTGGCAGGCAATACTGCTTCTTGCGAAGTTTTTTGCCCGGCTTGGCGTTTGGCAATTTCCTGTTGTGCCTGACGGCGAAGGAGCATTTTCTTACGGACAGCTGCCGGCGGCAACGGAGCAGACGAAACATTCCGTTGCACTTGAAACCCGTTTTGCACCGCTACCCGGTTTACGGATACCGGAGCAGAAACCGAGGCCCCCGTAACCTGTTTGGGCAGGGGCTCTACGGAAGAAACCGTCGCAGGCACGACACCGATTTTTTGTTCGGCAGACTGTGCGTTGGCAACCGTACGGTCAATTTGGGTAGCCAACTGCTGTTCTAAGGATCCCGAAACGGCCCCCACTTTCTGCCCCGTTTGAACAACTTCCCCAAACGAAGAGGCGCCTTTCGTAGCCAACTTGTAGGAAGTAGTGACGACTTCCTTTTCTCCTTGCCCGAACACAGGCAACGTAAAACTTAATAAACCGATTATCACCAACCACGAACTTGTTTTCATACTGTTATTATTGGATTTTTTCCTGAAATTTTCAAGGGCCAAAAGTCCCAAAACGGCCTAGGTCCTATCCGCTTGTATCGTTTGCACCAGCAAGCGCAAAGCCGTTACCGATGCCTTGCCGATATTGCGCTCGCGCGTGTGGGAAAATAAAAATTTTTGGGCTTTTACTCCATTGGGCCCGGCTACGGCAATCCACACCGTGCCGACGGGTTTTTGCGGTGTACCGCCGTCCGGTCCGGCTACGCCGGTGGTGGAAACGGCATATTCCGCCCCCGTTATGCGCCGCGCCCCTATTGCCATTTGCACGGCCACTTGTTCACTGACGGCACCAAAGGTATCTAAATCGGTTTTATTTACCCCCAACATGTTTACTTTTACATCATTAGCATACGAAACAATGCCGCCTAAAAAATAAGACGATGCGCCGGGAACGGACGTAATTAAATGCGCGATATTTCCCCCCGTACAACTTTCCGCACACGCCACCGTTTTGCCAAAGTGTTTGAGTTGCTTGGCGCAAAAATCTTCGGGGGTTTCTTCTCCCAAAGAAAAAGACAACCCGGCTAAAGCCGCGCGCAGTTTGGCGGTGGTTGGCTCTAATTGTTTGACCGCATTTCCGACGGCCGTTAAACGCAAACGCACAAATCCCGCCGAGGGCAAATAGGCCAGTTTCATTCCCTCGGGCAGCGCGCGTTCAAAGGTATCTAAGCGCATGGCAAGGTCAGATTCCGGGATATCATATACCGTTAATACTTCATACGAAAGTTGCAACTGTGGAAATTTTTGTTTGAGCCGCGGTAACACTTCGGCGGGCAAAAGATATTCCGTTTCAAACGGCACCCCGGGAAGCGACACCACGATTTTCCCGTTTTCTTCAAACCACATTCCGCACGCCGTACCTTTTACATTATGCAAAGGCGTACACGACGCAGGCAAAAATGCTTGTGTTTTATTATAAGCGTTTAAGCGGGCGGGATTAGCCGCAAACAATTCATTGAGCCATGCGTTGGCTTGTTCGTTAAATTCAAGCGTGGTGTGGAAAAACTGCGCGAGCGCGCTTTTTGTGATATCGTCTTTCGTCGGGCCGAGGCCGCCGGTGATAATAACGGTATCTGCAATTTTAAGTGTATCGGTAAGCGCACTTAAAATTTCGTCCCGGGTATCTCCCACCGAGCGCATTTCTACGGTTTGTGCCCCCAGTTTAGTCAGTTCCCGGGCGATAAATTGAGAGTTGGTATCTAAAATTTGGCCGAGTAAAATCTCGTCGCCGATGGTAATAATAGCTGCTTTCATACTGCTATTGTAGCAATTTAACAGGTTTTCCCAAAAGAGGAACGGCTCTCACACCCATAGCAAGGATAACGCCATTACCGCCATACCCGCAATCACGCCCCAAATCACGTGGTGGCCCTCGCCATATTCGTGTGCGGTGGGCAACAATTCATCCAACGCCACATACACCATAATCCCCGCCACTAACGCAAAGAGTACCCCTAACGTTTCCTCTTGTAAAAAATGACGCAGAATCACAAAACCGACCACCGCACCTACCGGCTCAGCCAAGCCCGAAAGCGCACTATATAAAAGTGCTTTCTTGCGGCTGCCCGTAGCGTGAAACACCGGCAACGCCACCGCAACTCCTTCCGGGATGTTATGCAAAGCAACCGCCGCAGTGACGCTTACCCCCAACGCCGGGCTTTGCAACGCCGCCATAAAGGTGGCTAATCCTTCCGGTAAATTATGTACCGCCAGTACAAGTGCGGTAAACAGCCCCAGCCGTTTGAGTTTGTCAGACGGCTCCAACATCTGTTGGGAAACGTGATGCGACGGCAAAAAACAATCAATCCCCCAAGCGATTAAAATACCGCCAAAAAATAATACCGTACTCAAACGCGCACCCGTAATACTATCCGACACCGCACTCATAATGCGTGCGGACTGCGGCAACAGTTCCATAAACGAAACGTAAATCATTACGCCCGCCGATACCCCAAGCCCCACCGCCAACGCGGCGAGATTTTCCTTTTTAATACAAAACGAAACGACTCCGCCCAATATCGTAGCGGTTCCGGCCAAACAGCACAACAACAACGCAAATAAAAACGGGTCTTGCATACGTCTATCGTAGCAAAACATACATCGCCCAGACGGCACAAAAAAGCACTAGTTGAAGCGCACAAAAAGTTATAATAAGGTAATGTCTGCTACGCAAAACCCCATTATTTTGACCGATGAATTTAAGGACGCTTTGGCTCTCTTAGAAGCCAAGCCGGCTATCACGCCGCTTATTTTTATTACGGGCCGGGCCGGCACCGGGAAAACCACCCTACTTCGCTATTTTGCCGAACATTCGGCGCAAAGCACCGTCGTACTGGCTACCACCGGACTAGCGGCCATACACGTGCACGGGCAGACGGTCCACTCGTTTTTCCGCTTAAAACCGGGCAATTTATTTGATACAACCAACCTGCACCGTTTGCCGCGCAAAACCGTGGACGCGGTGGACACAATTATCATTGACGAGGCCTCTATGCTCCGCGCCGATTTATTAGACGCGATGGACTACATTTTGCAACTTTCCACGCATAGTGATTTGCCGTTTGGCGGTAAAAAAATCGTCCTCTTTGGCGATTTATTCCAACTCCCCCCCGTGGAAGAAAAACAAACCAGCGGACTCTTTGATGTGTTTGCACAAGAATATAAAAGCCCGTACTTTTTTGAAGCGCATGTATTACAACGGATGCCGCTGGAAGTGTTTGAACTCAAACGTATTTTCCGCCAAAAGGCCGACCCGGATTTTGCACATCTGCTCAATTTAATTCGCGAGGGACAAATTTCGCAACCGCAATTAGACAGTATATTAAACACACACAAGACATTTGAACTGCCCGAACAGTTTGACAACTGCATTATTTTATCGCCGACCAACCGCGAAGCCGCGTGGCGCAACCTACATTATTTATCACGTTTGCCGGGGCCGGAATTTACGTATCCGGCGTATCGCGACGAAGGTTTCAACCCGAAAATCACGCCCGCAGAAAGCGAATTAAAACTTAAAAAAGGCGCAAAAATCATGATGCTCACCAACACCGATAATTGGGTCAACGGAGATATCGGAACGATTTATGAGTTGGACGAAAACTCCATTAAAATTGAACTCAAAGGCGCCATTTACGACGTAGAGCCGCATGTGTGGGAAGATGTGCGCTACGAATTTAACGCACTGACACAAAAACTGGAGCCGAAAGTAAAAGGGTTTTTCAAACAATTTCCGCTCAAACTGGCATGGGCCATTACGATACACAAATCGCAGGGATTAACTTTTGACAATATTTATTTAGATATCGGGCGCGGTGCGTTTGCGCCGGGTCAAACGTATGTGGCGCTGAGCCGTTGCCGCAGTTTAAGCGGCGTTCACCTCAAAAAAGACATTTCCGTACGCGATATTTTATGCGACGTCCGCGTTAAACAATTCTTTGACTACGTACGCAACGGCGCTCAATAACTTACAAATTCCGCCTCTGATGAATCTGTTTTTGCGATGTTGCTTTGCCCCGATTTACGTCGGGTTTACACCCGACCTACATTTCTTGCCTCATTTTTGCACCATTAAAATACCTTTTATTTTCGTCGGGCTCACGCCCGACCTATAAGGGCTGTTACGCAAGTTAGCATATAGGTCGGGTGTAAACCCGACATTAAAAAACATCGGTTATCAAAAACCATATAACACCCATTTACGACCACAACAAAAGGCGGTTTGAGGCCGTATTGCCGCCCGCGGGGTCGTCGGGCTTTCTAAAAGCACCGTCTATAAACCCTATTGCTCAAACGTCGCTTCAACCGCAAACAGAGGTTTTAGGCCTCGCGCCCGTACGGCGAGTACCCCGGCGAGGGGGTTGACACATCAAAAAAAAAAACGATAATAGTTGTAGCCGCCAAAAGGGAACATCAAACAAGGTCATCCTGAAAGGTTGTAGTTCAGGATCTCAACCTTGTGTTGTTTCAAGCGGCTCAGATGCTGAGCAGAAACACCTCAGCATGACGACATGATGTATATTAAGGAGAATTTTATGGAAAAGAAAAATCAATTAAGAAGTTGTTGTAAAAATAGCCTGTCATCCCCGAACACCCACCACTCGTCATCACGACCCTGCGGGCGGCAAGAACGGGGTATAGGGGCGGCCCACACGTTATATCCCGCTTTTGCCGCCCGCAGGGTCGGGATGACGGAACGTGTGTGCCGCGTTGCCCGTATGGCGAGCACCGCAATGACGAACGGGGCAGACCGTTTCTCTCGCTCCGTCATCCCGCAAGGTTTCTATGCGGGATATAGCGAGAGAAACGTAAAAGCATTTACACTTATTGAACTCCTAGTCGTTGTACTTATCATCGGTATCCTCGCGGCGGTGGCGTTGCCGCAATATCAAAAAGCGGTGGAAAAATCAAAAGCTACGCAAGCAATTACGATGTTAAAATCGGTGGGGGCTGCCATGCAAGCACACCACTTGGCAAGCGGCACGTGGGCAACCTCTTTTGATGAACTGGCGTTGGATATCCCGTGGACGGGAAATAACAAGTTTGTCGAAGCCTCCGGTTACTCTCAAGGTATTTCCAACCAAGATTGGTCATTGCAATTTCGCAAAACCAAGCATAATGGAAATAATATCGTATCTCTTGTCGTAGGCAGAATTTCCGGTGCGTATGCCGGCGCAGGATTTATCATATACTTTGATGAGGAATATAATTTGCCCGAAGACGAAATTCTTTGTATAGAATTTAAGAATTCATCCCCGATCACGCCTTTTGCGAAAGAAAAAGGAAGTTACTGTGAGAAGATTATGAAAGGCAAACGCAAATATGGAGAACACGAGCTTTATTATACATTACCTTAATTTTCCGCCGGTTTATCCAATTTTACATGCCACAAAAATTCGGTGTTACCGTGCGTGCCTTTGATCGGGCTTTCAATAACTTCGCCCGACTTGCCGCCGTATTTTTCTTTAATACTTTCAAAATAGTCTGTTACGCGCTTGATAGCCAGTTGTCGGTTTTCGTCGGTTTTGACAATACCGTGCGGTACTTGTTTGGGCGAAAGTTCAAATTGCGGTTTGATTAAGAAAACGATTTCACTTGTATCTGCCATCACCTTAAATAAGGGTTCCATAATCATGGTGAGCGAAATAAAAGAAACATCCACCGCGGCAAATTCCGGCGCGTTATCAAACAAATCAGCTGTCATATAGCGTGCGTTAGTTTCGGGCTTAAAATGAAAATTTTGATACCGCCGCATTTCATCAGCCAGTTGTCCTTTGCCCACGTCCACGCCGTACACTTCTTTGGCTCCGGCTTGAATCATGCAATCGCTAAACCCACCCGTTGCCACGCCGATATCCACGCATACTTTCCCGGTCAAATCAATGTTCCAATGGTTAAGTGCGCCCGCCAATTTTAATCCGCCGCGCGACACATAGGGGCAAGATTTTTCTTTTAGTGAGATTTTATCTTCGGGCAAAATGGTACGGTCGGCGCGTGTGTCAACTTCGCCGTTTACTAATACTTCGCCCGCCATAATAGACGCCTGCGCGCGGTTTCTGCTACCAAAAAAACCTTGCTCTACAAGCGCCATATCCAAACGTAATTTTTTATTCGCCATCTGCGTTTTCCGCCAGGTCCGTATCAAAGGGCTCGGTCATCATTTCCGCTCCCTTTTTTTTCAGTTCCTCTACTTTGAATTTAACCGTTTCTAATTTCTGCGCGAGTTCTTTGGAAAGCACAACGCCTTCTTCAAACAATTTGACCGAAGCGTCTAAATCGGTTTGTTCTTCTTCTAATTTCGCGACGATTTCTTCCAAGCGCGAAAGTTGTTTTTCAAAATTAAATTTTGTTGCCATTTTATCCTCACTTCACTTGCGTGTAAATCATACCGTCTTGCACTTGCACATAAATTTCTTCGCCGCTTTGCGTTTGGCTCACGCGGCTAATTACCGAGCCGTCTTTTTTGCGTGTGATACTGTATCCGCGTTTTAACACCGCTTGCGGCCCAAGCGCCCGTAATTTTTGCGCGGCAATTTCAAACCGTGCGGAAAATTGCGCGGTTTTTTGCGCGTAAGCGGTTTGCAACCGGGCGGTTATATCATCTAACATTTGTGCTTTTTGCTGTGTTAATACCGACGGACGCTTAAACACCGGCGAGTTGATCGCTAAATCGTAGCGGCGTTTGGCGCGTTCGTAAAATAAATTAACGGCTTGCAATAACCTTTTTTGTAAACCCGCGATGTGTTCTTGCGTGTTCTGCGAATTTTTAACAACCAATTCCGCGGCGGCGGACGGTGTGGGTGCGCGCAAGTCGGCCACGAAATCGGCAATCGTAAAATCTACCTCGTGCCCCACGCAGGAGATAACCGGGATTTTACTTTTGAAAATGGCGCGCGCGACAATTTCCTCGTTAAACGCCCATAAATCTTCCAAACTTCCGCCGCCGCGGCCCAGCAAAATGACGTCGGGCTTTGGCGTAAACGCATTGGCGTCTTCCAACGCTTGAACAATTTGCGGCGCGGCTTCGTCGCCCTGAACAAGCGTGGGAATAATTAAAATTTCCAGATGCGGGCTGCGCCGTTTTAACACGGATAAAATATCGCGTACCGCCGCCCCGGTGGGCGAGGTAATCACGGCAATTCGTTGCGGATAGTTGGGAATTTCTTTTTTATGTTCGGGGGCGAAAAGCCCTTCACTTTCCAATTTCTTTTTAAGTTTTTCAAATTCCGCAAACAAATTGCCCTTGGTTAAAAGTTCCGCACTTTTAGCAACAATTTGATAGCGGCCCTGTTTAGCGTAGCACGAAAAATCGCCGCCTACGCGTACTTGCATACCCTCTTGAAGTTGTCCGCCGTATTTTTTAGCATCCCACTTAAACATCACGCCGGATAAAAGCGCCTCGCGGTCTTTCAAGTCAAAATAAAGGTGTCCGCTGGCTGCGGTGCGTAAATTACTCACTTCCCCCTCTACAAAAACGCCGCGAAAAACACCTTCCAGCATTTGTTTAACGGCGAGCGTAATGGCGGTAACGGTAAAAACTTGTCCGCGAAAAGGAGCCTCTTGTTCCATTTACTCTCCTTTGATTTTTTTAAGCCGTTCAATAAGGGCGGCTTCTTTGCCCAGGGTCCCCGGCTCAAAAAACTTTTTCGGTTGCGGCATATAAGATTGTTTGACGTAATGATTGGGGAAATCGTGCGCGTATTTATAGCCGCGGTTTTTACCGCCGGAGCGCAAATGGTCGGGTACCGGGCGGTAACGCCCTTCGCGCACTTCTTGCAACGCCGCGTCCACGGCTAAATACGCCGAGTTGCTTTTAGGGCAACACGCCACATAAATGGCCGCGTGCGCCAAGGGAATTCGTACTTCGGGCATACCCAGTTCTTCGGCCGCACTAAACGCGGCTTGCGCAATCATCAGTGCGGCCGGCTCGGCGAGTCCCACATCTTCACTGGCACAAATTAAAATGCGCCTTGCGATAAAGCGCGGGTCTTCGCCGCTTTCCAACATCCGTGCGAGCCAGTAGACGGCGGCGTCCGGGTCCGAACCGCGCATAGATTTAATAAATGCGGAAATAATATCGTAATGTTCGTCGCCTTTTTTATCGTAATTTAGGTGGCGGCGTTGGATGCACTCTTTGGCGGTGGCGAGGTCAATGTGTTTTAAGCCGTCTTTAGACGGTTGTGTGGTAACAAACGCCAGTTCGGCGGCGTTTAACATTTTGCGGCTGTCGCCGTTGGATTGTGTGATAATAAATTCGGCGGCGTCGTCGTCAATTTGCGCTTTTTCAGCGGCGGCGGCACGCAGTAAAATTTTACGCAAATCGGTGTCAGCAAGCGCCTTAAACTCAAACACGGAAAAACGCGAAAGTAAAGCCGTATTGATATAAAAATAGGGGTTTTCCGTTGTAATACCGATTAAAATAATTTCGCCTTTTTCTACCGAGGGTAATAAAACATCTTGTTGAGTTTTATTAAAGTGGTGAATTTCGTCTAAAATAACCAGCGTGCGTTTTTGCTCAAAAGTAGCCGTACGCGCGCGGCCTTTGGCCTCGGCGAGTACTTTTTTGATATCGGCTACGCCCGCGGCCGCGGCGTTAAGTTCCACCGTTATCGCCTGCGTGCGCGACGCAATATAACGCGCGGTAGCCGTTTTGCCGCAACCGGGCGGACCAAAGAAAACCGCCGATTTTATCATATCCGCTTCCAATAAACGGCGCAACATTTTACCCGGGCCCAGTAAGTGCGGCTGTCCGGCAAAATCTTCCAGTTTTTTAGGCGCTTGGCGCGCAGCTAACGGAACGGTGGTTTCTTCGTCGTGCATAAATTATTTTTGCGGCGTGTCTAACGCGCTTTTGAATTTCAAAATCAAATCGTTCAGGCGCGAAACTTCCTCTTTACGCTTGCCGCCCTCGTGTTGGCTTTGCGTATAGTTTTGCGCGGCAAAGTGGACCGCGGCTATAAGGGCTTTTTTGAGCGTGTCAATTTCGTCTAATTGGTCCATATATTCTTCCACACGCCCGGCCAAGTCGGACAGTTCCACCCCGCCCAGGCCCTCGCCTTCAATGTCTAACTCAATGCCCTTAATAGCAACTTGAACAATATCTCTTTTAGCCATATATGCTTATTGTATCTTTTTTTAGCAAACTGCGCCCACGAACAAAAATATCGCTCCGCCTGGGGTTGGCAAGATGCTCTTTTTGCCTTTGCGCCGACGGACTTTCTAGGATAGCGCGCACTTTGTTTTGCGCGCGCATAGTAAAACTATGGGCAAGCAAAAAAAGAAAGCGATAGCCAAAAAGAACGCGGCCCGCAGGGTTTAGCCGTTTTTGGCGTTTGGCGTTGTTAAAAAAGTTCGTCTATGATTACATAGCCATCACTTTTTTGCCTAGCCGACCTCACAAAAACGGCTAAACGCAATAGAGCAAACAGAACATCTTGCCAACCCAAATTCCCGACGCAACACCAAGCAGTTGGTGTTGCTGCCACGCCCGATTTTTTGAAATAAAAAACCGCCTTTCAGCGGTTTTTTATCTCAAAAAATCAGGTGCGGGCGGGAATCGAACCCACGAATATCAGTTTTGCAGACTGACGCCTTACCACTTGGCCACCGCACCGTTACTTCATAAATTATATATCTATTATACCAAAAAAAGAGCGATTGCGGAAATTTTCAAAATTGGGTCTTGAAATTTTTACAAAACACATTATACTACCAGTAGGGGAATGCCAACGAAACCCGCGTTATGGACGGGGATGCTCTGTAGAGAGCGCGGCTTCCCCTTTTTTTGTACTCGCCGTACGGGCCTGAGGCCTCAAACCTCTGTTTGCATTTGGCGCGAACTTTTAACAATATGGATTTTCATAGACGGTACTTTTGGGTACTCGCCGTACGGGCGTGAGGCCTCAAACCTCTGTTTGCGTTTGGCGCGAACTTTTAACAATACGGATTTTCATAGACGGTACTTTTGGTACTCGCCGTACGGGCGTGAGGCCTCAAACCTCTGTTTGCGTTTGGCGCGAACTTTTAACAATACGGATTTTTAGAAACGGTACTTTTGGTACTCGCCGTACGGGCCTGAGGCCTCAAACCTCTGTTTGCGTTTGGTGCGAACTTTTAACAATATGGATTTTCATAGACGGTACTTTTTGTACTCGCCGTACGGGCATAAGGCCTCAGCCCTCTTGCTGACTTCTCCGCAAACTTTCGTCATACGGGTTTGTATGTTATTTTGTTACGTGGGCTCACCGCTCCCTTGCCGGGGACCGTCCATAGGACAAATTTCGCACGGTATGCTATACTAACTGTATAGGAGAAAATTATGTCCTTCAAATCCGCTACCGAAAAATTAGCCCCTATCAATAACATCTGTCTGATGATTTTAGCCGGCACGGCGGCTACCGCCGTACTTGTCTATACCAAAAGTATTTTAATGCCGTTTATTATTGCGCTTTTTATTTCCACTCTTGCTAGCGCCTTGGCAGAACGGCTTAAACAAAAATGGCATGTTCCATATACGTTGGGGTTGGTCATCAGTTTTGTAACGTTTTTAGCGTTAGCTGCGGCCGCAGTATTATTTATTTCCAACTCCATTGAAAGTTTTATTCATGGGGCAGATATTTACGCGGACCGCTTGAATGATTCGCTAGATTGGTGTTTGGGACATGCACAAAAATACGGCGTAAACCTCAACGCCCAATTCGTCTTGGAAAACGCCGCTAAACTGCCTGTGTTTAACTTCGTCAAAAGTTTAGGCGGAACGCTGATGAGCATTATTACCAATTTAATGCTGATTACGTTATTTGTTATCTTTATCTTTATGGGCAAGGCCACTGCCGATAAACCTTCTCTGGTAGGACACATCCAACAGCAAATCGCGTTTTATCTGATGATCAAAATTTTTGTTTCTCTGTTAGCCGCTTTGTGTACGTGGTTGGTATTGGCGTCGGTCAAAACCGAACTGGCGTCTATGTTGGCCGTGCTGACTTTTGTGCTAAACTTTATTCCCAATATCGGGCCGTTTATTGCTACCGCCCTGCCGATGCCCGTACTATTCTTGCAATACGGATTTGATTGGCGCATGGTACTTGTGCTTGTTTTACTTACCACAATCCACTTTGTCATCGGCAACATTTTGGAAACAAAATGGCTGGGAAAAGGCATGGACTTAGACCCTATTATCGTGCTGGCGTGCTTAATTTTTTGGGCGCTTGTTTGGGGTATTATGGGAGCTTTACTCGCCGTACCGCTTACGGCCATTATCAAAATGATCTTTGAGAAAAACGAGACCACCCGGCCGCTCGCTAATTTACTGGCCGGGAAATATACATTCAAATGAAAAATACTACTTCCCCTTGGGGTTTTGTCCCCACGTTGTATATAGCCGAAGGGTTCCCCTACATCATTATCAATGTAGTGTCTGTACTGTTATATGCAGACCTAAAACTGCCCAATGACGCCATTACGTTTTGGACGGGGTGGCTGTATCTGCCGTGGATATTAAAAATGTTTTGGAGTCCGTTGGTGGACGCTCACAGCACGAAACGCCGTTGGCTTTTAGGCGCACAAACGGTGTTAGCGGCGTTGTTTTTAGCGATTACAGGCGTAATTGGATTAGATGCTTTTTGGCAAGCGCAAGCCAACGGCACGCAAACGATTTTTACACTTACTTTGTTTGGTTTCTTCTTCGGGGCGTTTGCCTCCGCCACGTTGGACATCGCCACCGACGGCTATTACTTGCTCGCACTTACGCCGACGGACCAATCGCGCTTTGTGGGCGTGCGCACGATTTTTTACCGCTTGGCGATGATTTTGGGAAGCGGCATTTTGATTTCGCTGACCGGCTCGCTCGCCGAACGCGGGTTTGTGGCTAAACCGTATAACTGGGTGTGTTTGTTTGGATTTTTCGGGTTATTATTTTTGTGCTTTGCGGTGTTTCACGCATTTATTTTGCCGCGCCCGCAACAAGATAAACCCGCCGATTCTTCCACCGCGCACGCGTGGAAAGAAGCGTTCGGCTCGTATTTCACACAACAAAATATTCTCTACATTTTATTGTTTATTTTGGTGTACCGATTCGGTGAGGCGTTGCTGGAAAAAACCGTGCCGCTGTTTTTATTAAAACCGGTCAGCGAAGGCGCACTCGGACTAACCATGGAAAACGTCGGGCTAATCAAAGGTACTTTGGGGTTGGGCGGTATTATCGCGGGCAATCTGTTAGGCGGGTGGTTACTTGGCAAATACGGTTTTAAGAAATGTATTTGGCCGTTTGCGTGCGCCCTTGTACTGCCTAATTTCTTTTATGTTTATTTGGCCGTAGCCAAACCGGGAATTGCCGTAATAGCCACCTTAATTACGTTAGAGAATTTCGGCTATGGGCTAGCCATGATGGCTTTAACCGTATTTATTATGTATGTTTCGCAAGGCGCGTACAAAACATCGCACTACGCTATTTCCACCGGCATTATGGCACTGGGTATGATGGTACCGTCTATGTTATCGGGTAAAATGCAAATGGCGTTAGGATACGAAATGTTTTTTTGGGCGGCCGCATTGATTAGTTTATGTTCGTTTGCCGTCGTGCCGCTTTGTTTCAAAATTAACGTATTAAACGAAGCGGAAAAACAAAAATAATATGAAAGAACTTGCGCCGACCGAACAAATCAACCCGCACACGACTCGCTTAGACCGCCTGACGCCGCGCCAATTAGCGCGTGTATTAAATGCAGAAGATTTCAATGCGGCGCGCGCTGTTAAAAAAGCCCACCGCGAAATTGCCGCCGCTATTTATTTAGCCGCAAAAACCTACCAAAACAAACACAAAATTATTTTTGTGGGCGCGGGTACAAGCGGCCGTTTAGGCGTATTAGAAGCCGCCGAGTGCGTGCCTACTTTCAGCACACGCCCGTCGGAAATCAGCGGACTTATAGCAGGCGGCAAACCGGCCATGTTCCGCGCGCAAGAAGGGGCGGAAGATAACGCCAAACAAGGCGCGCAGGATATCTGCCGGCACGCGCACGCGGAGGATTTTATCATAGGAATTGCCGCAAGCGGACACACTCCCTACGTATTAGGCGCGCTTGAAAAGGCCCAAAAAATCGGCGCACACACCGCGCTGATTTCATGTAATCCGCACGCCGATACGTCACACGCGGATATCCACATTTATTTACCCACCGGGCCGGAAGCGTTAAGCGGTTCTACCCGCTTAAAGGCGGCAACAGCTACCAAAATGGCATTAAATGCTATTACCACCGGGGCCATGGTTTTGTGCGGAAAAACGTACGGCAATTTAATGGTGGACGTTAAACCTACGAATAAAAAATTGGTAGCACGCGCCGTGCGGCTTATTGAACGTGTTGCCCAAACGGACGAAAAAACCGCCGCTAAATTACTTAAATTGTCCGGTGGGAAAGTCAAAACGGCTATCGTCATGCACCGCAAAAATTTATCACGCAAAGACGCACAAAAAAAATTAAACCGCGCGGGTGGTTTTTTAGGAAAAGCGTTAGATGACTAAACTGGCACTGGGACTGATGAGCGGCACAAGCGCCGACGGATTAACCGTTTGCGCGATGCAACTGCGTCCGTTTCGCGTGCAACATTTTCACAACTATACATATACGCCGCAATTACAACAAAAATTATTGCGCGCGTATGAATTAAATGCCGCGCAACTAAGCGAACTTAATTACGAACTCGGTGCATTATATGCAAAATTTGTGCGGCAGTTTTTGAAAAAATTTCAGTTGACGCCTGCTGACATTTGTGTGATTGGCTCGCACGGCCAAACGATATTACACGCCCCAAACGGAAAAATTCCGCACACGTTGCAACTGGGCGTACCGGAATTTATGGCCGCACAGTTGGGCGTGCCGGTGGTGAGTGATTTTCGCGCCAAAGACATCGCGTTAGGTGGGCAAGGCGCACCGCTGATACCGTTTTTTGATGAATATATTTTTGGTAAAGGCACACCGAAAATTTTACTTAATTTAGGCGGGATAGCCAATTTATCGCTCATCGGAAAAAATATAAAAACAATCGGATTTGACGCAGGGCCCGCCAACAGTTTAATTGATTTATGCGCACAACTTTTATTCCAACAACCATTTGATAAAAACGGCGCACATGCCGCCAAAGGCACGCCGGATAAAAAGCGCGCAACAAAATTACTCACTCAACCGTTTTTTAAGCAAAAACCGCCCAAGAGTTTAGACAAAAACGATTTCGGGCGTGCATATTTAACCCGCTATTTCGGCCCGATTTCTGCCGCCCGCGCCGACGATATACTGGCTAGCGTTACGTATTTTACCGCCGCCGCGGTGGCGAACCAAATTGCGCGGTTTATCCCGCGCCGCTATCAACAAGAACTTATTATTTCCGGCGGCGGCTGTTACAATAAAACGCTGTTAAAATTTTTACGCGAATTATTGCCGCACGTTAAAATTACGACGACGGCTGAGTACGGCATAGACCCGCAAACCAAAGAAGCGGCGGCGTTTGCGTTGTTTGCGTGGCTTACTTTGCACCGCAAAATCAATCACTGTCCGTTGGCCACCGGCGCCAACCGTGCAAGCATTTTAGGAAAAATTACACTATGAATATCGCCCGATTAGTCCACCCCGGTTTTTGGTTTGATAAAACACCGCTTGAGCAAGCCCTGGCGTTAGCCAAGCGCGGGGTAGGCGGGTTTTGTATTTATGGGGGCACGCGCAAAAAAATAGCCGAATTTACAAAAGCCGTACGGCAAGTTTCCCCGTTAGAAAATTTACTCATTTCTGCCGATTATGAAGACGGCCTCGGGCGGTGGTTGCCCGACGCACCCTTGTTACCTTCTAACATGGCATTAGGCGCGGCCGATGATGAAAATTTAGCGTATGAAAAAGGGATTATCACCGCGTATCAGGCGCGCAGTTTAGGGGTGGATTGGGTATTTGCGCCCGTATTAGATTTAGCCGATAATGCCCTAAACCCCATAGTCAACACACGCGCTTTTAGTAGCGAGCCGCAACAAGTTATCCGGCTCGGGCGTGCGTTTTTACGCGGTCTTAACGACGGCGGGGTGTTATCCAGTATCAAACATTGTCCGGGACACGGCGACACGACTACCGATTCCCATGTAGCATTACCCGTTTTGCCTAAAACAAAAGAGCAACTGCTTGCGCGCGAACTTGTACCGTTTGCCGCTTTGTTAGAAAATACCGACAGCGTGATGTTCGGGCATTTACTTGTCCCGGAAATAGACCCGGAAAATCCGGCTTCGCTTTCGCAAAAAATCGTGGACGAAATCGTACGTCACCAATTTCACTACGACGGGTGTATATTAACCGATGCGCTTTTAATGAAAGCCATTGGCGACGAAAAAACTGCCGCATTAAAAGCCCTGCACGCGGGAGTAGATATTTTGCTAGTGCCGCAAGAGCCGTTTGAACTTATTGAGTTTTTGGAAAAAACCGATATTTCATCGGAAATTATTACACGCGCGTTACAACATCAAGAAGTGTTATGTAAAAAAATAAAACAGCGTCCGCCGCTACCCGCTACAAATCCGTGGCAAACCGATTTACCGCGGCGCACGGCAAGACAAGCCATCGTACAACGCGGAGATTTATCCCCGTTCAAACCGGGTCAAACTGTTTCGTATTTAATCGTAGGAGATGACGGAAAAACATCGGCAACGCCGCTACTAAACCTCCTTGAAAAAAACGGCGTTCGCGTTGTTCCTTTTGAAAACACGACCGAAAATTTACTGGTAATTTGTCTGCGCCGCTATCAGGCCTTCGCCGGAAAAATTGCGTTGGAAGAAAAAGATACGGTCCGTCTGAAAAATGCGTTAGCAAACGCAAGCCGCACCGTAAGTGTACTGCTCGCGAGTCCATGGGCACTACCTAAAGAATTGTCCACAGAATGTTCGTTATATACGTTTAGCCCCGCGCCGGAATTCCAAGAAACGGCCGCCGAAATTTTACTGGGGCAACAACAAGCCCGCGGCAAAATGCCCGTCTCGTTATAGTTACCACTTCGTCCGCACGGTGCTGTTTAAGGCGCTATCTACCGTATTGCCATCGGGCAACATCAAAAACCGCGCGTGTACTCCCACGCAAATTTCACGCGATTTTACTTGCACGCAATAAGAAATACTTTCGTCATTTTTGCCGCTGTATCCGGTGTTTTCATACACGCGTCCGTCTTGGGTTTGTTTAAGTTCCCACGTCGCTCGCACGGTGGCTCCCGGCACCGTAAACGTTTCACCGGGCCACACTTGCTCAAAGATATTTTCGCCGGATAGAGGCAACGTAAGCGCGGCGCGGGAAAAACCTAACGCAGCCAGAGCGCGCTGTATTTTTTCAGACGAAATCCCCGCGTCAAACACGACCGCCGTTTTGGCATTGACGCGCACAATCACGGCGCGGTTGTTCCACTCGCTAAGCAAATATGCCGCCGGACGGTTTTGCATATATTTCCCCACACCAAACGCCAAGGCCGCCGCAACGAAACAAGGTAAAAATAACCGGCGTGCAAATGCTTTATGCGGCAGTTGGCTGAGCCAAAATAGTCCGATGTAATAAGCCGTAATACTTCCCGCGTTCCACGCCGTAGCCGGCAAGGAAGAAAGCGAAAAAGACGCAAAAAATTCTACCAGTTTTTGGAAAAGTTCAAATCCCCACAAACACGGATAGTATAACACAAACCCCAAGTGCACAGACGACAAAAACGCATACGCAAACCCTACCGCCATTAAACAAGAAGCCAGCGGCACTAAGAGCATATTGGAAACAAGCCCCATGAGCGACACGCTGTAAAACACATTGGTAAAAATAGGAAGTAACACCAGTTGGCACGAAAGCGTGGCCAAAAAAATCTGTGCAAAAAACCGCGCGCTTTTCGGCCACGAAACAGGCACACGGTAATTATTCAAACAAATCACAATCGCCAGCGTGGCTAAAAAGGACATCTGAAACCCGGTATCAAATACCGCCGAGGGAGTAATACACAAAATAATTAAACACGATAATAACAATCCCTGAAAGACACCGCTGTTGCGACCTAAAAAATAACCCGCACACGCACAAAGCGTCATCAAATACGCGCGCAAAAGCGGGGCATCCGCTCCGGCTACTAACGTATAAATACCCGCCGTTACCAATGATAAAACTAATAACGGGCGGCGGCTAAAACCGAGCGCAAACCCAACGGCCAACGTCAACAAAGTAACAAACCCGACATTCCCTCCCGAAGCCACCAATAAATGAATAGCCCCGCTTTGCTGAAAAGCAGTATATAAATCAGCCGGAAATTCACCGCGCTCGCCCAGTAGTACACCACCGGCTATCCCGGCAATTTGCGGCGGGAACGATTTATTTAATAAACGCAATATCCACGCGCGCACAAACCGCACAAGCCGCCACAGCCCCGCGGCCGGTTTTATTACTTTTGCTTGAGAAGTTTTGATTTCGGCAAAGGTATGTTTGTTTGCCAAATAAGAACGCCAATCAAAATTACCCGGCAAATCTATGCCGTACGGTTGTTGCAAACGTCCGGTTAATTGTACGGTATCTTTCCAACGCGGCGTAAAATTGCCGATACGGGCATATACGCGCCCGGCGGCTTTTTGTCCGTCAACCGAGAACACCTTTATAAATACATTTTGTTTATCTTTTTTAACAACCGGAAAACTGATTACTTGGCCCACCAAAGTTACTTCTTTTTGAGGAAGAAAACGGGAAACGTCCTGCGGGCAGACCGTAGGACGATAGAAAAAAGATAAACCGATAATAACCGCTATTACCAGCCACAACAGCGGCCGCTTATATACCGACGGATGCATTAAATTTTGGTACGCCCTTTGAGTGAGTACCCAAGCGTCATTTCATCCATGTAATCAATATCGCCGCCGAGCGGTACACCATATCCGATACGGGTAATTTGTTCTACTTGACCGCGCAATAAATCGGCTAAATACAAGGCCGTCGTTTCGCCTTCGCTGTCGGGGTCGGTGGCGATAATAATTTCGCGCACGGGCGTTGTGGCGTTTTGCACGCGCGCTAAGAGTTCACGCACTTTGACGTGCTGCGCCCCGCGGCCGTCTAAGGGCGAAATGGCCCCGTGTAAGACGTGATACATGCCTTTATAGGCCTTGGTTTTTTCAATGGCCTCAATATCTTGCGGGTCCTCTACTACGCAAATTTGACCGGGGTCGCGTTCGGAATCGCTACAAATCGGGCAAACGGGCGTTTCGCTATAGCAAAAACACGTTTGACACAATTTGATATCTTGTTTTAACGATGACAGCGCGCTGATAAATTCTTCCGTTTCTCCTTGCGAAGCACGCAAGAAATACGCGGCAAACCGCTCGGCTTGCCGAGGGCCAACCCCGGGCAAGCGACGCAAAGCGCGAACGAAACGATCTAAACTTTTCATTTCTATACCAACTCGCCGGAAAACATATCTAATACATCTTTAATTTCTTCCGGGGCTCCGTCGGAAGGTTTGGCTGCATGTACTACTTCAGGCATAGCAAGCGGTTTTTCGTCTAAAATTTTAGAAGATTTACTCGCTTTGGTACTGGTTATTTTTTGCGAGGGTACGGACGCGGGCGTGGGAGAACCGGCTAATTTAATCGTGATTTTTCGTCCGCCAAGTTGTAAGGCCGCTTGTTCTATCTCCGCAATTTTGCTTTGGGCCGGAATTTGATAAAACGCTTTTTCCGGCGCAAAAGACATCGTCCACACCGTTTCTTCAAACATTACGTCGCAATTTAACATCACGTCGTACACAAACGGGCTTTTCTCAAAATACTTCATCATTTTTTCCCACAACGGTTTGTTGGCAAGCGGCGGCACAGTTGCGGCGGCTTGTTGCACCGTCGGCGCCGGTTGCGGTTGTACCGGAGCGGCAACCGGTTGCACCGCCGGGCGTTTTACGGGAGCAGGCCGCGGGGCAGAAACAGATGCCGGGCGCGAAACCGGGGCGGGGGAAACCGCCGAGGGCTCAGGACGCGGGCCGGACGTCGGCGTAGCCGCTTGTCCGTTTTCAAGCGCTTCCAAACGCCGCACAAAATCAGCGATATCCAAGCAACTGTCCATGACGGTAAACAACCCGACTTCCGCACTAATTAACGCGTTATCGGAAAATTTTACTTCTTCGCAAATTTTGTTAATTTTGCGCGACACCTGCGCCAAAAAGCCGGGGCTTACCGTGCCTAATACTTCGCGCGCGCCGGCAAACGGCTCGTTCCCTTGCCCCAGCGAAAAATAAAACGCTTCGCCCAGAGCATTTTTAAGGTCTTTCAAAAAAGAGTTTGCATCAAACCCTTCGGATTTAATCGTTTCAAACACTTGGTGTAAGGCGGCGTTGTCTTTTTGAATGAGCGCGCCGATGGCTTGTTTAATTAACTCGTCAGGCGTAAGACCCAACATATCGCCGACCATTTTCTCGTCAACACGACTGCCGCCGTAAGCAATTGCACGGTCTAAAAGCGTCAGCGCATCGCGCATGGCGCCGCCCGCGTTTTTGGCAATAATTTTGGCGGCGGCCGGGGTTAAATCTATATTTTCCGCACCGGATAAATCTAACAAATGTTCCGTAATTTCGTCTACGGTCAGCGGGCGGAAACGGAACGTCTGGCAACGGCTGACAATCGTGGCGGGAACTTTGTGTTTTTCCGTTGTCGCCAAAATAAACACCACGTGAGCCGGCGGCTCCTCAATAGTTTTAAGCAGTGCGTTAAACGAACTGGCCGAGAGCATGTGTACTTCGTCTAAAATAAATACCTTAAATCTATCGCGCGAAGCGGCATACGCTACCGTGTCAATAATAGCTTCGCGTACTTTTTCCACTTGCGTATTACTGGCCGCGTCTAACTCCAATACGTCCATATCGGCACTTTGGGCAATTTCCAAACATTGGGGACACTTGCCACACGGCTCGGCGGTGGGTTTATTATCTGCGTGGCCCGTGCAGTTAAGGGCTTTGGCTAAAATGCGCGCGGTAGTTGTCTTGCCGCAACCGCGCGGTCCGTAAAATAAATACGCGTGGCCGATACGGCCCAATTTAAGCGCGTTTTGAAGTGTTTTGGAAATACTTTCTTGGCCGACCATGTCCTCAAAGGTTTGCGGACGATATTTATTTGCCAAACTGATATAGGTGGAATTTTCTGCACTTGCCATATAAAACCTTTACCTCACTTTTCTTGCGCGGCGAACCGCATGTTTATAATCTAAACTAATCTTCCCCGGGCCTAATAAAACCGACGGCAGAAGTGCTGTTATCAGCAAAATAACCAAGGCGGCGTAAATGCGGTTTATTTCGCCTGAAAAAAAGATAAATCCGATAGCCGCCATGCACAGCACACTCAACCCCGACACAAGCCGCGTAAACCAACCGAGCAGTAACATCAACGCCCATACTAACTGTACGACGAGTAACCCCACGCCTACCGCCACCGGCATCGGTACGCCCAAAGCGGCGGCGTTATATAAAAATTCGCGGTAGTACAGCAAACATCCAATGACCGTATAAACTAGTACGCTCCCAACGAGAAACCGCGTCAAAAACAGCGTCCACGAAAAAACTTTTTCATCAATTTGACAATGTAAATCTAACTGCGCCATATAAAAATTTTCCGGTTAAAAATCTACTTCTACCGACATGGAAAAGAAAGTTTTGCGCGTTTCTTCGCGCCGCGGCTCAAACACTTCTATACCGCCCGAAAAGGAGGTTTCCCCCCACTTCAGTTTTAATCCCGCGCTTACGGCTACGGCGGGGCGTCCCGTTTCGGCATATTCGTACCTAACCGCCGACGCATAGGGCGTCACAAGTTCGGTCGGGTAACTTATGCGAAGCGCCGAGGCCGAGCGTAAAAAACCTTGTACTACCGCCGTCATATACGGGATATCCGCCCAACTAAATGAAATGCCGGAACGGACTTGATTATTATATTGTATCACTTTATGCCACGCGGCTTTCAAGTCCCACGGGCCAAGCCCCGTACCGGTTTGTGCGTGGATATTGGTTTCTATTTGCTTATATGGCTCATCTAACCAAATACCTGCGCTGTCCACCCGCGTGCGGGTGCGGGCCTGGCCGACGCGGATATCTACAAACGGGTCCTTGATAATGCCGTAGCGCAAAAACGGATGAAATCTTGCGCCCGCAAAATAACTGATCCCGCGGTTGCCCACCGCCTCGGGCAAAAAATATCCTTGCGCGTACACGCGCCACGCGTCTGAGATATCATACGAGCCGCGTAACCCGTAGCGGTAGGTAGAGCCGGTTTCTTCCACGTCGGGCGCGTCGGACTGGCGGTAAAATTCGTACGACGGCGTAAAAATAAAATTGTTATCCAAATCCCACACGTACGAAGCACGCAGGGCGGAATAACCGCGTTCACCGTTTACTCCCAAAAAACTTATCTGCCCGTAGCAAAACGCACACGGGCAGATAAATAGGATGAAACTTAAAAACGCGGTTTTAAGGTTCATTATTTCTTTTTGGCTTTAGCGATTTTGGCGTCTTCGTCTTGTAAGAATTTTACATAGTTAGACGCTTTGCGTTTTTTCCACGCGCCCTTGTGATAACCGTATCCGATAATCAGCGGAATCAGCGTGGTGCACTCGCCGTAAACCATTTGTTCAAGCGCGGTGGACACTTTGCCCCACGAGGACGCTTCTTTTAAGGTAGAGCCGGATAAAGCCCCGTCGCGCACGTCGGCTACCGTAATTTGCACGGCATATTTGTGCATCGGGATTTCGGCCCCTAAAATTTCAGCGGCCACGACGGTATCTTGCGCAAAGTTTTTCGGCACGCCGCCCGACCACATCATAAGCCCGGTTTCGTTGGCTTTGATTTTGATTTTGGTCAGTTCCAAGAAATCTTTAGCGCTGTCAATAGACACGTGAGCCGTGGGATGTTCCGTTTGGTGCGCTACAAAGCCGAACCCGGCCGAGCAGTCGCTAAACGCAGGAACAAATATCGGCACGCCGTGTTTGTAAGCATTATAGACGATAGAATCTTTGCCTTTTTTATTTTTTTCAAGCCATTTACCCATTTCCCAAATAAACTCGCGGGAAGAATAAGGGCGGGGCTCCAAATAATTGCAGATTTTGTGGATGGTTTCGTCGCAATTTTTGAGTTGGTCTTCGTCAATATAGGTGTCGTAGATGCGGTCAATGTGCAAATCGCGCAACAAATTATCGTCCTGATTGTAGGGAGTACCGATATAGTGTTTATAACCAAGCGCTTCAAAGAAATCTTGGTCCACAATGTTGGCCCCGTTGGAGACGATAGCATCTACCATGTTATTTTGAATCATATCCACCACGACTTTTTTCATCCCGGCAGATACCAAAGACCCCGCGATGCACAATATAACCGAGCATTTCTTATCGGAAAGCATCATGTTGTATATTTTGCTCGCTCTGGCCACTTCGCGCGACGCGTAGGCCATGCCCTCAAACGCTTCTACCATGGGGACCACATTGTATTTTTTCATATCAATGTGTTTGATGGTGTTTTTGAGGAAGTCTTTTTTTGTCAGTTTTGCCATTTTTTTCACACCTCTTGCTGAATTTAACTTCTTTTAGTAAATTATAGTAAATAACACGAATTTTTCATAGTAAAATATCAAGGAGATTTATATGTACCCCGATTTGCAAAAAACCGATAATGAAGTTTTTAACGCTATTTCACAAGAATTAACCCGCCAACGCGAGCGCATTGAACTGATTGCGTCGGAAAATTTTACCTCGCTAGCCGTCATGCAAGCGCAAGGGTCTGTGCTGACTAACAAATATGCCGAAGGATACCCCGCCAAACGTTATTACGGCGGGTGCGAATATGTGGACGTGGTGGAAACCTTAGCGCGCGAACGCGCCAAAAAATTATTCGGAGCCGAACACGCCAACGTACAGCCGCACTCCGGCGCGCAAGCCAATATGGCGGTTTATTTTGCTCTGTTAAAACCGGGAGACACGGTACTGGGCTTAAACCTTTCCCACGGTGGACACCTTACACACGGACACCCCTTAAATTTTTCCGGCAAACTCTACAATATGATTGCGATGAATGTGCGCAAAGATACGGAAGAAATTGACTACGACGAAGCCGCCACCCTTGCTTTACAACATAAACCGAAACTCATTTTAGCGGGCGCGTCTAACTACTCGCGCGTGTTTGATTGGAAAAAATTACGCGAAATTGCCGACAGTTGCGGTGCGTATTTAGCGTGCGACGTGGCGCATTATGCGGGGTTAATTGCCGCCGGAGAATATCCCTCGCCCGTTCCGTATGCAGACGTCGTTACCACCACCACGCACAAAACATTACGCGGGCCGCGCGGCGGGTTGATTTTGTGTAAAGCAACTTTGGCTAAAGCCATTGACAGTGCCGTTTTCCCCGGCGTGCAGGGAGGTCCGCTCATGCACGTAATTGCCGCCAAAGCGGTGTGTTTTGGAGAGGCCTTAAAGCCGGAATTTAAGACGTACCAACACCAAGTAAAACTAAATGCCGCCGCGCTCGCGGGCGCACTTAAAAAACGCGGATACCGGTTGGTGGCAGGCGGGACAGATTCCCACGTAATGTGCGTAGATTTGCGCTCTAAAAATATGACGGGAAAAGTAGCCGAGGCCGCACTGGACAAAGCGGGCATTACGGCTAACAAAAATACGATTCCGTTTGACCCGGAAAAACCGTTTGTAACAAGCGGACTACGTTTAGGAACTCCGGCGGTAACTACGCGCGGAATGAAAGAAAAAGACATGGAGCAAATCGCTGCGTTTATAGATGACGCGCTCACGCACCACGACGACGAAAATTACTTGGCGCAAATTGCGGAAAATGTGAAAAAGTTTTTACAAAACTTTCCGCTGTATGAAGAATTGAAATAAATAAAAGTGATACAAACGAACACCCCCGTAAAGAATTTGCGGGGGTGTAAATTTTTTCAAAAAAATTCAGTGTATCAAGGCAATTTATAGGTAGTAGAGGCATCTCCATACACCGCCAAAGCATACCCGGCCAAGGTCCCCCCTAACGCCTTGCATACCTTATGGGACAAAGCCGAACCGTTCATGACTATACAATACCTTTCTCCTGCATATTTGGGACTATGTTCTAAAAATTGTATATAAGCAATAAAGTGATCTCCCCTCAATTTCACACTTCCTTCCACCCTATCCTCTTGACGTTCTTGATGCCAAGTAGCACCGCCCGCATCGTAGTCATAACGAATATCTCCGTTGGCACAAGACAGATTCCCTCGCCCTATATCTATGCACCCACTCATTTCTGAAATATCAAGAGAACTGGTGTCATTATCAGGATATTCCCCATTGGCCAAGTAGTACACTTCAGCGGCTTGAGCAATTGTTTTAACACCGCTCATCGTGGCAGATACCCGACTTTTCAATACTGCTACTTGATACTGCGGCAACGCCACGGCGGCGAGTATGCCAATGATAAGAACAACAACCAATAATTCAATAAGCGTGAAACCTACGCTCGCCTCGCTCGTCATCCCGGTGCTCGCCGCACGGGCAAAACCGAGATATAGCGAGGCGTTAGGAACACCCGCCACTATATTCCGCATTTGCCGCCCGCAGGGTCGGGATGACGAGTGGTGGGTGTTCGGGGATGACAAACTTTTTTTATAACAACTTTTTAATTGCGTTTCTTTTTGCATACATTTTTCTCCCGCCGCGTTCGTCACCCCGACCCTGCGGGCGGCATAAGCGGGGTATAACGCGGCTTTTTATTTATCATCAAATAAAATGTAGCAAAAAAAAAAACGATGTCAATAGGCAATTTTTACAGGGCGGGCAGAAGGCCTAAAACCTCTGTTTGCATTTAATGCGATATTTTAGCAATAGGGAATTTCATAGACGGGGCTTTCGTGGCCCTTGCCGGGGGCAGGCAACTTGTCCCCGGACTTTCACTTAATTGGAGCCACACTCTTTTTACTATGTTGCTTTGTTATGTACCGATGAGAAAATAGGATGTTTGTAGGTCGGATGTAAATCCGACGTTTTCAACAAAGTAATATATTGTCGGACTTACGTCCGACCTACAAG
>Ga0310694_10001354_pt1 | contig 28096 bp, 31 predicted proteins | sample 174DNAGHGhighgp2_FD_203884 | JGI IMG/M metagenome (GOLD analysis project Ga0310694, IMG submission 203884) | Sheep rumen microbial communities from Palmerston North, Manawatu-Wanganui, New Zealand - 1742 DNA GHGhigh gp2 (v2) (version 2) | ecosystem: Host-associated > Mammals > Digestive system...
CCAAATCCAATTATTACTCTATACCAACGTTTCTTTAACCAGATAATAGGTAATAAGAAATATAAAATGTTTAATATTATATAAACAATATTAGAATACCAACTTATAATTGAAGTTGATATTATTAAGGGTACAAATATAAATATTTGACATTTAGTGTAAAATTTTTGTCCTAATATTGCAAGTATAGTTAGAGTATTTAAAAATAAACTAAATATACTTGCAATTATGACTTTTAATACAAATACACTATCAATATATTCACAAAATTTAATAAATTTAGTATTATCAGTATCAGGTTCAAATATATTAAATCCTGATATTTTGATTAACATACATACTATTAATAATATCCAACAAGTAATAATTAATACCTTTAATGGATTTTTCATCATAAGTATATACTCCTTTTACTCTTAAATACTATCAATATTAATTTAATCGTTATAAATTACTTGTATATCAATTTTAACATTAGCATTTGTGCCTATAGTACTCCATGCCCATGATCCATCTGCACCAGAATCTATATTATAGTATCTACATAATTGTAAATATCCGTCACCATTTATCCAACACATACCTCCAAATTCATTTAATGAGGAGCGAGTGTATATAGTGCCATTCCAAGTCATAAATTCAGCAGAACCTGCGACATACCTCTTTTTAATTTTACTAGAACTTGTAATACCAACAGCTTGAGTTATATTAACAATAGGAAAACCAAATACTGAACTTAAATCGACAGGAGCACTACGTAGTTGTAAGAATCCTTTTATACTAATAATATGTGAAACTGGATCTTTAATAACACTACCATAAAATGATAATTCAGAAGTTCCTGTGTTTGCTGTTACTTCTGTATTCCTAAAGCAATTAAATATATATGTTCCACTAGCCCGAACTGGAGCACTAAATAACGTATTACTAAAAGTACCACTTGTAATCTTACTTGCATCTAAATTTGGTATTCTAGAAGTATTAAATGTACCACTTGTGATTTGACTAGCAGAATGATTATGAGATTTTAAAGCAAAAGTTGCTTTTATTTTAGCCCATAATTTTGTAAGTCCTGCTTTATCTAAAAATCCCATAAAGATTCACCTCTTTATACACAAATAGCGTCTATTTCAGCATCTGTAATAAAATCATTAGCAGTTGTATAAGCAGTAGTATCTACACTTATTTGTCCTGATGTATTAGTTTTTAATAAACCTGCTGTATTCCAAGAAGACCATGCAACAGTACCACTTGTTGTAGTAGATAATAATATTTTATTTGCAGTAGTTTGAGCAGGAAGAATATTATCACTTGCTGGAATTTGTACAGTATGTGCTGAAATAGCTGTTATTAATCCTTTATCATTAACTGTTATATAAGGTACTTTAAAAGTAGCTCCATAGGCAGGAGTTTGGTTAGAAGAATCACCATAGCTTCCAGAAGTTGCTCCTGATGTAGCTAAATCACTAGAAGGAATACCTGTTGAAGGTTTATAATAACGTTCTCTAATTAGAGCATCTAATTTATTAAGTGGACGAACTTGTAGAGTATCACTAAAACGTTGATAGTTACGACCTTGCATATCAATATCAAGATATTTTGAAGATAATGTATAGTAGTCAGAACTATATTCCATAGTGTTAATATTATAGAATTTTGCTGTATTTGTACTAGAGTGTATATCACTCTTATAATAATATTCCTCAAGATTAGATGAACTAGTAAATTTAATAATACAATATTTTTTAGTGGCTTCCATAATTTGTGCTTGTGTTAAGGTACCTGATTCTTCTGAGCTTGTTATAGTAATAAATCCTACATCTTTCATATCAGTGTAAGGTATACCACCACTTGGTTTTGCATATTTATTAGACCAAGATGTTTGAGCAGTATCACTTGGAATTGAATATCCACTAGCTACACCTAAAGTGATAGTAGTTCCACTTCCAGTTACGGTTATGTTACTTCCTGCAGTAATATCTACTACTGCATTATCACCGAATGTAGTAGTACCTACTTTTATTTTTTGGTTTGTATCAGTATATGATGCTGATATTGTAATATCATTACCACTTCCTGTAATTGTTACGTTAGAACCATTTTTAAAATTTATGGCTCCTGTTGTAATACCATTTCCTAATAATTGAGTACTATTTACTTTAATGTTTCTCCAAGTATCTTCAATATCATCACCTGCAGGTATTAATACCCAAGCTGAACCTGTAGATGTAAATACATCTCCGACTTTAGCTGCTTGTGAAGCATATGTTCCAGCAGTTATAACTTTATAAGTATGACCTTGATTACTTGTTGCTACTGTAGGTAAAGCTGTAATTGTTCCACTAGTACCTAATGTTCCTTTAAACACCATAGGTTCTGGTAAATTATCAATAGCAGTCCATACAGCTCCTGATGTAACTAAATCTGTACTACCACTTGTTACAGATGTAGTATAATTTTTTGCAGCTGCAGTACCTACTGATTCTTTTGTTACAAATTTGTCTTTAATTTTTCCCCATAATTTTGTTAAACCTGTGCTATCTAGAAATCCCATATTTATTTTCCTCCTTTTTATTTACAAATATCGTCAATTTCTTCATTTTCTATTGGGTGTTCTTCATAAACTGTTGTTTCTTCATTATCTATTAAAATATTACCATTGATATCTGATGGATCTACTCTATTAGCCCCTTCAGATATTGTCCGTAATTTTCTTTGCATTTCATTAAAATATGTAATAAGGTCTAAACTTGAAGTATCACCTATATAGAATTTACCTGTAACAATTACATCATTTAAAACAATTTCTTTTGTTACAGATGTTTTTATAGCCTTTCCTAAATAAGAAAGAAATCTTTGTAATGTTGTTATGTCAGAACTATTACATTGTAATATTCTTACATATCTGTTCCACATTTCAATGGTTATATTTCTTTTTAATAAATCGGCTGTTAAATCTCTTACCCAAGGAGGTAAGTCATTTAATGTATTATAATTTGTGACCAGTATGTGTAACTGCTCACTTAACTCTGCTAAAGTATCGGGCATTAATACACACCTCCTATTAATTATAATATAATACAATTTTAATGAAAAATCAATAAAAAACTCTTTTTGATATTGTTAATATCAAAAAGAGTAAGGGAGGGGTTTATTTTTTAAGGATTGTCTCCTTAAATCTTGTATAAATTACATAGCATTTGAAATAACAGTTAGACTCGCCTTTTAGGTGGTGAGTAACTGTAAATCCTTTACCAGAATACCTTAAAAATAATTGTTTTAATATTGGAGTAACTTTATCATCTGCTATTGTGTCAGAGTTTAAAGTTAAAATTGTAAAATTATCATTTACATTAGTAATCTCTCTAGGAGCTACATTATCTCTCCATAATGTGTTAGATGTAGATGGATCTATATGCAATATATTCTTAAAGTTATCTGAATAGATGTCTACTTGTAATGGCAATTGAGCATTACTATCATCTAATACGCCAAACAAAATCTTTGTTTCAACGAATTGATGAGGGTATTGCATGGAATATGATTTTGGACCTGTGTTTATTTCATAATGTATTGGTGTTATTACACCATTTAAGATATCTCCATAACCTACATAATTATTTTCAAGAGTTACATAAGATGCAAAATCTCTATTAAATTGATACACATTGTCTTTTGATATTATACGTATATCGTCTAAAGATATGATGTGTGCACTGATGAATCTATCAGGATAATTATGTTTAGTCCAACATTTTGTTGCAAATTCATATTTTAACACAGTTGTAGAATCAGTATCAGGTATACATAAGAAATAATACTGTTCTGTTGTAAATGCAAAATTATCATATTCAGTATCTATAATATATTTAGATACTTGTTTAGATATATCTACAATATTTATTGTAGAATCATTACTTGCATAAATAGATGGTTGCAATATATAAATTTTAGAGCCTGACTTAAATATAGCACCATTTAATATAGCTTTTAATGTATTGCCATCTTTTTTTGGAATACCTATAAAAGTACTTAATATTTTAGAAGTAAAGCCATCATCTACAGGAGTTATCAAAAATAATCCTTGTTCTGAAGATGCAATTAAGTATTCTCTCCAAGGGATTAAAGAAGTTATTATAGAATCATCTGTTATAGGTAAATCTATTGCATTAAATAATGGAGTTATCAAAGAGTCTGAATTTGATACATAAATATTATTTTTAAATGAAGGATCACCATATGAATATAGACGATATTTGTAGTATAATTTTTTACCTAAATTAGAATTTATAAAATCTGTATTAAGTATAGAATTTTCTACAGTTATAGGCATAGTATACTGGAATGATGCAATTTCAGATGCTACTACAATATTAGTATCTATGTAATCAAAGTTAGTATCTAAATAAGGGATATATCCTTTCATATTACCTGTTTGATAATATGAACCTATATTATTTGTTAATGCAGACCTAAATTGAGTAGTTGATATGGTATACACATTAGGATTTACATTAGTATTAACACTGGCTTTACTTAATATAATAGAAGGGTTAGCTTTATTAAATATAATTAATACTTCGCTACTAAGAGTAATTTTAGGAGACTTTGATTGTCCTATAGGTAAGAAACTGTATCCATTAGCATAACTATTTCTATCTGTGCTTTGAGTATATCCTAAATGAATATCTTGAAAATCTGTTTGTACACACCATGTGTAGATATCATTTTTGTTAACAGAGTATGTACGATTATTTATAACAACGTCTATACTAGATACATCTGAACTTGAGCTTGGTAGCCCATTTTTTATTTTAGCTTTTATAGCTTGATTTAATGTAGTAGTTGAAAAATATACATTGTCATATATTGCTTTAAAATTATAATAATCAGAAGCACTATGTATTAATACGTCTTTAATATCTCCTAAAGAGTATCCTATATTAGCAATATCTGTCGAATTTCCTATATAGTTTTCAGCATTAGTAAAATAAGATTTTCTAGTAGAAGTATCAAATTTTATTCTATAATATCCATTAGAGATACGTGATACAGTAACTTGAGTAGCATTTGTTATTTGCCAAAAACGGTGTAAACAATCAGGAGTTCTGCTGTAATTTATTATAGATGTATTATTAGTATAAACAATCTGGTATTTAATATAAGTGAATAATTCAGATTCATTATAATAAAAACATAATTTGACATTTACAAAATCACATAATTGTGTAGCTGAAGCATCTGGAACACTTATATTTAATATTGAAGTGTCTCTAGGAACAATTCTTAAAGTTTTAGTATTTACATTTGTACTTACTACAGATATATTAATTGGTACATCTAATATAGTTACATCTAATGATTTATTTACATTATAACTAATTTTACATGATATATTGTTTTCTAAAATTGTAGATAGTGTTTCAATATTTAATGCAAAATTATGTGAAGTCTCATTTTCATCATCAGTTATGTATCTTAAAAACGGATAGTCATTTAATTCTGTAAACTCATCATAGTCTGTATCAAATATAGTAACAATTTCAGGATCACCTTGTAAAAGTCTATTAGTAGTATAACTGTATATTACAAATCTATATACTGCTTTATCAACAACTGTTAAACTTAATACATCAGGGCGTTCTGTTAATAATTGAGAAGCCCCTGTAATTATATTCATAGGGACTACTTGTTTATAAATAGTATTGTATACAGTTTTTGCATCTGTAGATAAATCATAATTTATACTAGATAGATTAGTTACTGGTATAATTTCTAAATTATTTTGCCATTGATTTATAAATGTAGGAACTGCGTTCCAATTTATATTATCATAAGAATATTCCCATAAGCAATAATATTTAGTATTAGGAGAGTCTTTAACAAAATTACAAAAAGCTTTTAATATTACAGCATTACTATAATCTTTATTTAAAGAAGATATAATATAATGTCCATTTTTATTTGTTTCTGTTAATCCTTTTACAGTAGATGCTGTACCATTAGTATAAGCTAAAATACCATTTACTTTTACAGCTTGAGTATTATACGAATCTCGTAAAGCATATGTATAATAACCTGCAGTATTAGGATTAAAAGATAATGTTTCTGAACTCTCTATTGTAGCAACATAAGGGTCTATATATTCTAGATAGTAACAAGGTTCTGTTCCATGTGTTCCTTTATAAAGACGTAAAGATGTAACTACTTCAGTTATACCTAGAGTAGAGTCATAATAAGTACTACCCATAAAATGAGTTAAATCTATTTTAACATTAGTCAATAAAGATGATGTATTCATATTTACTAATGTTGCATTACTTATATCTATATAATAATCTGTTACAGATACTTGGTCATTTATAAGAAATGTATAATTAACATCTTTAAGATATACAGGTAATGGTGAGGTGGTGAGCAAGTATTGATCCGTGTCATCTTGTACTATATAAAAGTAGTTATTATCAAATATCTCTTTGGTATATGTGATATTACCTCTTAAAGTACCTAAAATGTCTAAAGATTTAATAGGCTTTCTAATAGTCATAGCTCCATCTAAATCTATATCCATATTTATTAAATCTTCTACAGTATCTCTTACGACTGGAGCTTGAGTAATATCTATACCTTTTTTACCAGTAAATGATTCTTCTGATAGTACTTGATTTTGAGTTATAGTATGAGGTGTAGTTCTTCTTATCATAATCCAAAGCCTCCTCCATTATCATAAAAGTCAAGCTTATTAGCATTTACTCCTTGAGCATTAAACATGTCTTCTGTAATAGCTCTAGTTTTACAAATTACGTCTAAATTTGGTAACTTTTCTAAAACTAACTTACGATATGCAGGTTTATCTGCAACATCTTTTAAGTGTACCGTGAAAGGAATATTATAAGAATTTTTAAGTTGTTGGAATCCCTGAGAAAATTCCTCACTAAATAGTCTTCCTGTATCCCCATCTCTTACAGAATATTTATGACAAACATATGGAATTAAAAATAATTTAATCCAATCAGGAGTAAAATAATATTCTAAATCCACTGTAAATAATGCTTCATAAGATAAGTTATACCAATTAACATTTATTTGGTCAGTGTAAGTAGTTCTAGCTTCTACGTAAGTATTATTTATAGGATTTAATGGGTCTTTATATAAACCAAATAATCTTATAAAATATTCATATTTATGTAAATCTTCATTATATACTCCAAAGGTTCTAGATATAGTATTAAAATAATATGTAGGAGTATTATCTGCTATAGCCTCATTTTCAGTAGCATATTTTGGAAAAGTTATCTCAAAATCTGCAGTTTGTAAAGTAATTAATTTAGTATTAGCTGGTAAATCAGATTGCTCTTTTTTCATTTTATCTAAATCTGGAATACTTATATGAGCCTCTGTATTTACTTCTGATATAGCTTGATCTAAAAATAAAGCAATATCTTGTTCTGATACAGCAGGATAATTTAAAGCACTGTTGATATAATCCATAAATTTTTTTAAAGTAAACATAGTATCAACTCCTTTAACAAAATTATAGCATAAAAAAAAGTGAGTGTAAACTCACTTTATTAAGCTGAAATAGTAACTACTCCACCTTCAGAGGCTTCATAAGTTTCAACTTTAGCAATACGCTCTGCAATATGCATAGCATGGGTTTTATTAATGAAGTATGTTTTTCCATCACAAGGAACACTTACACGAATACCGTTTACAGATACTGCAACAGAAGGTCCGAACTTGTTAGCATAACTTTTTTCTATTCTAACAGGTACTTTTTCTTCTGCACGGAACTCATTTACTGCAACTTGAGCTTCAATAAAGCTTCTATTGTCAACTGTTAATTTTTGGCTATTAAAGTCTGATACTCTATTAATACTATCTTCAACAGTTGGACCTTGTTCAGGTTTAGGTGCTCTAATACTTTCTAGTAAATTTGCTAGTCTAGTAAGGGCATCATCTGATTTATTAGATGTTGACTGTGCTTTTAGCTCACTGTTTTCTCTTTTAAGCTGTTCGATAACCATATTAGATTCTTCTAAAGCTTTAGCAAGAACATCAGCACTGGCTGTTACACCAGGCTGAGTTTCTTGTCCAGAGAATCTTACGTCAGCCTCTGCACCAGTAACAGGGCTGTTATTTTTAACTGGTTTGTTTTCCATAAAATATCTCCTTATTTATTTTAGATTTAGGCGTTGTCTACGTCTTTGCTACCTGTAGCATTTACATTTCCACCATCAACGATTGGGTTAACAGTTTCCATGCCAGTGCCATCACCTTTTGGTACAGAAATTGTATAACTATTAGATGTATAAGGTAGTTCAACACATTCTGCAGATGCTGTACCAGCTAGTCCTGCGATATAGAATTTACCATTAGTATGTTTAACTACTTGGTCTTTAATAAATCTAATAGCTGGGTTAGCCTTTAAAGCATATTGCATTGTAGGAACATTTCCTACTACAACTGGTTTCTTACCATTTGCCATATAGCGTCCAGTAGTAACTGGTTTAACCATATTAGTCATTTTAACTGGAGAAACTGTTGTAGTTGTACCTTTTACATAGTATACAACTTCACCATTACTTACCATTTGATATACTTGTTCAGGAACATAGTAGTTACCATCAACATCAGCATAACCATAATAGTAATCAGTGAATTGATTCTTGTAATCAGGTCTAGCATTAACATTTACTTTATATTGAGTAGGAATAGACATATAATCTACAACTGCATCTGAATTAACAACCTTGTAACCAATAGCATCTAATTTCCAACCAATAGTTTGTCTTTGGTTCAATGGGTCATTAGTACCTGCAGAACCTAATTCCTTTTTAATGAATTGAGGTTGAGAATGTCCTTCGATACCAATTCTGTATAAACATTCCTCACCTAATACAAATGAGTGATGAACATTTAATACATCATAAGGACCTTTAGCAGTTAATGTTGCTAAAGTTAATCCTGATAATTCTTGATCAGCATACTTATATGCACCATTAGCATCTTTCTCTAGGAAAGTTACTGTTGCATTAAATGTAGTAGCACTAGATACTGTAGTTAAATCTACAGTTGTGATAATATTTGCTGGTGCAACTACAGCTGGAGTATTTCCAGATGCTGCTGTTTGAATAAATGCTGGAGAGTGATATAGATAACATGTAACACCATCTGCATTAATGAAAGTATTATCAGTTTTAATAGTCTTTGCTTTCTTAAATGCTAATGAGAATAAATCAATTACCATATCTGTAGTATATGAAGTTCCTGTATTTGTATACTTCATAAACTCTTTAACTCTCTTATCAGTAATTAAATCAAATAATACTGCAGGAGAAGATAATACTAAGAAGTTTGAACCTCTTAAAGGTCTAACTTTTGCTGCTTCCATAGATAATACGATTTTACGGAAATCGTCAATAGTTGGAGAGCAATCAGGAGTAAGTTTAGTAATATGTGTAATAGAACCATATGCTTTTGGAACTAAAATATCACTGTCTTGTCCTTCTTTTTCTTTTTCACAAGCATAGAAAGTTTGGCTTTCTGCTAATAATGCTTGTTGTGCCAAGATATCCTTTGTTTCAGGTACCTTTAATGATAATTGACGAGTATACTCAGAGATAAGAGGGTCAACTACTGCCCAATTTACCTTATCAGTAAACTCCATTACACGACCGTATTGTTTTGTAGAAGCTTTGATTGCTACCATTCTGCCTTGGTCAGATGCAGGTGGTAAACCTTCAGCAAGTGGTTGAGTATGTGCTGCTAAAGATAACATACGCTTAAATACGATTTCATTAGCACCATTGTTAGATGGCATTAATCTTTCTTCTGCGATACTATCAAACACATAATCAGCTTCAGTTAACTCAATGGTTCTTAACATAATCTTACTGTATACAGCAGCAGGTTGTAACACATTTGGACCTTGTAAAGGAGATTGAGGTGCTGGATTACGATAAACTGAAGTGTTGTTAATTAATGAAATGTTTTCCATAGATTAATGTATTCCTCCTATTTCTTAAAGTTTCTATATTGGTTTGGCATAGTGTTTTGTAAGAATTGCTCTACATAGGCGTCTTCAATTTTACTTTGAGCAGCCCTAGGAGCTTCTTGTACAACTGCACCACCATAGATTTGTGAACCAGATTGATTTTGCATACGTTGTAAACGTAAAGCATATTGTTCAGGATATATTGCACGGAAAACGGCTTCTACATCTTTTACCGTAGCAACATTCATACCTTTTTCTAATGCTGTATTTGCAAAAAGAACTAAATCTTGTTCACTTAATCCCCATTTATCTCCGAAAGCAGTCATCTTATCAACGAAAGCATTACGCTCTTGTTCATATTGCTGTCTAGCTAAATAATCAACAACTTGATTCAATTTGCCCTCTAATTGAGCATTTGAATTTAAATTTGGTTGTTTATTATTGATAGCAGCATAGATTTGCTCTGGAGTATATCCTTGAGCTAAAGCATTTGCAATTAATTGATTTAATTGTGGATTTGCTTGAACTCTTGGTTGAGGTTGTTGCATAACTGGTTGCTGTACTCTAGGTTGATTTTGATTTTGAAATTGAGCCCTATACATTTGATTTTCAGCAATGATTCTTTGAATATCCTCTGCAGAATATTGTTGAGTTTGAGGCTGTGAACCTTGAGCAGGTTGATTACCTTGTGTAGGTTGCACTTGTTGTGTACCTTGAGGTTGTTGTTGTCCAACTTGAGGTTGAACTTCAGGTTGAGTTTGTGCAGGTGTAATACCCATTTCAGACATTGCTTGGTTTTCCATAAAAGTTTGTAAACCTTGAGCATCTCCTAAATTTGGGATATCTGCAAATAAATTTTGATTTTCATTCATAATGTAAGATTCCTCCTTAATTCATATTATAGATTATTGAACGAATATTGTCAAATAATAAAATTAATTTTGCATTGGTGTTCCAGGGTTAGGATTTGTAGCAGGTTGTTGTCCTACTGGAGATTGAGTCATTTGCTGTACAATCTGCATTAAAGCTTCTTCAGGCTCCATACCTCCTGCAGTTAAATTACCTAAAGCTGTAACAACAGCAGTGTATTCTTCTAATTTCATGTTTTCCATTTGTATTTTCATACGTTCTTGGATAACTGTTTTTTCTGATAAAGGTATATTCAAGAAAGATACCATTTCTATTGGTGTTATAAAATCTGGATATCCTTTTTCATTAGGTAAATACTTCATTTGAAGCTCCATTAACTGTTTAGCACCGTCTTCATATGATGCTTTAGAACGTGGAGCAGCACTTTGAACATCTATTACAATATCTTGTCTATTGAATAATGATGTTGGATCAAATTGTAATTCATTAGACATTTGTTGTTTAGGGTCTACCCTATTAGGCATAGGTCTGAAAGACTCTTTATTACCATTACAAATATAGAATTGAGTAATAAGTTCAAGTTCACGTCTAATAAATTTATCTATTGTTTTTAGACGATTATTGTCTCTCATTGTAGCTCTATCAGTAGCTTGTTGTACACCACCAGTAGTCTGAATAGAACCGTAAGATTGTCCTAGGTATACTGCATCTACGCCAGATACTTGTTGTATAGACTTGATAAGATAATCTCTAAATGTGCCTATATCTTTTGGTAATTCTGGACGTTTAGAATATGCTTGTACTTTATCTGGGTCACAATTAACTACATAAGCTTTATCTGGATTATTACGTTTATTTTGATAATCAGCTACATTTATTCCTGACATAGAATTTACAAATTCTGTAGGATTTTGATTTTTAAAATAACCAGTAGCTTCAGTAGAATCTAATTGTACTAATGCTAAATATAATGATAATACTTTGTAACATTTAGAAATACCCCAGAAGTTATTAGGTACTTTTTCATCATATAGTGGTACAAAAGGTATACAGTTAGGTTGAATATCATAAGCTACATCTAAAATTTCTCTACCTGCCATGTAAATAATATCTACAGATGGTGTTAATGTAGGGACTCCGTTAATATCTGGTTTAGGTCTTAAAACCTTTTTATAACATACAAGATATGTAACGATATCATCTTTTTGTTGTTTACCTTTATCTCTAATGTAGTTAGCATCAGTATATCCTGTAGTATCATTTGCAGAATCTATAGCAATTAGTCTTGTTTGAAATCTAGGAATAGATTTTAAGAACGCTTTAGATTTTCTTTCTGCAAAGAATAGATAAGACATTTCATCTACAGTAGTAGCACTTGGGTCTGGAAAGATATTTGTAGGGTGATATACTTTTGCTTGTAAAGGTACAAGCTTTTTAGGATTTAACATACTTCCTACGTCTTCACTTGATGTAATATCTTTATTCCAACCAAATAATACGCCTGATGTACCTAACAAGTAAGCATAATCTGCAGCCTCATTATTAATAGCGTCCATATCCATAGCGTTCCATTTCATTTGATAGAACTTATTAGCAATCTCTGCTAAATCTTTAGCCTCTAAAGATAATGGTACAAATTGCCCAGAATATTCTGTAGGCATTATAGACGCCTTTGATGCTTCTTTTATAATTGTAATTGGGTTATTAACTGGAGTTTGTACATAATAAGGAATTTTCTTATTAAATACCTTCCAAATATCTGAATGGTCAGCAGCGTCAAGTATCTTAAATATACGTGCTTGTTCTTCTTTATAGGCAACAGCGTCTTCAAAGTTTTTAATGATATCATCAATTTTATACTCTGTGATACCTTTAGATTCTAAAAATTCTTGTGAAGACATCTCTTGCATAAGGTTATCTAGTGTCTCTTGCATCTAATGGTTCCTCCTTTTTTGGATAAATTTCGTCTAAAATATCAGAGCCTATTACATCTCCGTATACATCTTCAGTTTCTCTGAACAAGTTTCCTAAAGCATTTTCTGCATACTCTTTGGTCTTATTTGCCATATTATCCAGTTCTTCATTAACTGCATAAGCGAGTTCTTCATTTTTACGCCTTAGAATCTGTAAATTTTTTTCTTCTTTTTCTGTTACTGGTACTAAATGTAAAGCTTTAGCCATAAGAGTAATAGTTCTGTTTTGTTTATTGATGAGTTTTGTTAATTCATCAATCTTTTTTTCTAAATCAGTAGTCTCCATATTTCCTCCTTATAAAAAATTATCTGTAAAATCATCTACATAATATGAATCATCATCAGTAGAGTTACTCCAAAATGTCTTAACACGTTGTTCATTTCTTTCTTTTATAGTAACTTCTCTCCAAATTTCAGAATAATCATCTGGATTATCTGGGAATTTAGGGAATGGTGACATCATATACCTGATAGCATCTGGTAAATGGTTGTTTTTATCCATAGGTAATTCACCTTGGTTCTTATCTGCGTCTTCTAAAGACCTTGGTGGATACTTATATTTAGACAAAGAGTCCTTAATTTTGATACACGTATTAAAAATTTTTAGTTTTCCATGAGCAGCATACTCTGCAATCTTTTGAATTGTTACTGCAATAGAGTTTGATTCACAATCTGTGGCTGGAGTAAGCATAATTCCTCTTTCTCTATATGCATCAATCCAGCTATTACCCGAAACTTGGTCTCTATTACGTCCTCTAGGGTCACATTGATGAGGATAAGCTAATAAATAGTCTGGGAAATCGTGCATTTTCTTGATTTTACCTACTAACTCGTCCAAAGTTAGACCATTATCGTCTAAACTTTCTTCAAGTTCATTATAAATGTGTATAACTTTGTTCACAGGGTCTAAAGCACCTACAACGTGAGCTGTTGGATCACGTCTTCCAAAGTCAAGTCCAGTAATTCTTTTCCAATGTGCTGGTATTTCGAATGGAATTTCAAACCAGTTCATAAAATCTGGATAAACTAAACCCTCTGCGTACTTAAAACTACCATGTAAGTACCTATCTATCCACCATTTAGGTCTATTTTTACTTAAATTTGCCTCATAGTCAGGTGGCAAATAGATATTTGCACTAGTTGCAGATATATGTGTAGATGTTGCAGGGTCTCGCCTAGAAGGTTCCACCTTATATCTTTCAGGAACATCTCCGTGATAATAAATCTCATCACTAACCATTAGCCAATCTGTAGCTAACCAACCTACGTCAGGGTTAGATGTTACAATCATCTTTAACCTATTACGACCTTTAATCCAAGCTGTTTTATTTCTTAAACGTGCTTTTATGTATACAATAACTGTATAAGATACTTCTGAACCTTCTTCAACCCATATTAAGTTCAAGTTAGCAGAACGAATCTTACCTTCTTTATCCAAGGCTTTTGCTGATATACGAAATCCGTTTATCAACTCTATATACCAGTTAACCTTATCCTGATTAGATTTAGCAACTAAATCTCTAGGTATATTTTCTACCAAGAATTTTAAACATGTATCAGAAACTTGTCCCCAAGTGGCAGCACCTACTAATGCTGCACCGTTAGGTACCTGTAAAGCATAAGCAATAGTTTCCATACCTCCTGTATAAGTCTTTGCAGAACCGAATCCTCCAAAGTATCCTTTGTTTTGGTGCTTATCCTTATGGAAAGCCTCTTGGTGTGGCATAGGCTTATACGTACATATATGAGCATTACATGTTGGACAGTAAACGAAAAATTCACAAGGCTTATCTGCAAATGATGGATCTGGCTCTAGGTGTGAATATTTACAATGTGGACAGATATCCCCAACCTCTACCTTATAAACCTTTGACATTTTACGTCCAAATAATCCAACCTTTTCTTCAGGTGGTAAACCAGTTGCTGGATTAAGTAATGCTTCGTTAACAGGTTTTTCCTCTAAAATTTTTGGTTTAAAGGGCTTTTCAGTTTTACCTTCTAGAAAGTCTAACCCTTCTAGTAAAGCCTCTTTATTTTTCTTATCCTTTTTAATTGACAACTCCCTCACCACCTCTAGTTGGTGTAATTAAACCTGCTTTTTTAGCGATTAGAGCATTAGCAGTTTCCTCTGTTAAACCTGCCTCTAAAAGCAATTCTTTAGCAACTATCAATGCTGCTAATCTATTATCTTCAGTTTCTTCTTTAACCTCTTTAGTTTCAGGTTTTCCTAATGTATTTTCTACTATAACTTTAGCTTCCTTATGTTTAGGTGATGTCTCATAAACTTCTTTATCTGAAAGTAACTTATTCAAATAAATTCCGAAAGCATTATTAAAATGATTATAAATAGCTTTTCTATCATTAGTCTGTAATAATGATTCTGTGTAGCACTCTAGAAGTGCCATATAAATACTAGTGAACTCTTGAGGTGTAAAGTAATCTCCTATAAATGTAACTTTAACCCTTGTATCATCTCCGTTAGGTAAAATTACACGCATAGCTTTTTCTCCTACTTGCCATCTCATACCTTTATTTTTGACATTTTTTATACCTTTTTTACTCATAGTAAGATACCTCCTATTCCAATTATACAAATTTTATAGTCTAAAATAAAGCATATTATACAAAATCTGTAAAAGAATGAACACATTTTATACAAAATACGTATAAAGGATTGGGTGAGTGGGTGAATCTCTATATACTCACCTATACCCAGTATAGGTGGTATTTTAAGAGTCTAGCCCCCTTAAAAGTGAATAAGGCAATGCATATCGCCTTATGATTAAATTTTATAGAAAGTGATGGTGTAAGAATATGCGTAAGATTAAGTTATTTACAAATTTAGGAAAGGGTTTAGATAGCATAGTTAATAAATCTATTTTATTGACTAAAAATGTATCAAATGCTGTTATCACAACCTTTAAATCAAATCAAAAGAAAGGAAGTAGAGCATAATGAAAAGCGTAATTTCTAGTATTTCAAAGAGTTTTAAGTATTTTTATATGGTAGACGATAAGAAAGTTTATTGTACTAATGTTAAAGTTGAAGTTGAAGAAGAAAATGTTATAACTCACGAAAAGGTTACAACATATAAAACTAGACTTTCTTTACAAACTTATGAAGAATTAGAACCTTTAGTAGGTAAGTTATGTAATGTAACATATAAAAAGGAAGAGGATTTTACTTTTTATACATTTACAGCAGTAGAAGAAGTTAATGTTAAATTACCTAAAGACAATTCTAAAGAAGCATTAGAAAAATTAGGTATCAATATTAAATAAGGCTCATATTCAGTATAAAGGTAGGTTTTACAACCTACCTTTTTTTTATACTGAATATTCGCTAAAACCTAATCATAAGAGATTCTCACATTTTTAAAATGAATATTAATGAATATTAATGTTATTAAGGTGTTTTTCCACCTGCGTCCTTATGGACGTTTAAAAAACACCCTTAAATTATACACTATACACACGCACGTATACACGCACGTACGAGAAAATAGAGATTATACAAATATCGTATAATATTAAAGAGTTTAATATATAATATTAAAAATTGCTCTTTTCTTTGTGAAAAGAGTTTTTCTTTTCGCTTTGTTTTAATTAAATAAAAATAATATAGAAAGAAGGTAAATAAAATGATTAAGACAAAACAAAATGAAATTAAACAAGTAAAGGATTTAACTATAGCAGATATTATTTATATCTGCGAAAAACAATTTGATGCTGAAGAACCAGCACAAAGACATTGTCCAACATGTCCAATAAATAAACTTTGTTATGGACATAAAACATTAAAAGAAATTATAAATGAAGAAATAGAGGTAAAGTAATATGTTAAAAACAAAAACAACACAAGAAATTTTAGTAAATTTAATAACAGAAGGAAACGGAGTATTAGATATTACATCACTTACTCCAGATATGTTTAATGGAGATAAATTTATGTTATCTACATTCTTTACATATAATAATCATAGTTTAGGATATTTCCATTTTAATGAGGATTTATTTGAACAAAACTATGAAGAATTAAATCAATATTTTAATGATGTAACTAAGGCTAGATATAACAAAAATAATAATCATTATGAAACAGCTACTACATATAATAAAGCTAAATTAAGAAAGGCATATTTAGAACTATTATTGAAGACTAGATATTTAGCAAATGTTAGTATAACATTTGAAATATCATTTGAAGGATATAAAACAAATGACATATATTATGAATATCCTTGTTATACTGATTCAATAGAATACGCAGAATATGATCACTTTAGAGAAACTAGTAAACCAATCTATGAACTTAAATCTAAAGATGCATATATTTACATTCCAACAAATGTACCTGATACAGAAACTGTATCTACATTAAAAACATTATGTAATTCATTAATAAAACTTAATTTAGCAATGACATTAAATTTAACTTCATATTTATCAATAATAAATAAAATAGAAGGTAAAAACGCAGTTTATGCTAGTGATAATGAAATTGCTAAAAGACAATTAAATAAACTTATAAAAGATTTAAAAGAATTAGCAGAATGGATAAATGCTGGTAATAATGATATTACATTATATCTATTTGGTGAAAAACCAAATAGTGATATGTATAAAGCATATATTGAAACATATCATACTTGTATAGGAATGTATGAAGGATTTGGAATATTTGATGTTAATTTTGATGTAAATGAAATAAAAAATACATTATTTTATGAAAGTCTAAAAATACAATTATATAGCCACACTAATGATGAAGAATTTGTAAATAACATATTATCTGAAATATATACTAAAGACATATATGATGATAATTACTCATATATTGAAAATGCAGACTGGAAAGGTGAAACTGACTCTGATGAAGACGAAGAAGAAACCTTTGAAGAAACTGAAGATGAAAATGAAGAAATGGATTTATAATCCATTTTTTCTTTTTTTGGGCTTATCGCTCTAAAAAGAAAAAAAAATAAGAAAGGAAGTGTAAATAATATGAAATTTACAAATACAAAATTAAATTTTAAAGAGCTATGGAAAGATATTAAAGTAATATCTACTACTACAGTATGTTTAGTAAAAGATACTGTATCAGTTCCTATTTCAATGTGTAAAGATGTAAGAGATTCTTATATCGAAAATAAGAAATTTAAGGAACAAGTTAAAAAGTATACAGAATCTCAAAAGGAGCCAAAAGTAGAAGTAATTGAAGCTAAACCTCAAGAACCTAAAAAGCCTAGACAGAATAGGCAACCTAAATTAACACCATCACAATAAAATTCAAGGTAAGGCGATATGATTAAAAATAGCTATTCAATTACATATATGGACGGTTATGATAATATACGCTATTTTGATGTAAAGGCATATACTGAAAGACAAGCAGTATATGTCTTTCACAAACTAGTAAGATATACTGTAGACCATATAATTCAAATAATTAAATTTTAAAATATATTATATAATATTATTATATAATATAAATAAGGTTATACGATTTTTGTCAAAAAAGTCGCTTCACGTAGAAGAAAATCTCTCCTATGAGGCGTATGCACATTAGAAAAATCATATATTATATATGCATTAATCTAACCAAACCAAAGGTATATAAAGTTAAAAAATGATAGAAAATATAGATATATCTATTAAAATATACCTAATTTAGACAAAAACTGTATAATAATTTAGAAAAAATAAAATATGTGTATTAAAAAAAAAAATAAAATAAGGAGAATATTATGAATAAACAAAGAGAAGCACAAATGTATAAAAATATGGACGACGTTATTAGTACGTCTAAGAAAATTAGGGATTACCTTTTAGATGATAAGGTTGAACAAAAGGATAAAGTTGAAAAATTTGAATTTTTCAAACAAGCCTTAATTGCTAATAAAAATATTGTCTCTGCAAGTGGAATTTTATTATCTATTGAAAGAATGACAAAGACTTCATATGAAGAAAATGAAAAGAAATAAGTATACTTCTAAAATGGATCAGTGGTTAATTGAAAACTATCCTAAATATGGTAAAGTATGTTTAGAAAAATTTAATAAAGAATTTAATACTAATATAAATGTATATACTTTACGTACATATTGTAATAGAAAATTAAAATTAAATGCTCCTACAGATGGAAAATTAAAACCAATTTATACTGAAGAACATCATAATTGGATAAGAGAACATTATGGAACAGATATTACTAGAAATTTAGTAATAGATTTTAATGCTACTTTTGGATTTAATATTAGTCAACAAGCATTTGAACGGTTACGTAAAAAATTAAATTTATCAAGAACTAAAGAAGAAAGATTACAGCATTATAAGAAATTTAAATCTAAAATAACACCTTTAATTACTGAAGCTCAAGAATCTAGATTACCTATAGGTACTATAGTAGTATTATCTAATGGGTATAAATCTATTAAAGTGGCTAATAGTAAAGGTAAACATAATTGGGAATATTTACATAGATATGTATATGAACATACTACAAATAGTAAAATAAAACCAAATGAATGTATAGTATTTTTAGATAAAAACCCATTAAATTGTGATTTTAATAACCTAAAATTAGTAGATAAAACTATATCTAATGCATTTGGTAATTATAGTATTAATGATGTAACATATAATGAAAAGGTATTAGATTTTTTAGAAATAGCTCAAAACATAAAAACTATTATTAAATAAAGAATAAAATCTTTTCCTTTGTGAGAAGATTTTTCTTCTTAAATAAAAAATAATAAAAATAGAAAGGAGTCATTAAAATGACAAACACAAATCAAGTTGTATCTACAGCAACAAAAAATGTAGAAAGAACATTAAAAGGTATTAAGGTAATAGGAGTTACTAGTCCAACTACAATTAAAAGAATTGCAAAGGAACAAGGACTAAATGCTCTAGAAGTATATGTAAGACTAATTTATAATTATGAAGGTGTTGAATATCAAGCATCTCAAAAGCTACATATTCTAGGACAACCTGATTATGAAAAATTAAGAGCATTAGTAGGTACAGATAATACTATTGACATTACATTAAATGTAGGTAAAAATAGTAAAGGTGAAATTTCATCATTCTTCTATGTAGAAGATAATACTACAGTAGATGATCTATTTGCAGTGCCTTTAGAAAAGACACAAAGAAAAGCAGCTCCAGACACTCTATTAAAAGCATTAGGCATAAAGTTAGCGTAGGTGAATTATATGTTCTATATAACATATAAAAATGTATCAAAGGGAGAATACCTAAAAGAGGTATCTCCCATTATCTTTACAGCAGATGTAAATGAAGCATATAAAACAGTAATAGATATTAATGTATCATCTTATGATGAAACTTCTACAGAGATATTTAAGATATTAGAACCTTTAATTAGAAAAGAAGGTATAGATTGTGATTGGGAATTAAATATCACAAATGATAATAATGAAACAATGCATGTAGAAGTTACAAAGAGTAGCATTATAACTAAAAATATAAATCTAGGAAGTAATGATGAAAGCTATTTTAGAATGGTGATAAAAGATTTAACTAGTTATGTAGTGAGTCTTCTTACCACCTTATATATGCAACAGTTAACATCTAAAAAAGGTATGTCTAATGCATTAAAATCTGCATTAGGTATGAATAATAGTCCATTTAATAGTAATGAAAGTAATGGAAATGTAGATGAACTTATTGATTTAATCAATAATGAAACTAAAGGACACGTTTCAAAACCCAATTATACATTAGACGATTATGTATGTGGAGATGAACTAAAAGAAGAATTAGAAGAAATTAAAACATTTATGGAGCAATATGATAAATTTGTTAATTTAAATATCGAGATTCCAAAAGGTATCATATTTAAAGGAGAGCCAGGAACTGGTAAGACATATGCTGCTAAATGTATTGCAGGTGCTACAGATTGTTATTTTATTAGCTGTACAGCGTCATCATTACAAAGTATGTATATAGGTTCAGGTTCACAAAATATTAGAGAACTATTTATGGGAGCTAAAAAGCTACAAGAAGTATCTCAAAAAGGTGTTATTATATTTATTGATGAAATTGATAGTTTAGGATCAAGAGAAAATCATACTGGTGGAGCAGGTGGTGAGGAAGATAGAACTGTAAATCAACTACTTGCTGAAATGGACGGTTTTGAAGAAACTTCAAGAATTATGGTAATGGCAGCAACTAACTATGTAAATAGATTAGATGATGCATTATTAAGAAGTGGAAGATTTTCAAGACAAATTAATATTCCAGTTCCTAATGAGATAGAGCGTCAGTCTCTAATAAAATTTTACTTTAATCGTATAAAAATGGATATTTTAGATACTGAAGAATCAGAGATAGCTCAATTAACTCATGGTTTAGTACCTGCAGATATCAAAACTATAGCAAATGAATCTGCAATATTAGCTGTACGTTATGGAAATGATAAAATAACTTTAGCAGATATTGATGAAGCTATCAATAAATGTATAACTAAAAATATTCGTAATAAAACAGATAATGATAATTTAGAAATAGTAACAGCTCACGAATGTGGACATGTACTTGCTGAATTTTTATATGCACAAGAATGTTCTGTAAAAGTAACTAATTATAGCTATGGAGATGCTGGAGGATTCACACAACCTTCATTTAAATTAAAAGGACTTCAAAAGAAAGATGATTTTATTAATGAAATTAAAATTTTATTAGGAGGTAGAGTTGCTGAAGAAGTAATTTGTGGTACAATAACTAATGGAGCATCTAATGATTTAGAAAAGGCTAAAAGATTACTTTATAATTATTATAAAACATATAATTTTGAACATTATAAAGCAGAAGAATTGGATCAAATTGTGTTAGATGCAATTCAAGATTTATATTTAAAAGTTTTAGAAGATTTTAAAGAACATAAAAAAGATTTAGAAAATCTAAAAGAAGCTCTATATACAGATAGAACTCTGTATAAAAAAGATATTATAAATATCCTAGGAGCTTGGCAAAACATATCAGGAGGAAGTTTATTATAATGAAGTCAGTAAATATATCTTTAAATTGTAAAGATAACCCAAATCTTGTAGAATATAATGTTGTATTACCTAAAGAAATAAATCTATGTGCTAATAACAATATTAAAACTAAAGGTGTATGCTTAAATTTTTTACAGAAAAAGTATCCAGTAATATTAAGATTATTAGCTAAACAAATACATTTCTTTGATTATAAAGTTGTAGAATTAGAATCTAAAGAAACTTTAGATTTTGTAATTATACATGCTACATCAGATACAAGTGAATTATTTGAAATATTTAAAAAGTTAGGAATCTCAATTACATCTATTCAAATAGGCATAAATTGGAAATTAAATAAAATATATTTAAATTCTAATTTATTCTCTAGTATTTATAGATATGGAGATTCTGAAACATATAATGCTATACTATTATATTTAGTATCATTAGCTTATAGTTTAATACATTCAAATAATTTACCTCCATTAAAATATGATTTAATTTCTAAAGATATTGATTGTGAAAAGGAAGAAGACTTTGATAAAGTTTTTTGTGAAAATACTATAAAAGGCTTTATATATGAAGTTCCTAAAGAAGAAAATACTTTTAATATTACAGCTATAGATTTTCATAATATAACTTCTATTAAATTAGTAGAAGGAGTTTCATTATACACAGAAAATAAAGTAGCTTCTGGTGGATTTTATAGCTTTATAAAGATTACTGATACAATTAATAATACGTATACTGTAAATTTATTATTCTATACATCTTTAAATAAGACTATTGGTGAATTATTTAGATATGATATAAATAAAGTAATTACTAAATCTATTATGGATTTACCAGCACTTAATCCGTATAGTATTGAAGGAGTATTATCTACATATGCTTATACGCATACTATTGAATATAAGGAATTTCCTTTTGAAGATTGTAATGGTAAAACTATTGAATTATTACCTTCAGAAGAAGTTGATTATTTAGAAGGTATAAATAAAGTAGGTATTAATATATTTAAAGCTATACAAAAAATATTAGATAATTCTAATATTAAAGAAAATACAGATGCTAAAAGTTTAAGTACTTTTACAGAAATAAATATTCAAAAATTAAAAGATTCTGTTGATGCAGAAGCTATTAAAAAAGAATATGATAATGATTCATATGCACAAGAACTATATAAAAATGTACCTAAATATTATGATGATTTTGATTTAAAAGATTTAAATAGTGTTTTAAAAGGTTTAGTTAAAAATGAAATTTATTCAATGTTATTCTATGGAGATGCAGGTTCAGGTAAATCTACTGCAGCTAGAGTTATGCTATCAAGAGCAGGTATACCATATGTCAGTGTAAACTTTAGTACAAATACTGAAGAAATTGATATTATAGGAACTATGATTCCAAATAAAAATAGAACATGTGAAACAGACCCTGAATTTGTTTGGCAAGACGGTATTTTAACTAAAGCTGTAAGAAATGGTTATGGTTTTGTAGGTGAAGAAATTTCATTTGGACGCCCAGGCATTTTAGGTAAACTTAATACATTATTAGACGAAACTCGTCAAATAGAATTACCTACAGGTGAAATCGTAAAAGCACATAAAAACTTTAAATTTATTGCAACTACAAATCTTACTTATGAAGGTAATAATCAATTAAATCAAGCTTTTGTAAATAGATTCCAAATTACTAAAGAATTTAAAATGCCACCAAAGAGTGAAGTTATTAGTATTCTTAAATCTAGAACTAATTATACTAATGATGATAACATTAATACTTTATTAACAGTATTTTATGGTGTATTAAAATATTCTGATGAAAATAATTTAGATTTAGTAGTATCTATGAGACAGTTATTAGATGTACTTACAATAGGTAAATATTTTAAAAATGCTAAAGAAGCTATTGAAAATATTATCTTACATAATGCATTTATAAAATATCCAGAGTATAAGGAAAATTATATAGCCACAATTTATAATGCATATGATTTAAATTTTAAATTTTAAATAGGAGACTCTTATGCCTAAAATCAATGAAATAGAAAAAGATTTAACATTAGAACTAAATAAAAATAAAATTAAATGTGATCCATTAAATTATAATTTTAAAGCTAATGTATTCATTAAAGAAGAAAATTTAACTAAATTTAATGTAAATAATATGGATATACGTATTATTAAAGAAATTATAGAAGCTATTATGGCTAGTAATACTTATAAAGTATACTTATTAAATAATCTTGTAGATGAACCTAATTTAAAATGTATTACTGAATTACGTTACAAATATTTAGATGATGATTTTGATTATAAGACACATTTATTATATTGTACAAATAGTATTATAAAAAGTAATAATTATTACATAAATCCAAATTATTTAAATACAGATACTTTTCCTAATTATCCAGAGGTTATAAAAAAGGAACGTTTTAATTCTAAAATAAAGTATTTTTATAAAGATGGTATTCAAAATTATATAAAAATGTTAGTCTTTGATTCTATGGATAATAATTTACTTAAAGATATTTTATATATTCCTTATCAATCAGTTAATAATTTAAATTTAGAAGAACTTAGGAATTTAGCATATTTATATACAGAAGAATCTACATATTTAAAAATAGACCTTTTAAGACAAAATGGTAGTAATGTATTAAATATATCACCTAAATATTCTTTAATTAGAGTAGAAGGAATTGACCCAATAAATAATCCTATAGTAACTATGGTAAAAGAAAGTATAGATGATTTTGATTTTATATATTTAATGTTTACTATGAGTATCATATATTCTATAGAACTTTTTCATACTATTAAACATTCAAAATATACTGAAGAAGTTAAAGAGAATTTAATTAATTATTTTTTAGATAAAGATAATGTTATATTTGATAGTAAATATTATAAAACTTTTTCTAAATATGTTTATGATTATGATAAAAAAGAATGGGTAGATTTTGTAAAAGATATCTTTAATGTAGATACTTTACAAGAAAGATATAATATTTACAAATCAATTTTTATAACTATTTTAAAAGAACTTCAACAAAGTACTGTTAAAGCAGATTATATGGACGGATTAGATGTATTTCCAAATACATTATGTACATTAATAAATTATTATCAAGATACAGCTTATAAAGAAGTTTTAAAGAAATCTGTTATAAAGTTATTAGATTTTTGTAAAAATAAAGGTATATCTTTAGCTAAAATACATACTAAATCTAAAAATGTAAGTTATTCTGACATGGAAATAGATTTTATGCAAGAATACTTAAATGAAGAAAATGAAGAAACTGGAGAACCTAATAAACTTTTCAATAATACATTAGGAAGTCTTAAAAAAGACGATGAAGTTTTTACAAGTAAATCATCTAATATTAAACAAATAAATTTAGAAAAAGATAATGATTTAGATAAAGTTATTTCAAATTTTAAAGATGCTGGATATACATATGATGTTTCTTTAATTAATAAACCTATATCTGAAAATGCAGAAAATACATATTCTAAATTAGTAAATTCTATAGAATTATTAACTAAAGATTTGACTAGACAAATTAAAAATATTAAAACATATAATTCTGGAGGTAAACTATCTGGATTAAAGTCTGGACGTTTAGACACAAAACGTCTATATTTATATAAACAAACTGATATGCTATTTTACAATAATAAGTATAAACTTAAAGAAATGGATTTAGCTTTTGGTATTATTCTAGATGAATCAGGTTCTATGTCTGGTGAAGGTATAGAAAATGGTAAAATAACAATGATTTTATTACATGAGGTTTTAAAATCTTTAAATATAAATCATTGTATTATAGGGCATAATTCAAGTAGTTATCATCAATGTAATATTCACAAATATCAACCTTTTAAAGAAGATAAAAATTATACTTTATTAAAATGTAAAAATTTAATAAATATAGAAGATAGAGGTTGTAATTGTGATTCAGGTGCTTTATATTATATGCAAAAAGAATTAAACAGAGTTAAAAATAAAGACAAAATTTGTATAATTTTTAGTGATGGAGAACCTACAAGATGTTCAGATTCAGAACTAAAAGACCAAGTTAAACGTATGGAAAAACGTGGTATTAGAGTTATAGGAATAGGAATTAATTTTGAAAATATTAAAGCTTATTATCCACATCATGCAAATGGTAGAAATTTAAAAGAAATGCTTGATATTGTTACAGACATTTTAAAAGAATATGTATTAGAAAGGGTAAACTAATGGAAACATCTAGAATAATTACTAAAAAGATTACATATCCACGTACTACAAAAACTGGTAAAACAACGTATATAGACGTATTTATTAATGTATGTGAAGCTTGTAATAAATCCATACATAAAATAACTTATTTTGAAAATGCTAGACCTAAATATAAATATCCTAAATATTGTTATTGGTGTGGATCTAGATTATTAAATAATTTAACATTTGGAGGAGAAAATGACAAAACAAGAAGAAAATAGACTTATAGAATGTATATTCTATTTATATTTTAATCAAATACCTTTAGATATCAAAAAGTCTAAAGAATTTTGGATAATGATTTCTAATATATGTGTTTTAAATAAAATAAATAATAATTTAATAGTAACTTCTTTAAGAATTTTAATGGAAAGTATTAATACTCCTACAGATATTGAAATTGTTTATTTATGTAATAAAGGTGGTTTATCCGTAAGAGATATTAATAATATTTCTAATATTTATTGGCAACGCCAAAAAGGATTCTATGAAGATTTTAAGAATAATAAAATACCTAATGTAGTACCTAAAGTTAGAGATGTTTTAGCTCAACAAGCAATGCGTAAATTTATAAAAGCAATTTATAAATTAACTGGAATTTTTAATATTATTGATATTAAAATTATAGATAAATTTTTATAAAATAGAGGTAAGAAAAAAATGGATAAATACATAATTTGGAAAAGTAAATATGAAGTTGAATTATTAATAGAACTATTAAATGAATGTGATTTACCAGATGTTCAAAAAGAATTTTTAGAAAAAGGATATATCATTCTTAAAGTTGATTATGCTTTTGATAAAGTATTTATGAAGGTAGTAGAAAAAGATGACTACAGAATTTGAAACATTAATGAGGTGGTGAGAAAATGAAAAATAGAATAATATTTTGGGCATGGGTAATTTTTTCTATTATAACATTATTAGGTATATTCACATATGCAATTATTAGAAATATAGAAGATAATACTATTGTAGAAACATATGAGGATAGTCTTGATGGAATGTCAATTGATTTTGATACTGAAAATCATCAGTATGATGTACTTATATTTGCAACTAAAAAACACTATTTTGTAAAATTAAAAGATGTTGTTTTAGTACCTTATACAGAAAATGAAATATATATTGAAGTCACAAAAAGTGGCAAATGCAAGTTATATTTCTTTATTAAATGGGAAGGTGAATAATATGAAAATAAGTGAATTAATTAATTTATTAGAAAAGGTTAAGCTCTCTCATGGTGACTTAGAAGTAAGAGCAGAGATTAATGACGATAATCGTTTTTCTCATGTATGTGTTGTTAATCATGAAAGTGATGATATTCATGTAAGATTAACTGATGATGTGGATTCTTTATATTATATTTATGATGAAGACCAAGATGATACTGAAATAATTGTTGAGGAGATAAAATAATATGCCAGAATTAGTAAAAGAAGTAGTAGATGTACAATTAACAAAGGAGGAAACTTTACAGTTACGTGAAACTGTTCTTCTATTAAAGAGGACAAGAAACATGTTAAAACCAATTTCAGTAAGAAAATGGAAAGATGCATTAGATGAGGTTAATGAAGCTTTAACTGCATTATACAAAGTCATCGGTAACCATGCTAAATGGATTCCAGATGAGGAATTAGAAAAGTATGATGAGGAAGAAGAAGATTTAGACCGTGAATATGATATGATGAGATAGGAGTAATAAAATAATATGACAGATAGTGGTTTTTGGAAATTAGTAGATGCTTATGAAAAAATGGATCATAGAGGAAAACCTTATGTTCCTATGAAAGATGTTAAAGATTTATCTGTAGATATCTTAACAAATAATAATTATAATAAAGCAAGGAGTTTAGAAGATTTTAATTTATTTAATTTTAAAAGAAAGGGAAAAGCTTTACAAATTTTTAATTCAGTTTGTAAGTTAATAGGTAAGGATTAATGTATAATTATCCAGTTAAAAAAGTATTTAAT
>Ga0310694_10001356_pt1 | contig 28056 bp, 24 predicted proteins | sample 174DNAGHGhighgp2_FD_203884 | JGI IMG/M metagenome (GOLD analysis project Ga0310694, IMG submission 203884) | Sheep rumen microbial communities from Palmerston North, Manawatu-Wanganui, New Zealand - 1742 DNA GHGhigh gp2 (v2) (version 2) | ecosystem: Host-associated > Mammals > Digestive system...
GAGTACCGGCAGGTGAAGGCATACGCAGACATGGGCGTGACGCTTCCCACCTCAACGATCAACGACTGGATGCACCGCATGGCCGCCGTCCTTTATCCTCTCTATGAGAGCCAGTGCGAGCTTGTACCTCGACCCCGTGGCCGACGTGGCACCCGACTACGACGGCACCACCTTCACCTTCGACATACGCGAGGGCGAGATACACACCTTCTGCTACCCCGTGGAGATTGCCATGACCGACGACACCGACGGACAGATGTACGGCGTCAACGCCGCCAGCGAGACATCCGTCACCCTCGCACGCATCGACAAGGCCGCCGCCGGACGACCCTTCATCTTCATCGCCGGAGAGACTGAGGCCTACGACGCCGACAGCGACACCGAGGCAACCCACTTCGCCCACGGCTACGACATCGCACCCCAACCCAACACCGACAGCCCCCTCAAAGGCACATACCAGACCATCACCCCGGGCGCCGGATACCTCATCGTCAACGAGAGCAAGCGCAACACCCTCACCGTCAGCCACGCCATGATGGAGAACAGCACCGTAGCAGCACACCAGGCATACATCGAGACCACGGGAACAGCCGCCGGAACCATCGAACTCATCTTCTCCGACGAGAAGGACGGCATCGCCACCGCCCTGGCCAACGTGAGCCGCAACGGCAACATCTACACCCTCGACGGACGCCTCGCCGGACGCGGCAACCTCAACACCATCAGCCGCCTCGCCCCCGGCATCTACGTCGTCAACGGCACGAAGGTGGCCGTGAAGTAGCGCCGCCGCCATGCGCGCTGCGCCACAATAACGCACCCGCAACCCCGCCCCGCCCTCCCGCCACCCCGTGGCGGGAGGGCTTTTTTACGCTTTTTTGGAAAAAAAGTTGCAAAACCTTTTGCTCCTAAGAATAAAGTTCATAACTTTGTCGCGCCATAACCAAGAAGGTGGAAGCAAACGCGCCCGCGCCAAGGCTCAGAGGAGCCACGCGCGGCCGCGATTACCAAGCAGAAGCCGGGCGGGTGGGGCATACATATCGATAAGGCGTTTACCAGGGCGCTTTGTTCCTTGACGAATCGAAATTTCGCAACTTTCCACTCAGTCAAAAGGACAAAGCAACAGTAGATGTCCTCATGTGGGAATATGTATAGGCACATTAGCCTCATGCATCCACTGTCGCCACGGGCGGCAGGTGTTGTTGCAGGGCGGCTGTGCTCTCTGACATATCCTCCGTGCGTGGGCTTCTGCGTTGCACCGTTTCTTGACTGATGGGCAATGCGAAAGCCTCGATTCGCGGAACGGGCAACAGTGTCAGTTCCCGCGCTTTTTGTTTTCCCCCCGAGACATAAGCCCGCAACCGAACAATCCGCCGGCAGCGCCACCCCAGCGCCCCGCGCGCCGCCATGCACGTTCATCACGATTGTTCAACATTATTATACCGCAAAGCATTATGTCACAGAACAAGACAGTCATCCAGGGCCTGGAGCCCGCCGACGGACAGACCCGCCCCGCCTATGGCGGCGGAGGCAACAGTTTCTACTCCCGCTCTGAGGCCGGGCCGAGCCGCGCCCGCGGCACTGTCGTGCAAGGCATGACGGACAACTACCGCCAACCCCAGCAGCCTCAGCAACCCCAGCAGCAGAACGCACAGTACGCGCCGCGCCCGGCCGGTGCGCGCGGCATGGCCAACGGCAAGCCCGTTGTGGGGTTCCTCTACAGCGTGTCGCGCACAGCCGCCGGGGAGTTCTGGCCGCTGCACATCGGTCAGAACACCATAGGCCAGAGCCAGACGTGCAACATAGTGCTGCCCGAGGGCACCGTCTCGGGCGAACACGCCGTGCTCGTGGTGCGCAAGATGAAGAACCCCGAGAAGGTCATCGCCAGCATCAACGATGCACGCTCCACCAACGGCACCATGCTCAACGGCGTGAGCCTGGGCTTTGCTGCCGAGGAGTGCCACAACGGCGACATCATCACCATAGGCGACAACTACGAGCTGCTGCTGCTCCTGGTGGATGCTGCCTCGCTGGGCCTGGCCGTGAGCGACAGCTTCATCCCCGTGGCCATGGACGAGGAAGAGGAAGATGAAGAGTTCGACCCCTTTGCCGGAGGCAAGACGCGCCCTGGCGGCAGCGCCTTCGACGGCCCCGTGCCTCCTCCCTTCGGCGGCTACACCAGCGGCGGCACCGTGGGCCTGGACGGCTCGGCAGGCAGCAACAAGGGCGGCACAGTAGGCATGTAGGCACGTAGCAGACCATGGCTCTATACAAGATACAAGGCAAGGCGGAGCGCCGCGCCGGCATACACTATGAGTTTGACCCCGCCGAGGACCCGCTGGGCGAGGGCGGCATGGGCAAGGTGTTTCGCGGCGTGCGCGTCGATGACACCTCGGGCAGCACCCGCGAGGTAGCCATCAAGTTTATGTTCGACGACCTCCCGCCGTCGGTCATCGAGCGTGCCCGCCGCGAGGCATCCATCCAGCTGCGCCACGAGAACCTGGTGGAGATGCTCGGTTTCATCGACACGGAGGAGACCAATCCCCTGGGCGAGGTCACGCACCACTACCACGTGGTGAGCGAGCTGCTCGAGGGCGTCATGCTCGACGACTTGCTTCAGGGCAAGCTCAACGACCGTCGCGGCAACCCCGTGGCCATGGCACAGAAGCTCTACCACGACTACCAGCACGACACGTACCGCTTCGCCACGCAAATCGTGCGCAGCGTGCTCTCGGGCCTGATGACGCTCCACGACGCTGGCTTCATCCACCGCGACATCGACCCCACCAACATCATGGTGACCACCGCCGGGCAGGTGAAGCTCATCGACTTCGGCATAGCCAAGCAGATGCGCTCGCTCACCACCGGCGACAAGAGCCTCACCGTGGCCGGAGCCTTCATGGGCAAGCCCGAGTATGCCGCGCCAGAGCTGGTGCTCGGCGACATCAAGAACCAGGACCAGACCACCGACATCTATGCCGTGGGCATACTGCTCTTCCAGTGCATAGTGGGCCATCCGCCGTTCGAGGGCGACCGTGCCGACGTGCTGCAGATGCAGCTCCACAGCAAGATGCCGCTGCACTTGATACGCAACAGCGACATGCGCCGCGTCATAGCCAACGCCACGGAGAAGAGCCGCGCCAAGCGATACCAAAGCGCCGCCGAGTTCCGCGTGGCCCTCGACCACCTGCCCCTGCAGCTCAAGGACAGCCCCGTGGCCTGGCGCCCGGCCTACACCGTGGCCGCAGCAGTGGCCGCAGCGGCCATCGCCGGCGGCGTGGCGGCAGCCATGTTCCTCAGCGGCGGCGACGACCCCACACCCAAACAGACCATTGTCGAGACGCCGAAGGATAACGGCCGCGGCAAACAAGAGGGTAAATCCCCCGGCACGGGCATCATCATCAACAACAACACCGGCAAAGACGGCGACGGCAGCGACGACACAACCGTCATCAGCGTGAGCGCCGACTACCAGGCCCTCTATGCCGAGGCCGACCGCCTCTACCGTTCCGGCGAAATAAAGCGCACTGGTCGCCCGGCGCTGGCCAAGTTCGAGGAGGCGCGGCGCCTGGCCGCCGAGGCCGGCGACGACGAGTACGTGCGCAAGTGTACGAAAATCATAAACCGCATAACGACGAGACTCAAACTCTGACACCACCATGCCACAACGACCAAACAGGACCGTGATGACCCGCAAGGGCGACCCGTACATATACCTATATGTCATGGGCGAGTGGTACTGCTACAACCCGCAGGAACCACCCCTGGGCAGCGGAGCCATGGGCGATGTGTATCGCGGCTTCCGGTGCAAGACGGGAGGCATCATCGCCGTCAAGCGCGTGAAGGATGCCTACGCCAACAACCGCATGATCCGCGAGCGCGCGCAGCAGGAGGCATCGCTCGCCTTCCGCCACCCCAACCTCGTGGAGATGATAGGCTACTGCGAATATGCCCCCGACAGCGGCCCCATCTTCATCCTGAGCAACTACGTGCAGGGTGAGAACATAGACACATACGTGCAGCACCTGCCCGACGGCCCCACGCGGGCCGAGAAGATAAGCATCGCCATCATGGCCGTGCTCGACGCCCTGGACTACGTACACTCGCGCGGCGTCATACACCGCGACATCAAGCCCTCCAACATCATGGTGGAGAACAGCTCCAACGTGAGGCTCATGGACCTGGGCATCTCGCGCATGAACGGAGGCAACAAGTTCTCGAGCTTCGGCTTCATCGGCACGCCCGAATACGCAGCGCCGGAACAGCTCACACGCGAGCAGGACGGAGCCAACACGCGCATCGACGCCACCACCGACATCTACGAGCTGGGCATCACCTTCTATGAGCTGCTCACGGGCGAGAACCCCATGGCGGCAGTGTCGGAGGCCGAGACACTCACCAGGCAGATGAAGCAGCCGCTGCCGGCATCGCCCAAGATACCGCGACGCCTCATGCAGGTCATCCTGAAGGCTACGGAGAAAGACCAGACACGCCGCTACCAGACGGCCTTGGACTTCAAGAACGCCATAAAGCAAGCCCTGGCACCCGAACCCACGACCGGGCAGAAGCTGTCGGCATGGGCCGAGACCCACCTGAAGCTCATCTGCATCGTTGTCAGCGCCGTAGTCCTCACAATATTCCTACTCATCATTCTACGCTTATAGCACACATGGATATCAAACAGCTACATACCTCGACCGACAAACAGCTCATAGCCTTTGCCGAAAGCCGCATAGGAGGCAGGAGTGAGAACCAGGACTCGTTCCACCACGCATACACGCCCCACGGCTTCCTCGTCACCGTGTGCGATGGCATGGGAGGCGGCCCCAGCGGCCGCACAGCCTCCACTATTGCCGTCAAGGAAATCGTGGATGCCATCAGCGAAGCCCCCGACGAGGAGGCTACGGCCAACATCGTCATCAAGGCCGTGCGCCGCGCCAACATGGCCATCATCGACGCCGCCACCGAAAACCCCAAGCTGCGCGGCATGGGTTCCACGGCCACGGTGCTGCTCGTGGGCGAGCGCTCGGCATTCATAGCCCATGTGGGCGACAGCCGCGTCTATCAGCTGCGCGGCCACCGCAAGGTATTCCGCACGTTCGACCACTCCATGGTGTTCGAACTCGTCAGCCAGGGCGTTATCACCGAGGAGCAGGCGCGCCTGTCGGCACAAAGCAACATCATCACACGCGCCCTGGGCATACAACCCGACGTGGAGGTCGATGTCAAGGAGGTGCCATACCTCAAGGGCGACCGCTTCCTGCTATGCACCGACGGCATCCACGGAGCCCTGCCCGAGGCCGAACTCATACAGCTCGCCACAAGCCGCAAGAGCGTGCTCGGAGCCTTGGTCGATGACATAGCCACACGCATCGACAACGCCGGGCGCCTCGCCGGCGGAGGCCACGACAACCTCACCCTCGCCATAGTGGAGACACTAGCAAACTCTAAACTCAAACCAGCCATGTCCAAGGAAACAAGACTCACCATGCTCGCCCTAGCCATAGTGGCAGTGCTGAGCATAACCATCAACATACTTCTGCTCACGGGCGTCGTAGGGACTGACAAGCAAGCCGCACCCACCGACACCACGGCCACAGCAACGCCGACCACCACCGGCGACAAGGTGGCCGCAACGCAGACCGCCGACAAACCCGCCACCAACGGACCCGCCACCAACGGACCAGCCGCCGACAAACCCGCCACCGACAAACCCGCCACCGACAAACCCGCCACCGACAAACCCGCCGCTGCGACCGACGCATCCTCGTCCTCCCACTGAGCCGGCAGTGTCGGGTGGCACGCATATTTGCGTGCAGCCGCAAGCCCCCCACCCCCAACAACAAAAGAATCAACAAACCACTAAACACATACCACCATCATGACAGCCTATTCCATTGGCCGAGAGGCCGGATGCGACATCGTCATCGACGACCGCACCGACGTCATCAGCCGCCGACACGCCATCCTCAACGTGGAGTCCAACGGCAAGATGACCATCATTGACCAAAGCTCCAACGGCACATACGTCAACGGCATACGTATCACATCCGGAGTGCCGGTGCCCGTGACACGCAAGGACAACATCTCGTTCGCCCACGTGGCGCGCCTCGACTGGAACCGCATACCCAACCCCCGCGCAGACATCATGCGCTGGGTGGTGGCGGCCGTCGTGGCCGTAGCGCTCATCGTGGGAGGCATCATTCTATATAAGGTGCTCAACAAGACCCCCGAACCACCAACACCGCCAACACCGGCACCCGCCGTGTTCACCAAGGAGGAAGTGGAGCGCCGAGCACGCGAGAAGAGCGACTCCATACAGAAGCACGTGCGCGACTCGCTGCGCCGCGACTCCATCAGGCAAGACTCCATCAGGCGCGCGCAACCCAAACCAAAACCCACACCCAAGCCAAAACCCACACCCGGCAAGCCCAAGCCCGCACCCAAGCCCAAGACGCAGCCCAACAAACCAACCCGACTGGGACGATAGGCCGCAAGCAGGAGGCAGACAGCAAGTATAAACCACAAAAGCCACATACACCATGAGACTACTCAAGATTGGACGAGACCCACAGTGCAACATCGTCCTACATAGCGACAAGGTGAGTTCCGTGCATGCCGAGCTCACGCTCCTCGACAGCGGCGACATTCAGCTCGAGGACAAGAACAGCCGCAACGGCACATTCATCATGAACCAGCGCATACAGCCGGGCAAGCCCGTCAACGTGCGGCGCGGCGACGCCATACGCTTCGCCGACGTGGAGCTGCAGTGGAGCCAGGTGCCCATGCCCGAGGACAACTCGGCCTACAAGGCCATCTTCGGCGTGGGCAGCAACTTCAACAACGAGCTGCAGATCTCAGGCGCCACCGTCAGCCGCTACCACGCCACCATCAAGCAGGGGCGCGACGGCAAGATGTACATCGTGGATCACAGCAAGAACGGCACCACCGTCGATGGCGTCAAGATCAGCTCCAACATGCCCGTGCGCATCAAGCGCAAGAGCGCCGTCGTCTGCGGCGGCGTGCCGGTGGATACCAGCCGCCTGCCATGGCCCAACGAGGTGTGGAAGACACTGCTCACCGTGGCTGCCATCGTGGCCGTCGTGGCCGGAGCCACCTTCGGCATATACAAGCTCATTGACGGAGACTGGGGAGGCAAGTGGAGCGACGGCAAGCTCTATGCCCGCTACAACAGCAGCGTGGTATATATCAAGACCATCTACCATTATGAAGTCAGCGTGGGCGACCTCTCCAAAGACGACATGGCTCGCTTGGGCATACCTTCGAAAGTACTCTGGCTGGGCGAAGGCACAGAGCCGCAAGACATCAGCGGCATGACACAGTCCCAGATCATCGAAGCCCTCGACAAGCTCTATGAGCAGATTGGCGAGCGCACCAACAACAAGATCCTAAACGAGGGCCTGGGTGCAGGAACGGGATTCTTCGTGTCAAGCGACGGCCTCATAGTCTCCAACCTGCATGTGGTCAAGCCATGGCTCTTCAATGACTTTGCCGAAAAGTTAGAGGCACTGATTTCAAAGGCCATTGCCAAGGGCGCATCTGACAACGACAAGAGGGGTCTCCTGCTCACGCTCATGGGATATAATGTTGATGACGATGTGCCACTCTCAGCCTACATCTCCCGCGTGAAGGTCAAAGGCGTACTCGACTTCATCGCCATCATCCCCAACAACGAGCTCTTCGACCGCGACAACCTAATAAAGTGCCGCGTGGTGTATGCCGACGAGAATAAAGAGAATTTCGCAAAAGACGTTGCTCTCATACAAACCGTAAACAAGCGACTGCCAACCTCCGCCTGCACGTATGTCAACGCCAAGGACTCCATGGATGTCGCCGGCGAGTCGCTCAAGACGGGCGAACACGTCTATGTGCTGGGCTTCCCCAAGGCCGCCGACCCGTTCCTGCAGAGCGAGGCCAACCGCACGGGCCTCCACTGCTACGGCACCGGCGGCAGCATCACCTCCGAGACGTCGGAGTACAACTTCTCGTTCGACGCCGCCGCCCTCCACGGCTCCAGCGGCTCGGCCGTGTTCAACGACCGCGGCTTCCTCATCGGCATCCTCAACTCTGGCTCAGGCGACGTATTCAACCGCGGCGTGCGCGCCAAGTTCATCCAGGAGATTCTCGACAAGCCACACGATTTCGAATAAACAGCACCACATCACCGACAACATGAAACGATACATCCTCACAGCCGTCATGGCCGCAGCCACGGCCATCGCCGCCCACGCCATCGTGGTGCAGCACGTAATACTCAAGAACGGCAGCATGCTCCACGGCTTTGTGCAGCAGGCAGCCAACGGTGTGCTCACCTTCCACAGCGACAAAGCCATGGTCGTGGTGGGCAGCGCCCGGGCCGACATCACCGACCAGCCCACACCCATCGCGCGCCTCGACAGCGCGTGGGTGGCATGGGCAACAGCTAACGATGCCTTTGACGGCACCGGCAACGCCCGCACGCTAACACTCAACACCATCATCCTGCACAGCAACGCCTCAACGCCGGTCATCTACGAAGTGGCCGACAGCGTGGCCGTGGAAGTTGAAGAGCAGCCCGCCGCCAAGGCCTCCGCCCGTCACGACTTCGACTACTACCTGCGCCAGAAGCGCACCATCAGCGGCGTACACGTGCTCGAGCGCGGCGCACAGCTGCGCTACCTGGAGCAGACGCCCAACGACTACACCTTCACGTGGGACGACGTGGCATCCATACGCACCGACCGGCGGCCGCGCACAGCACTCACGGGCATAGACTGCACCTACGAGCTGCGCAACGGCCGCACCTACGAGGGCCAGCCCGCCGGCGAGACGCGCACCACGCTGAGCCTGTACATCGACGGTTCAGTGCAGTCGTTCAACATCGACGACGTGGTCAAATACACCTACCACGGCATCAACCCCAACCAAGACATCATCGAGCAGAGCGAGCTGCTCGACGTGGTGCGCAAGCACAGCGGAGCCCCCGTGCGCGGCGTCATCATAGAGCAGAACTACTCATCCAACCTCGACAAGGACAATTACGTGCTCATAAAGGAACAAAACGGAGCCATACAGAGCGTACGCATCTCTGAGGTGGCCGAGACCATGAAAGAAGCCAACCCCGCCTACCACCCGCTCTCCGACGTGCTGCTCGAGGTGGGGCAGGTAGTGGTGAACCGCCAGGAGATGAAGGCCGTGGGCGTCAGCGAGCGCGACTATGTGCTCACCCTCGACAGCCTGTGCCGCAGCAACGTGATAGCTGTCCAGCCCGGACCATCCACCACCATCGCCGTGGAATACCGCACCGCCGAGGCACAGAACGTGGAGATGTTCCGCCTGGTGCGCCTCACTGCCGCCAAGGTGAAGAAGAACACCGTCTACACCTTCAGCTACAAGGATCTCTCCGAGGCCGTGGTGCGCCCATCGGCCGTCACCACCAGCGTCAACCAGACAACCCGCGCCGAATACATCATACCCTCGGCCAAGGCGGTATATGCCCTCTACAACGACAAGACCCGCACGGCCATACCCATAATCATCAAGCAATAGTCACCGCAATGCCCATGATACGCGAAGTCACCATTGGCCGCGACAAGAGCTGCGACATATACCTCGACCCGCGCTGCAAGTATGCCAGCTCGCAGCACGCCACCATCTACTACGACGGCACGCAGCTCATGTTCCGCGACAACAGCAGCAACGGCACGCTCATCAACAACGTCAACGTGCGCCACAGGGCTGTGCCCATCACGCGCGGCGACACCATCATGATAGCCGGGCAATACCCCATCAACTGGAACCAGATTGATGCTTTTTTCCCCTCCACACGACCCGCTGTGGTGACGCCGCAACCCACGCCGCCACCCCCACCCGAGGTGAAACCCGACACCGACAGCTGGAGCTGGGGAGCCTTCGCCCTCTACCCCATCTGGGGATTCTTCAACGGGTGCTGGTGGGCGTTCCTCGTATCGCTCGTGTCGTGGACGATTCTGCCAGCCATCCTCTTCGGCATCTTCGGCCGACGCCAGGCGTGGGCCAATGGCACGTGGACCAGCGCGGCCGACTTCAACGCCACGCAGGAGAAGTGGGATGCATGGGGGCTGGTGCTGTTCATCATCGGGATGGTGCTCTCGTTCATCTTCTTCTTTGCCATTTTAGCAGCAGCATAACCCCTGACCCATGCTACAGCAAACCGACATGATGGCCGTGTCATCACGGCTCATACCCATCAACGGAGCCGCCAGCACACTCATAGGCGGACGCCCCGAGAACCAGGACAACCTCTCGTGGGCCGACACGCCGCTGGGGTTCCTCTTCGTGGTGTGCGACGGCATGGGCGGTGGCCCCGGCGGGCGCACGGCATCGGCGCTGGCCGTGGCCACCGTCGTTCAGGCCGTGGCGGGCGCGACAGCCGATGCCGACCGTGCCGCCACGCTGCGCCGCGCCGTGGGTCTGGCCGAGGAAGCCCTGGAGGAGCGCATGCGCGCCGACCACAAGCTGATGGGCATGGGCAGCACACTCGTAGCACTGCTCATCAGCACGCAGTCGGCCATGATAGCCCACCTTGGCGACAGCCGCTGCTACCGCTTCCACGCCGGGGCCATGCTCTTCCGCACCATGGACCACTCTCTCGTGGCCGAACTCGTGCGCAACAAGGCCCTCACCGAGGAACAGGCGCGCACCTCGCCGCAGAGCAACGTCATCACACGCGGACTGGGCAGCACGTCGAACCACGTGGCCGAGATACAGGAAGTGCCCTACCGCGCCGGCGACCGTTTCGTGCTCTGCACCGACGGCATCTGGGGCATCATGCCCCACGGCGAGCTGCTGCGCCACCTCGGGGCGCAGGTGCCGCCGGCAACCATCGTCACCACGCTGCAGCAGGAGGTGGACCGGCGCGGCGCATCAGCCGGCGGCGGCCACGACAACCACACCATCGCCATCCTGGAGACAGGCTCCGAATCAACACTCAAAGACCCCATGAGCAAACAAGTCAAGATTATCATCGCAACGCTCACTGCCATGCTGCTCGTGAGCCTCATTGTCAACGCCACGCTCTTTGCCAACAGAGGCGGAAGCCCCGACACCACGGCACTCGAACTGGCGCAAAGCCAGATTGCCAACACTAAGCGCGAATCTGCAGCCTTGGCAAATGCCAACGAAGAGACGCTCAAGAAGAACTTCGTGGAAATAGAGCAACTCAAACAGCAGGTGGCAAACCTCGAGATCGAGTCGAGAGCCTGGGCGGAGAGCTACAAAGGCATACTTTCGCAAAGCGACTCCCTACAGAAGGAACTCGACAAGGCGCACGACAAGATAGCAAAGATGGACAACACCGCATGGCCAAAGCCGCTGCCCAAGGGCGCCAAGACCAAGTCAGAAGCCAAAGCTATGGCAGATGAAATCTTGGACAGTCTCTATGCCATGCGCGACCGCCGCGCCAAGAATGATTGGCACCCAGCCGCAAGAATGCAATACGAGGCTAGACAAAAGATTGACGAGAAACTGTTGCGTCTCTCACTTGCCACCGAGAAGAAATATGATAAAGATATCGGCGCAGTGCGCATATCACTGAGGACAAAAGATATCACAAACATTGACAATAGCCCCGACAAGAACAACTACTTCCATCCCACTGGCTATGCACTCAACATTATCAACCAGACCATCAAGCAGTACGAAACTATACATAAGAAGATAAAATAGCATTAACCGACAATGCCACTCATAACCATACAAGGAGCGGCCGAGAAGCGCCGCGGCATATACTATCAGGTAGATTCTGCCGACCAGCCCATAGGTGTGGGCGGCATGGGGCAGGTGTTCAAGGGCATCTGTGTTGACGAATCCACCGGCACCACCCGCGAGGTGGCCATCAAGTTCGTGTATTCCGACCTGCCGCCCCAGGCGCTGGAGCGCGCGCGCCGCGAGGCCTCCATCCAACTGCGCAACGACAACCTCATCGAGATGCTGGGCTTCATCGAGATTGACGAGCCGCAGCCCGACGGCACCGTGGCACGGCGCTACCACGTGGTGAGCGAGCTGCTCACGGGCGTGTCGCTATCCGACCTGCTCGAGGGCAAGACCAAGGACCGCAACGGCGAGGACGTGCCCTTTGCCGTGAAGATGCTGCAGGACTACCGCAACGACCCCGACCACTTTGCCCGCACCATCGTCATGGGCGTGCTCTCGGGCCTCATGGCACTGCACGACGCCGGCTACATCCACCGCGACATAGACCCCTCCAACATCATGCTCACCGCCGAGGGGCGCATCAAGCTCATCGACTTCGGCATCGCCAAGCAACTCAACGAGCTCACCACCGGCGACCGTGGCCTCACCGTGGCCGGCGCCTTCATGGGCAAGCCCGAGTATGCCGCGCCCGAGCTGGCGCTGGGCGACATCAAGCACCAGAACCAGACCACCGACATCTACGCCGTGGGCATTCTCCTGTACCAGTGCATCGTGGGCCACACGCCCTTCGAAGGTCCGCGCCACGAGGTGCTCGACAAGCAGGTGAAGTCCAAACTGCCGCTCGCAGCCATCAAGAACAAGGGACTGCGAGGCATCATAGCCACCGCGTGCAAGAAACGTCAGGAGCTGCGCTACCAGACGTCGGCACAGATGCGCGTGGCGCTCGAGGCCCTCGGCGGCTCGCGCCGCGCCATGGCCACCTCCACCAAGGTTGGCATCGCCGCCGCCATCGCCGCCGCCATCATAGTGCTCGTCGGCATAGTGGGGGTGGTGAAATACAAGCAGGACGAGGCCCAGAGGCGCGAGGAGATAGCACGCTTAGAGCAGCAGAAAGCCGAGCTCGAAGCCGAGATAACGTCCATCGTCAACAGCGGACAGACCGAGCTGGCCAACGCCAAGGACGAGGAGACAGACAACTTCGAGGACCACATCATCAGCGCCGCACAGACCTTCGGCAAGGCGCTGGCCAAGGCCAAAGGCACAGACCTCGAAGCCACCGTCAGGGCCGACTACGACACGACCATCGCCAAGCTCAGGAGCACCAAGAGCGTGTTCGAGGGCAAGGTGCAGGAGTCGAAGTCCATAGGCGACAGCGACGGCGCAGCCTTCTTCCAGCAGCGTGCCGACAAGATAGGCCGATTTCTCGAAACAGTACACATAAAACCACAACAATGAAGCTAAGACACATCCTGACAACACTCATCACGTCACTACTGCTCATGGCCGGCACCGACGCCTTGGCACAGGCCTCGCGCGGCGACAAGCTCTTCCTCGAGGGCCAAAACCTGCAGAAGACAATGACCGTGGCCTCGCAGAACGCCGCCATCAAGAAGTTCCAGCAGGCCAAGGTGGCCTATACCGCACAGGACAAGAAAAGCATGTGCGACAACCAAATCGACATCTGCCATGCCAACATCAAGCGCATCAGGGACAACAAAACCCGAGACAACAAGACAGCCAGGAAGGAGAGCACCGACAGCGTGGCCGGCAGCAAAACCGCCAACACGCCACAGGCCGGCAAGGACACCTCCAAGCCCAAGCGCGACGACGTGCAGATAGCCTTCTCCAAGACACGCCTCGACTTCAGCTACGCGCCCGACGAGGGAGCCACGCAGACGGTGGACGTGGAGTGCAACTACGACGACTGGACGCTCGACAGCATACCCGCGTGGGTGCAGGTGTTCACAGCCCCCGACCGCAAGAGCATCAACGTGGCCGTGACGGAGGAGAACACCACCGGCGACTATCGCTCGGCCACCGTCATCATACGCTGCGACGACAAGCTGGCCACACTCACCGTGAACCAGGACAAGAAGAACGTGGGCAACGTCATCAAGGACAAGTTCAAACGCGTCAAGGGACTCTTCAAGAAGAAAAAGAAGAAGGATGAATAGGAACATACTACTCGCGCTGGCCATGGCAGCCACAGCGACAGCCGGCGCACAGACCGTGGTGTGGCAGATGCCACCCGCCGACTATGCCGACATACAGCCCTATGCCACGGGGCTCTACACCGTGACACAGAACGGCCACGTGGGCATCATCCGCGCCGACGGCACGCAGCTCGTGCCGCCAGCGTATGACGACATAGCGCCCTACCACGACGGCAAGGCACTGCTCACCAGGCGCCAGGGAGCGCAAAACGCCATCGGAGGCTACCTCACCGCCGACGGCCGCTACGTGGCCTTCCAGGCCACCTACTACACCATCTCGGGCATCGACTTCTACTCGTGCGGCATGCTACCCGCCACCGACGCGCAGGGGCGCAAGGGCTACCTTGACGAGAATGGCTCGCCCGCGCTGGGCTTCAACGGCACCTTCAGCCAGGTGACACCCTTCAGCGAAGGCTTTGCCTCCGTGTTCAGCGGCAACGGCGACAGCAAGAAGTATGCCCTCATAGACCGCCACGGCAACCGCGCCGTATTCCGCCTGGGGCTGGGCGAGGTGAACAGCGGCACCAACGTCTTCCGCGGCAAGGCCATCATCTGGGACACCAACGGCAAGTTCTACAGCTTCGACACCACGACGGGCCGCTGCACACCCACCAACAAGCCATACAACACGTCCTTTGACTATCTCTACTGCTTCGCCGGGGTGAGCAACCGCAAACGCGAGATACCCTACACACAACCCACGCCGCCGACGCCCGACGGCGCCAGCCCCACCAAGGGAGCCAACGGCCTGTACGGCTACCTCGCCCCCGACGGCCGCCAAGTGGTGCCGCCACAGTTCACCGACGCCACACCCTTCACCGACAACGTGGCCATCGTGGCCGTAGGCAACAGGCGCGGACTGCTCAGATGGGTGGCCGGCACCACGCAATTCGCTGCCACGCCCGACAAACGGGAATACACCTACGATAGCGGCGAGAGCGTCACGTGCCGCATGAACATATCCATACCCGAGCTATGGAACGCCAAAGGCGTGCGCCTCACGGCCCATGATGCCGCCACGGGTCAGGACCTGGGCGGGCAGCTCAACGGCGACACCTACACCTTCACGCTGCAGCCGCAGTCGCCAAGCAAGGAAGTAAGCCTCACGGCGACGGCCGAAGGGCTTACGCTGTGGCAAGGCAAGGCGCAGCTGGCATTCCACCGCATCAACGTGGTGCTTCATGTCACCATCGCCGTGCCACGCACCATCGCCAACAAGGCCGGACAGGTGCCCGTCACCGTGACCATCTCCAACAGCGGCACCGACGACGGCACGACACAGGTACACATAACCGGCAGCAGCGCACTCATCGAAAAGCACGAGACCGTCAAGGTGCCGGCCGGAGGCTCCGTGCAGCTGCACACCGCCTTTGCCGTGCGCAACGACATGAGCGGGCAATTTGTCAACGTAGCCACATCCAGGGGAGCCACCGCCTCGCGCAAGGGGCTGAACCTCGAGTCATACTATTAACCCAACCACAATAATAACATAAAAACATTACGAGTTATGAAACACTATCTACTCCTGCTCATAGCACTCGTGGGCCTGACGCCAGTCTATGCGCAATTCGACGACAACGACCTCTTCGGCACCAACACCACACAGTTTGCCAAACCCAAGAAGCACGGCTTCTTCCTGGGTCCGCGTGTGGGCGGCACCATGACCATGATGACACAGCCCGAACAAACCGACCTCTACGACGGCATGGGCTTCGGCTTCTCCGGCGGACTGGCCATGAAGGTGCGCCTGGGACGCATGTCCGAGAACTCCGACGGCGGCACGGGCATCTTCGGCATCGCCCTCGACCTGAAGTATAAGCTCAACAGCGTCAAGACCCTCGGCATCGGCGGCGACAAGCTCAACCTGGGCTACTTCGAGGTACCCGTCATGCTGCAGCTCTATCCTTTCTATAAGAATACAGCCCTCAACGGCCTCTACATAGAGGCCGGAGCCGACTTCTCGGCCCTCGTCAACAAGAGTCCCGACGCCATCGCCGTGGCCGACGGCAACCGCCATGCCGTGTATCACACCGGCGACCTCAAGGGCTTCGACGTGCGCATCCCCGTGGGTCTGGGATGGACGCTGCGCAAGGGCTTCGACGTGAACCTGCGCTACTACATCGGCACAAGCCACCTGGCCGAGAACCTCAAGTGCAAGCAGAGCTCGCTGGAGCTGTCGCTCGCATGGTACTTCCGCCTCGCCGGCAGAAACAACTAACCCCCATCTGTCTAACCACACACACAGCACACAGCAATGAAAAAGATAGCATTAGCACTCACCGCCATAGCTGCCATGCTCACCACGGCATGCACCAACGACGCCATAGAGATAGAATATGACGAGCAACACACCTACACCCTGAACGTCAACACCGAGAACCTCTACGACCAGTTCGACATCAAGAGCTCCGTCATGACGCAAGCCCTCAGCAGCGAGAACAACTACCAGGTTGCCATCATCTCGCTGGCCTACGACGCACAGGGTGTTCTCACCGACTCCGCTGCCACGTACCTCAAGACCTTCAGGCAAGTGCAGCAGCAGCTCAACGTGAGCCGGGGCGGAGCAACCATAGTCACCATAGAGACACTCGTGGACCCCGCCAACGACTACGAGGCCGACGGATGGGCCATCACCGGGGCCGACGAGCTCTCTACGCTCAACATAAAGGCCAAGCGCACGAATGCCTACTGGTACGAAGCCATAGGACTGAGCACACAGCGCGTCAACGTCAGTGGCAGCCAGACACTCAACGTCACACCAGAGCCACTCGGGTCCATCGTCACTACCAAGTTCTACAACCTCGACAAGACCGACAACGACTACGCAGCGCTCTACACGCAAAACGGCATCAACGGCTACCGCGTGGACCCCTCGCTGCCACAGTCTGACCACTACATCATCGACGCATACAACCCCAACAGGACTTGGGACAGCCGAGGCAGCGAGCAGAACAGGGGCGGACACCTCGACGAGACATGCGGCTTCGACGCCTACATAATAGAGAGCGGCAGCATACGCTGGTGCATATCGTCAACAAAGATCGGCAGCGACAACACCATCAAGTTCACCGCATACCCCAACAACCAGTCATACTTCAACTTCGAGAATGGCAAGCGCTACTACGCCGGACTCTTCTACAACGGCTCCACATACCAGGCATTCATAGGCTCGCAGAGCGAATACCAGACATGGTACAACCAGGTGAGGGGCACCACACCGACGCCCACCACACTCTACCGCGAACCGTACACCACATGGGGCGCCAGCGTGGCCACCGTCAAGAGCTACATGAGCAGCTACCGCCTGCGCTCCGACATCGAATACGACAACGAGCTGCAGGGCTACTATATAAACTTCTTCGGCGCCGACAAGGAGGACTTCGTGGAGTACTACTTCCGCACCGCAACCACAGACCTCACCGATGCCTACGTGTATATCGACACAGCCACAGACCTCGCCACCGTGCAGGCCCACCTCCTCAGCCACGGCTACAAGCTCAACCGCTATGACAGCGAGGAGGAATACTACATCTACACCAACGCCGACAACACCACTGCCATACTCCTCTACACATCCACGGCATACCACGTCATCAACTACTACAACCCCAGCGCCTACACCTCATCCGTCAAGGCCAAGGCGCCGCGCCGCCAGTCACCACTGCGCAGACCATGAACCATCATCTCAAGACAATCATATTGTTTCTGCTGCTGCACGCCCCACTCGCCGTGGTGCGTGCAGCACCTGCTAAGGCCACCACGCGCACCGTGCGCCTCGCCGGCGGGCAGGCAGCGACCTTACACCTCGTGGGCGACGAGCACCATCACGCATGGTGTGCGGCCGACGGCACACCCCACCTGCCACGCCCCGACGGCCGGTGGCAACCCGCCACCACGCAGCAGACCGACAGCATGCTGCAACGCTGGCGTCAGGCCCACAACCAGGCCGACACACGCCGCCGACGCCGCGCACCGCAACACGCGGCGGCCAACCTCGGCCAACCCACCACCTACACCGGGCGCAAACGCGGCCTCGTGCTGCTCGTCGAGTTCCCCGACCTGAAGATGACTGCCGCCGCCACGCGCGACGAGTTCCACGACATGTTCAACCGCCGGGGCTACGACCACTACGGCCACATAGGCTCCGTGCGCGACTACTTCCGCGACCAGAGCTACGGACGGCTCAAGATAGACTTCGACGTCGTGGGGCCGCTCACCGTGAGCCTCGACATGGCCTACTATGGCGGCAACAACGGCTTCGGGGGCAGCGACCGCCACGCCCGCCAGATGGTGGCCGAGGCGTGCCGCCTGGCCGACGCACAGGTGAACTACGCCGACTACGACTGGGACGGCGACGGCGAGGTGGACCAGGTGTTCTGCATCTATGCCGGCTACGGCGAGAACGCCGGAGCACCCGCCTACACCATCTGGCCCCATGAGTTCAACCTCGGCACCGACGATGCCTGGGGCGGAGGCCACCTCACCCTCGACGGCGTCACCATCGACACCTACGCATGCTCGTGCGAGCTTGCCGGCTCACGCGGCACCACCCTCAACGGCATCGGCACCGCGTGCCACGAGTTCAGCCACTGCCTGGGGCTGCCCGACTTCTACGACGTCAGCTACACCGGCGGCCCGGGCATGGGGTGCTGGGACCTCATGGACAGCGGCAGCCACGCCGGCCCCGAGGGCAACGGCGAGGTGCCCTACGGCTTCTCGGCCTACGAGAGGTGGTTTGCCGGGTGGCTCACCTTCGCCGAGGTTGGCCACAGCCGCCACCTGGCCGACATCCCCGACGTGGGAGACAAACCCGTGGCATACGTCGTGCGCAACCCCGACTGCCCAGACGAATACTTCATACTCGAGAACCACCAACCCACGCGATGGTTCGCCTGGGCCGGCACCACCGAAGGGTGCCACGGACTCATGGTGACACACGTCGATTACGACCCCGAACGCTGGCAGGCGAACCGCGTGAACAACAACAACCGCCACCAGTGCATGAGCATCGTACCGGCCGACGCCTCCTACGGCACCCTCAGCGCCGGGCGCTACTACACCGACGATGGCGAACGCAGGGGCGACCTCTTCCCCGGCCTGCAAGGCGCAACCACGCTCGAACGCCAGTCGCACACGCAGGTGGGAGGCATCCTCTACCAACCCACACCCGCCGACCCACAGCCCATAAGCCTCATCCTGCACACCATCACCGAGACCGACGGCAACGTGAGCCTCTACGTCACCAACCCCGACAGCATCTACCCGCCAGCCAACATCACTGCCACACAAACCACGGCACACGCCTTCAAGGCCAAGTGGGACGACGTGCCACACGCCGAGGCCTACGACATCGAGCTGACACACATCATCTCGTCCAAACCCTTCAAGACAGCCACAGAACTCATAACGGGCATAACAGCCACAAACCACGACTTCAGCGACATAGCCGAAAGACAGGTGCGCATCAAGGTGAGGGCCATCGTGGGCGGCACGCCGTCGCACTGGAGTAGCAGCACAACCCTCCAGCTCAACACCGACGACATAGCCCACACCAAATCTGACCCGACACGGCCCGAAACCTTCTCCATCGCAGGCACTTCGCTCTCATCACACCACACGCCAACCGTCGTCATTGTCCGCCAGGGCAACAAGACACGCAAAGTGGCTACCATCAAACGATAACCCAACAACTAACACTATGCATACTTTCCCACACCACCACACCATCGCCGTTGTCCTCGTCGGCATGATTGCAGCAGCGACAGCATGCTCCGACAACGACAACAGCACCACCGGCCAACCAACCTCGCCGGCCACACCCGTTGCCGACTACGACTCCACCTATTCGCCGGCCTACAACCTCTACATCATAGACGACGACACCACAGCCTACGAGACGGAAGCCTACAACGGCCCACTCACCGACACCGACCACGCCATAGCCCACCAGCTCGACGACTACGCCACCGACATGCTCACCGAATACGACAGCGAGGGCTACGACAACACCGTCGTCTCGCCCGTCAGCGCATCCATGCTCTATGGCCTCATGGGCAACTTCGTGGAGCAAGAAGCCGACAACGCCTTCCTCGAGGCCATGGGCTTGCAACAGGCCGCCACAGAACAGGTAAACACCTACTTCCGCAAGTTCATCAACAAGAAAGGCACCAACCAGAAGGAGAGCAAGAACAGCGGCAAAAGCCGCCTACGCTACACCAGCAACCTGTGGATGAACCGCGACGCGGCGGTGTATAAGTCGTTCCTCGCCAAGTCGAGGTTCTACGGCTTCGGCGTCAAGGGCATGAACCTGAGCCAGCCCGATGCCATAGCGTCCATCAACAACTCCATAGGCTCGCTCATCGGCTCACAGGGCATGGCCATACCCAACTCTGTGGTCCTGGCCAAGGCCAGCACCGTCATCACCTCCACCATGGACTTCGAGGGCAAGTGGCTCAAACCAATGCGTCGCGACAGCATCGGCGACAACACATTCACCAACGCCGACGGCACGCGCACAAACGCCAGCATCATCACCGCCACATACTACAACGGCATAGCTCGCTTCGCCAGCTTCGACATCATGGAGCTGCCCTATAGAGACAGCGCCTATGCCATGTACGTCGTGCTGCCACGCAACGCACAAGGCCTGGCCAAAAGCCTCGCGGAACTCAAGCAGCGAGGCATGACACACGTCATGGATGCTGCCGCCACAGACTCAACAGGCAACCACCATGCGGTTATCTGCACGCCCCGCGACACCACATACTATGTCTATAACGATTCGTGGCTGGCAGAAGAGCAGCGCGAGAAAGCCACCATCACCGTCACCGACACGCTCGTCTCCGACACCGTGTTCGACGTACGCCTGCCCAAGCTCGACATCACCACCACAACCTGCCTCAGCACAACAGGAGCCAAGGCTGCCAAGGCCACGAAGCGCATGTACCAGACCAACATGCCCAAGGTGGCACCCTCCGGGTTCCACCTCAGCAACGTGTTTCAGACTTGCCGCATTTCCATCGACGAGAACGGCACCACGGCACAAAGCCGCGACTCGCTGGCGGTGGTAGATCCGTCCAACTGGAATGGCGCTATTCTTCCACACACAGAATACAACACAGGTACGATTACTCCGATTCTCATTGGAGGTGACGAAAAAGCACTCAATCCCATACCCCATGGCCGCAAGACCCACGAGACCGTCCGAGCCAACTTCCACGCTAACCATCCCTTCGCCATCTTCGTCCGCGACAAGGAAATGGGCACCATCCCCTTCGCCTCCACCATCAAGAAGCTGACCAACACCACAGAGTAGCACCACATGTCCGACTGTCATAACGATGGTCGCTCACCATCAACGCAAAAGCCCCACCGCCTCCACGAGGGAGACGGCGGGGCTTTTGCGTTGGCCGGCCACCGCCTGGGCGGCGTAACACCGTCCGACGAATGCGAGCGCGGTAGCTTTTTTGAAAAAAGTCAGACATTCCCTTGGCTGGATAGGAAATAGTTCGTAACCATCCGAATGCAGCCGGCTTTTCCCCCTCATTTTATCGCTGTACCTTTGCGGCCAAAAAACGCAAAGGTTCAACTTGAATGAAGACAACCGCATCGTGATGGCTCAGCATCCGACAGACATGCGCAAGGGTGTCAACACGCTATGCAGCGAAGTACGCCGCGTAGGTCTGGATCCGACTAATGGTGACGTATATATATTTGTAGGCAAAAGCCGCAAGGTGATGAAACTCTTCGTCATGGCATCGGCCTCCGTTCTATGAAATGGTCTGAGCTGGTGCTCCTCATGGAGGGCATCTCGCCGCAGGTGTCTCGCCGCAGACGCTATCAGAAGTAGTATGCCCTGCATACTGTGAAAAGCTTATAAATGATTGAAATAAGCTTAAAGGATTTTGCCGTATGCATCCTTATATGTACTTTTGCACCATGAAAAGCGACGAACGGATATTAGCACTTGAGCATGAGAAAGCTCTGCTGTAGGAAGCGAACAAGAAACTGAAGGAGGAACTTCAGCGTGACCATCCGAATGCAGCCGCTCAACCTCTGAGAAAAAACAAAACCGGACTCTATCGGAGTTCGGTTTTGCAGTTATATGGCAGCAATGCCACAATTTGATCCTCGCTCATGCCAGGCCTGATCCTCTCCAAGGCGTGAGTCAGCCATCTGAGAGGGCTGATGCCCACGATGGAGCAGCTCTCAAGCAATGTATAGAACATGGCGTTGTCTTCTGCTCCGCGATTGTTCTTGCTGAAGATATGCTACTTGAAGAGCAGCTGAGCCAGCTGATGCAGGCTGCGGCGCCACGTCAGGAACTCATGTGCAGTACCCTCAGAGACATAGCCTACGGCATTATGGCCTGCTGCCTGAAGGGCGGCTGTCGCCTGACGGATGCCGTCGGGGTTCTCCTTGCTGCCGCAGCTCTGGAAGATGAGTGCTGGCTTGAGTGCTGCTGCGGCCTTGGCGGCCTTGGATGCTGAAGAGGCCGATGCTGTCGCTGCGGCTATCGACTTGCTGATGTCTTCGGGAGCGAATGTTCCTCCGCTTAGCAGGCCGTAGGCACTGAACACCTCAGGTCGGCGCATCGTGATGAGCTTCGTCTCGAAGCCACCCATCGAGAGGCCGGCCATGGCACGCGAGTCACGACGCGGCACGGTCTGGAAATGGCTGTCGATATATGGCACGAGTTCATCCACTAGCACCGTCTCGAACTCTTTGGCTGTGAACTCACGGATGCCGCCGAAGCGCACGTCATTGGTCATGCCGTAGGTCATGACGATGATGAAGGGTCGGCACTTGCCATCGGCAATGAGGTTGTCCATGATGAGGTTGGCATGTCCCTGACGGCTCCATGCCGTCTCGTCCTCGCCCCAGCCATGCTGAAGGTAAAGCACGGGGAAGCGCTGCTTGGCATTCTGGCCGTAGGTGGGCGGCGTATATACGAAGGCGCGTCGCACCTGCTGTGTGCTCTGACTCCAGAACAGCACCTGCTGCACGTTGCCGTGAGGCACGTTGCGGGTGTCATAGAAGTCGCTGTCGTGAGCCGGGATTTCTATGCCGCTCTCCCAGCGTGTGGAGCCGTAGTAGTTCTGCGCTCCGGGGTCGTTGAGGATGCCGCCGTCCACGGTGAGGTGGTAGTAGTGGAAACCCTCGTCGAGGGGACCTTCCGTCTGTCCCACCCACGAGCCGTCGTAGGTCTGGTGCAGGCGTGTGCCGCCGCGTCCGCCCAGCCCGAGGCTCACGCTTACGCTCTTGGCATCGGGCACCTCGACACGGAAGCGCACATAGCCCTGAGAATTCACCTGCGGGAAGTCACGGCCGGGCTGGTTCATCACCGAGGGCTTGAAGTCCTCACGTATGTCGGCCTTCTCGGGGAAGGCGAGCTCGGGCTTGAAAGGCGGCTTCTGTGCGCGCTCGCGCTGCTGGTTCTTGGGTCGCGCGGGCTTCACGGGTAGGGGCCACAGCGGGTCGCGGTGTCCGGTGATATACTCGTAGGCCAGCTTGGGCTTGTAGTCGGAGTCGAAGGGAAGAGGATAGTTGCGCACGCCGAGCCATGAGTCGCGGTCGCTGAGGTTCCAGAACGTCACGCACTCCACGACATCCTTGTGCCTACGCAGTGCGCGGAAGATGCGGGCATACTGGTCGGCCAGGTGTTGCTTGAGCGAGTCGGTGACGGTCATGCCGTCCTGACGGAAGTTGAGGGCACCGCCCATCTCCTCGTTGGCACGGACGTCGAGTTCTGTGACGTGGATGTGGCTCACCACCTGGCTGTAGAGCGTGATGGCCGAGTCGATGGCCTCTTCGCGGGGGTAGTAGATGTTGTAGTGTGCCTGCATGCCGATGCCGTCGATGGGAACTCCGGCAGCCTTCATCTTGCGCACCATGTCGGCTATGCGGCGGCTCTTGACGGGGTCGGTCTCATTGTAGTCGTTATAGAAGAGGAGGGCATTGGGATCTGCCTCACGTGCATAGCGGAAGGCGTTGGCAATGAACTCATCTCCGGCAATCTTGTAGAGCGCCGACTGACGATATGGGTCTGTGGCATTGGGGTCGTCGGTAATGGCCTCGTTGACGACATCCCAGCAATATACCACATCCTTGTAGCGCGTCACGATGGCCTGGATGTGTGCCTTCATGCGGCGGAAGAACTCGTCTTTGGGCAGGGGGTTGCCTTCGCTGTCCTGATACATCCACTTGCCAATCTGATTGTGCCACACGAGGCAGTGTCCGCGCAGCTTGATGCCATTCTGGCGGCAGAAGTCGGCCACGCGGTCGGCCCCCGCCCAGTTGTACTCGCCCTGGTTGGGCTCTGTGGGCTGAGGTTTCATGTCGTTCTCGGCAGTGATGCTGTTGAAGTTGTCGCGAATGAGCTGCATCTGGGCGGGGTTGGTGACGTTGCGCTGGTTTACGGCCACGCCGATGCGGAAGTAGTTGCTGTATGCGTCCTTGAGAGTCTGCGCCGTGACACAGAGGCTGCACATGCATATGATGTAGGTGAGGAAGAAGCGTCTCATAGGTGTATGTTGAATAAGTGTGGTGTGTTCTGTTGTTGATTATTTCAAGCGCATTTGGCCGTCGGGCAGATACTCGAGCTCGGCAATCTTCACGCTGCGCAGCCATGTGCGTCCGCCGCTGGGCACGCTGTCGTGGTGGAAGAGGAACGTGCGTCCTCGCCACTGGCAGATGCTGTGATGTGTTGTCCATCCCACAACGGGTTGCAACAGCTCGCCACGGAAACGGAAGGGGCCGTATGGCGACGTGCTCGTGGCATAGCAGATGAGGTGGCTGTCGCCTGTCGAGTAGCTGAAATAGTATATGCCGTCGTGCTTGTGGAGCCATGATGCCTCGAAGAAACGGTGCGGGTCGTCGGCACGCAGGGGACGTCCCTCGTCATCGGTGATCACCACGGGCTTTGCCTCCTCGGCGAACTGTAGGAGGTCGGGTGTCATGCGAGCCACGCGCGCCGGCAACGCCTCTTCGTCACCGGCTGGCAGGTGGGCATTCTCGAGGGCTTTGTTGTCGCGGTAGCGCTGCAGCTGTCCGCCCCAAAGTCCGCCGAAATAGATATATACCTCGCCGTCGTCGTCGCGGAAGGCACAGGGGTCTATGCTGTAGCTGCCACGGATGGGGTCGGGCTGCGCTATGAACGGCCCTTCGGGACGCTCGGCAATTGCCACGCCGAGACGGAAGATGTCGTTGCGGTCCTTGAGGCTGAAGATGAGGTAGTAACGGCCGTCCTTCTCCACGACGTCGCTGTCCCATAGCTGACGCCCGGCCCACGGTATGTCGTTGAGGTCGAGGATGAGGCCGAGGTCGCGGGCCTCGCCCTGGTCGGGATCGTCAAGGGTGAGGACGTGATAGTCGCGCATGTCGAAGTGGTCGCCGTTGTCGTTCTCGGGGATGCCGCTCTCACGGTCGTGGGAGGGATAGATATAGAGACGGTTGCCAAAAACGTGGGCCGAAGGGTCGGCCATGTAGTCTGAGGGGAAAAGATAACGTGACATAGGGAAATGTAGAATGTAGGATGTAGAATGGAAAGAGAAGATATTATGAATTTTCACGTCGTGCAGCGAGTTCTGCCTGCATACTCTCGTTGAAGCTCTTCGTGATGGGATAGAAGCAGAGCGCCACCACTCCTATGCCGAAGAGGAGCGCCGGCACGATGCTCGCCACGAGACGTATGCCCGTGACGGCAGAGTCGCTCTGCAGCATACCGGCACCGGAGGCGTAGCCGAAGGCCGAGAGGATGAGTCCTGCGAAGGCACCTCCAAGTCCCAGGCCGGCCTTCAGTGCGAACACCACTCCCGAGAAGCAGAACCCCGTGGCCCGGCGATGGTTGACGTACTCTATGTGGTCGGCCACGTCGCCTATCATGGCCCACAGCAGTGGCACGGTGGGGGCGTAGGCAAGGGACTTGAGCACACAAAGTACGAACATCAGCCCGACACTCGTGGGCGTCGGCAACCAGAACAGTGCCGTGAAGACGGCCGTCAGTGCCAGACAGACGATGAATGTTGCCTTCTTGCCATAGCGGTTGGCGAGGAAATTGGACAGCAACACCACGCCGACAAACTGCACCAACGCCCCCACCATGTTAAACAGCGAGAAGCCAATGGCGTAGGCGTCGGCTTCTGAGTGAGCTATGAGGTTGAACGTCACGAGCAGAGCGGCACCCTCGCCCTCGGGTCGCACGAGGCCTATAGAGTCGAGGAAGGCATAGAGGGCAGCCTGATCGACATAGTTTTGGAAATAGAAGCTCATGGCCGAACCCCACATGGCAAGGGTGATGAACACGAAGAGCGTGAGCACGAACATTGAGCGCCATGGCACGCTGGCCACCAGCTCCTTGACATCCTCGCGGATGTTCATCTCCTGTTGGGGAGGGGGAGCTATGCGCTCGCGCGCTGAGAGGAACGTTACCACGAAGCACAGCAGGCATATGCCGGCGTAGAGCGAGATGGTGAGCAGCCAGCCACGACCCTCATCGTCGCCGCCGAAGCGCGCCACCAAGGGCAGCGTCAGCCCCTGCACCACGAACTGTGCTATCGTAGAACCCACGAAACGTATGCTGGTGATGCTCGTGCGCTCGCGGATGTCGCCTGTCATGACGCCACCGAGTGCCGAGTACGGTGTGTTGTTGAACGAGTACATCGTCATCAGCAGCACATACGACACTGTGGCATAGACCGCCACGAGGGCCTTGTCCTCGATGCCGGGATTCCAGAATGCCAGCACATAGAACACACAGAATGGCACTGCCGTCCACAAGACCCAAGGCCGGTACTTGCCCCAGCGCGTCTTGGTGCGGTCTGTGAGGATGCCCACGGCAGGATCCACGAAGGCATCGACGACACGTGCTATGAGCAGCACAGAGCCTGCCACGGCACCGTCGAGGCCGAAGATGTCAGTGTAGAACTTAAGCTGGAAAATCATCATCATCTGGAATACCAGATTGGCAGCTACATCGCCAAGCGAATAGCCGAGCTTCTCTCGTAGGGTAATTTTGTCTGACATGAGGTAGTAAAGTTGTGAATTTGTAAGGTTGTGAGGTGCAGTATGCATTTTTATAGGTAGTCATGATGAATACCGCCACAAAAGTAGGGCTTAGCACTACGTAGGGCTTCAACAGAGGTATCAAAAGCTTTTAATAATGTTTCCTGAGCCAGAAAGCAGTGGTTTGGGACGCTGAAAATGGAATAGTACCTCTCGCCTCAAAGCCCCCATCTTCCCACTGCTGTTATAGATGCCGGCGATGCGGACGTGCCACCTCGCGGATGTCGCTGATGGAAAACAGAACTCGCAGGGGTGATGCAAGCTTCTGTCCCCCCTGCAGGGGTGATTCACCACAGGCAGGGGCGTGAGCCCCTGCTACAGCCGGAGACGGAAAAACGGAACCCCGCAGGGGTGGCTCATAACCTCTATAAAGTGAAAGGGTCACCCCTTTGGGGGGGCTACCAGTCAACTCGTGCGTTACCACGGCAACAACGAGAAGATCTTCTATCCGCCCACGACCGTCGCCTATGGATCTGACGGCATTGAGGGTGACTGTCCTGCCGGAACTCTTGCTCTCTTCTCGCCTTGGGGTAATGTGGTGATGTATTACGGTGGTGCCGGGCGTTACAGCGGTCTCTATATTCTCGGAAAAGCTATTGACGGAGCTGACAATATCCGGAATCTTACCGGAACCATTCGTGTGGAAGCCGTAGGAGGCACATCAGCCATCGGGCGGATGCGGGCCGAGGGTGGTGGCGGGTCGGAGAAGGGCTATTCCCTGAACGGAACAGTCGCTACCGATGGCCAGAGGGGTGTCATCATCAGGAGCGGAAAGAAGGTTTTTGTGAAGTGACGCTTTACTTATAGGGCCTACCTTTATCTTTCAAGTCCTGCGACGGTGGATATGTCGGCAGGCGATGCCCCGAGTCTTGCTGCTGCCCTCACGTCCTGGCGTGCGAGGCGTTTGCGGCGCGTATCAATAAAGAATCTCGCACGCGCGAGGCGGAATGTCGGGTTTTCGGGTTCGAGTTCAATGGCTCGGTCGTAGTCTTTCTCGGCCTGCTCATACATCTTGCGTTCGAATTCGAAGCCGGCGCGCAGGGCGTAGCCTGCGGCGTGATTTGGGTAGAGCGTCACTACGGCATTGATG
>Ga0310694_10001358_pt1 | contig 28036 bp, 39 predicted proteins | sample 174DNAGHGhighgp2_FD_203884 | JGI IMG/M metagenome (GOLD analysis project Ga0310694, IMG submission 203884) | Sheep rumen microbial communities from Palmerston North, Manawatu-Wanganui, New Zealand - 1742 DNA GHGhigh gp2 (v2) (version 2) | ecosystem: Host-associated > Mammals > Digestive system...
CATACACCAACAACATTAACGCTACTGGCTCAGTGGTTGCTACAGGAATAGTCCAGTCTGGCGGTGATGCACAAGGAAAGTGCATACTTGAGTATGGACGCTTGTTCCTGAACAGAAACACACCAATCATATATCTCCAGAACGGAGACTATGTTGGCAGCTTCATGATGGCCGGAACCGAAATGCGCCTTGTCAACTTGAACGGCACATTGCGCTTGAATGCGCTCAATGTTGTTCTTCAGAACCAGACGCCAAACACAGATTCGACTTCATCCACAGATGTTGCAACAGCTGGCTGGTGCAACGGCAAGTTCGGCAAAGTGAAGACGGTCAACAACATCCAGCCTGATTCAAACGGCAACATCACCATATCTTTGCCTGAAGGCACAGTCAAGACAGTTGACCATGTTCAACCGGATGCGCAAGGCAATGTGCAAATCAATGCAATCCGCACAATCAACGGACATAACGGTGATTCGGTTGGCAACTTCAACGGCGTTGTCACAAGCATAAACGGACAGACACCTACGGACGGAGCGGTGACGCTTGAAGGCTTAGTAAAGTCGGTTGAAGGCATACAGCCAAATGAAAGCGGCAATATAGTCGGTGTAGCAACAAGCGTTGATGGCCACGCGCCGGGCGAAGGCGGAGCTGTGTCATTCGGCCTTGCAAACGGCAAATGGGTAAAGACCGACGCTGACGGCCATTTGGCAACGACAGATGAAACACCTATTGCAATTGACACCACTCAATACTCTCCAAAGACTGTCACAAAGAAGGTTGTGACAAATGTAGTGTGGAATGGCACAACACTTGTCTACAAGTCTGAAAATTGGCAGTTCGTCAAGGGCGTGCTTGTGAACGTGACAGCAAACAATGACACGGTGATAGATACACCTGTCGCATATTCGGCTACATGATTTGAGGATTGACGATGCACCATTTTGTAGTGAACACGGCGACACCAAAGAAGAAGTTCTACAAGCGGGACGGGCATCTTGTCAGGACACCAATAAAGCTGACGTTGAAGCCAGACCAACGAGCATACTACTCAGTCGCAGGCTCGTTCACGTCAGCTTCATGGCCTGAAGCAGGATTCATCGAACAGCTGACATACAGCAATGTTATCGCCATGGGTGCATCATGCATCACCACTTTGCGCTCACCACCAAACGCCAACTACCATTGGAGGAGTGTGACTACTTCACACGACCCAGAGACTGTTTGGTACCAAGGAGGCTATGCAACATCAGCACCAAACTTGAATACCGCTCTGCAAAGCTGCGAAGCATATACATAGCTTGGTGCATACCACTTCACATTGCCATCAACCCTAAAAAGCTTGACAGCCACAAACGCCAAAGTCACTTACATAAATGGCGGCGGAATACAATGCTTTCAGTCAGCTGGTGCACGGTCAGCAAACAACAGGCTGCTAAAAGGATATACATCTGAGTGGAACAGCTCGTACATGAGATTCGTCGTATGCCAAAATCTTGTGTCGCTTATGTCTTTGCTGACTTAGCCTTAGGATTCAATAGACATGCTGCAAGCCGTCGGCACACCTCGCAACATTCGTGACCTATGGGCTTTCACCGGAACAAACAGAGATGGTGCCATTCCAGTGTTCAATGAGGAAGTCAAAGAGAGCTATAGCATGGGTGCCAACACGTTAGGACATTTGAACACCAACAAAGGATGCTGGATAGTGCCATGCTATCTGCCAATATACAACAACGCCACATCCTATAGGCCTATGTATGTCAACAACAATCCCGGCTGGTGGGCATGCTTCTCTTGCTGGGGATTGACGCTTGAAGTGGAGCTTGATTGAGTAAGTATATGATGAACTATGCTTGATAATTCAAGCTGAAATGGAGAAACTAAAATGATTGGTTGTGTTGACGTTGCAATTCAGGCACAAAGCCCTAACATGCCGCTCTTCCCGATGCGTGCGTTTGTTGGCAGCCCGTCAAGCGTACGCTTGAGGAATGTTCCCAAGAAGATTGGCAAATGGAATCTTACGAATGTCTATTTTGTCGCTGCATATCCAGATGGTTCGATAAAGACCGCAAGCTGTGAACTCGTTGGGGGTGTATGGGTCGGAACGGTAGAAGGCTCTACATTGCCCGGCACTTCTGAAAATGGCTATTCGGTCATGGCCGATGGAATAGATGAACATGGCAATCCTGTTGTTGGCTATGTCCTTGGCAAAGGTTTGATTGAGATATTAGATGCTGACGGAAGCATAACGCCCGGCACGACTGTAAGCTACGTCCATTTGCTTTCAGCGGAACCATCTGCACCAAAAGATGGTGACTTATGGCCAACCGATGAGCAATACATGATTTGGCAAGATGGTGAAGCTCATGGTCTAGGTGGAATGACCTCAGCTGAAGTCTCTGCTTTCGTGACTGCAACTGAAACTGCTTACACCAAATGGCAGTGTGACCCTGACATTGAAGCTGAATATGACTATGCTAAAGTAGAAATCACATACCTTTCAGCCACAGGACATTGGGACTACAAGGCAAAAGTAAAGGATACTGGTTATGCCTTTCTTTGGGGTACTTCGACTGAGACAGGTGAAAATGCCTTGTCGCTTACATTCATGAATGAATTTGAAGAAACTGTTTGTGTAGCTACACGTACAACTTATGACATAAACTCTCTTGGCTTTGCAACCTATGATGAACTTGAATCAATCCACAATGAACTTGAATCTGGATTGTCTGCAAAACAGGATGCGCTGACACCGGCACAAATGGCCGCTGTCAACTCTGGAATAACATAGAACTTGGTGCAGAAATTCAGTGACACTCCGACCAAGATTTATGATGAGCTTTCAGTACAGTTCATCAATGGAGCCGGCGATGTCTATCAGCTATCGGACATTCTTACTGACTAGTGGCAGTTTTCTACCGTGCCGGCAAGCGCATTGACCACTACTATTGATATACACGAGTTTTATATTGAGGGCGAGGAATCGTATTCCGGATGGTGGTATGATTTGTATGTCGATGAAGAACTCTATACCGAGCGGGGTCCATACGCTGAGAAACAGACGCATTTTACCTTTGATGTAGACCATGTTGAGGCATATCAGGTCATTGCCGATAGAATCATAAATCAGACATGGACGAAGGTAGACGAGCTGGCGACTAAATCTTGGGTATTAGAACAGATTAGCTCTATGACGCAAGGATGACCATGACGGACAGCAACATCATAGACATGTTCGCCAAACGCGACGAGAAGATTGAATAGCGGTTCAACCAGATTGAATCAAAGGTAGATGAAACCAACGGCTATCTGAAAGGCGTTGTGGAATCAAACCAGAAACTGATAAAGCTTTTCACGTACAGCATAGCGGTAATCAGCTTCATAGCAATCATAGCGGTTGGCGCAATCATTGTAGGTGCGATAGGCAAAGAAGGCTTTAAGACCGTCAGGGATGCGGTGCCGAATTTGACATACTACATTCCAGCTGTAAACGACTTGGACAAATGGCAGAACAGGCATGGCGCGACATGGACTTGTTGAATCAAATACAATTCAACTTAGACAATCTCATGTTTGCCATAAAGTTTGACGTATGGGATTTGCAGCCTGATGTGCAAAACAGAATGCTAATAAAGTGTGATGAAATCTTGGCGGAGCTTAACAGAGTAAAAGAAAGTAAGAGGTAGTAAATGATAAAGTGGGCGATTAAACGTTATGTCATAAGCAAGGTAAACAGCTTGCTTGACGAATATAAAAACAATGTGGACAAAGTGAAAGACACTCTCCAGACGTGGATTGCGCGTTTAGAGAAAATCCTAGCTTGCTTCAAGTCTACGCTTGCCAAGTTGGACGACGGAAAAATAGACAGCGACGAGATAGACCAGACTGTTGCAGAGGTCGAAGAGGTCGTCAAGTCATGGTGAAGAAGCTTTTAGCAATATTCATGTTGCTGATATGTGGATGCGCTCAATTCTATAAAGAGGTAGATGGCACATCAACTATATTAGGTGTGTCTCTACCCGATGAGCAGTACATACAGATAAATGCTTTGTCTTATTTAGGCGGTTCTAAAACTACAGTGAAAGAACCAGCAATCATAAAGCATGATTATGAATGCTGGTCAACGAATTCTTATTTTGGAATCATACATACACATGAGTATCGCAAGAGCAAAATAGAAGTATGCCCTACAAATATGGTCAATGGGATTTAGGTAAAAAACCTTTAACCCAACCTTTACCGGGACATTCTTTTGAATACATATTAACTGTTCCGTCATTCCATTTTTTCTTGCCTTTAATAGCAGCTGATATTTTTGCTTTTTGTTGGCTCGTCATGGCAACGCCTTTATTTGGTGGTACAAAACCATTACGGCCTTTTATCCATCCTTCTCCGGGACATTTTTTGGCTCTAATACATTTTGTACCATTAGTCCACCATTCATATTCAGCAATACGTTGGCTTTGTTCAGATTTTCGTTGTTCAGACCATTTACGACCTTTCCAATATGTCTTATTGACTTTTGTTATTGTTTGTCGTGAACGTTCTGACTTCTCAATCTTTTGTTTTTCTGACAAATTAGCTTGATGCAATTTTGCATGTTCGCTAATGGTTAAAAAGATTAGCTCATCCGCTGGTCTGTTATAATAGAGTCCAGCCGATTTAAGTTCTTCTTTAGTGAGTTTAAGGTCAGTACCTTTTCTATGATGGCAAATATAACTCTAAGAATCATTTACTGCCTTATCATAGTTTTCTATCTTGCTTATGTCTTCGCAACAATACGCGTATGCATTATGTTCATCAATCATATCTATAATATACTTACTTGGTGCATATATAATTTGGTGCATAAAAAACATGCTCCGAAAAATACGCGAAAGATTCGCGCCGCCTTAAAAAGCCTTGTAAAACAAAGGGTTTTGCATTATACCATAATGTAGACCACATTGCAAATAAAGGGCTTCATTAAGTGCATAATTACAGTTTTTCTTAGAGTTTTTCTAGAAAAACTGATTTTTACTATAAAGGCCTGAAAAAGCCTTTATTTATCACATATTTTCCGTTTTCGCGCATTGTTAGCGATTTTTGAAAAAAATAGACGCGAAAAATACGCAAAAGATATTCGGCCTAAAATAGGCGGCTCGCGAAAGATTGATTTTTCGTTATAATTATGCCGTGTTCGGTCTTGAAGACCGTATCATATCGCTAACGATAAAAAAAGGAAAAGGAAAAGCATGGCAAGAAGCAAAGGCACAGGCACGCTGGTAAAGCGCGGTCGGTATTGGCAATGCAAGGTGATAGTAGACGGAAAGCCGCACTACAAGGCGACCGGCACGGCTTCAAAGGTAGAGGCGAAGAAAATTCTTGAAGACTTCGCGCGGCCGTTCCTGGCGGGGTCCGACGTCGAACGCCTTGAAGCGGTGGAAACGCGTCTAAGAATGAAGGAATCCCAAGCGGCCGAAGCTGAAGACGACCTTTCGAACCTACGGCTTCCGCTTGTGGTCGATAGATACTATTCGATGGCCAACGCCAAGGCAATCGGGGAAAACACGATGAACAACTACGACATGTTCCTTTCCAAGATGCTTACATGGGCCAAGAAGAACATCCCCCATGCCGAGAGGGTCAAGGATGTCGACAAGGCTTTCGTGGAAGGCTACCTCGAATGGCTCAAGCCCAATGTTTCGGCCGGCTACTACAACTGCTCGCTCGCCCTGTTCCGCAAGATATGGAACGAGTTCGGCCGTCTGTCGAAACATCGTTGCTTTTCCGAAAACCCGTGGGATGGGTACAGGTACAAGACCGCCGACCTGTCCGTCAAGCGGCCTTTGACGGCCGAAGAGGTGCAACGCGTCTTCGCCGCCGCCAAGGACCTGGATACAAGGTTGCTTTTCGCGCTGGGCCTTTACACGGGCCTCAGGCTTGGCGACTGCTCCGAGCTCAGATGGAAAGATGTGGACATGGACCGCCGTCTTGTGCGCGTCACGCCCATGAAGACGAAACGGTACGGATGCTCCGTGGTCATACCTATTCATCCCGCGTTGTGGCGCGAGCTCGACGCCAAACGCCGCGCCACGCTTCCTGGCTCCGAAGACGCGTACGTAAGTCCAGTAAACGCGAGGCGGTACGAATGCCGAGACCGCAGGCGCATAACCGAGACCTTGAAGGCGGCTGGCCTGACGACGATGGAGAACGGCCGTTCGGTAGTATCGTTCCATTCGCTTAGGCACACCTTCTGCTCGATGGCCGTTTCGGCAGGCATTCCCTTGGATGTGGTGCGTCAGATAGTCGGACATTCCACGACCAAGATGACGGAGCACTATTCGCATTCGTCCATGGAAGATTTCAGCAAGGCCGTAAACGCGATACCTGGAATAGGCGACAAGGCCGCCGCGAAGAAATCCCTCGTCGAAATAGATTCCGAAATCATCATTGCGCTAAACACCATAGGCACTACCGTAGAAAAGGCCTTGCGTGAATACGTCGGCATGAAGGCCAATACGGTAAACGTCGAAACGGCCGCATAAGGTGCCTGACGGCCTGTTCGCAACTTTCTGAAAATAGCCCGCTCCCTTTTTCTTGACATCACGCTATAATAATTAGCGTCGTCTAACCACGGTGGTCAGACGCGAAAACAAAAAGGAAAAAACGATGAGCAAGAAGAGCAACAAGAAGGCGGCCAAGGCCGCCGCGGAAACGAAGAAGGCCATGAAGCTGGAATACGAGCGCGTCGCGAGACGCGCCGCCGGGATTGAGGCCGCGAAAGAAGCCGAGAAGGCCGCGAAGAAAGACAAGGCCGCACAAGCATCCAAGCCCGAAGCAAAGCCTAGACTTACGGCCGAAGAGCGGGCCGCAAAACGCCGCGAATACGCCAAGGCCTATTACAAGGCCAACCGCGAAAAGCTCGTCGCCGCTAGCGCGAAGTCCCACGCCAAGCGGAATGCGTCGCTAAGGGCCCAATCCGATATCCTCGCCCGCGTCTACGACGTGCTTTGCGGAGTGGTTTCCGAACACGGCGCGGAATTCTTCGACGCCTTCTACAAGAAAGGCGGCGAAGCGATGATGAACGAAATCGAAAACGCGCTCAAAGGCTAAGGAAGTCCGAAGATGCCTAAGCTTGTCAAATACCGCGAAGGAATGAGCCTCATGAAAGCCATGGCCATGTACGGGCTTTCCGACAAGGAACGTTTCGAATGCGCATACCCCGAACGTCAGGAGCAACGGCCTAGCTCCACGTTCTACGCGGACTTTTCCGTGGCGGACGTGTACGGGGTCAAGGCCATACGCGATACCTACCGCCGAGCCTTCGGCGGATGGAAGACCAACCACAAGATGCTTACGGAGCTTGTGGCCGCGTTGAACCATAAGATATGGTATTGGCACGAACGAGGGGACGAAGAATACGCGAGACTCTACGACGGCCTTTGGAAAGAGGCGGACGCGTGGGGCCTTGAAAACCTTAAAGGCGAGGAACTTTCCTATTTCTTGGAAGTTCTCGACTAACGAGACGAAACAAGCCTAAAACGACGCACGGGGCCTTCCTGTCCCGTGCGTATTCTTTTATAGGCCTGGACCTGATTTCGTAAAAGGCAAATTGAAAAGAGCTCGTTAAACGGCCCAGGATTGACCCGGATTTAGGCCTAGCACTTTACGGCCCGGATTGTCCGGGCGCGATACGGGCCGTCCTGGACGCGTTCTGACTTGACCTACGCGAAAGGATATGGGATAATGGACGCCGTTAGGAGAACGAAGATGCAGCAAGAAGAGCAAGAAGAGCAAGGAACCAAGACCGTATTCATCGACCGCATAATAGAGACCGATACGGGCGAAGACATACCGACCGACAAATTCGGGGCGTTCGTCATGGAGATGATAGGCCGGTGCAAGCCAGAGGACCTTGAAGAACGCAAAGACAACCCTACGGGGATGATTGCTCACTGCAAGGACCTGGGATACGACGTCTGGTATTCGATAGGGATAGGATGACCGCCGCATGGGAAACGCGGTCGAAATATCGTTCAAAATCGTAATGTCGAAAGACATGCTGAGCGGGGACGCGTCGGACGAAGAGCTTGAATCGGCGTTCAAGGCGGCGTACGAAGACGCGTTCGCCGATTTCGGGTCCGTGTGCGCCGAAAGCGTAGAGGCGTTCTACAGGTTCCAGGAATATCCAGGTTCGTGTAGAACGGAAGACGGCATGTATTTCGCCGTAATGTCCACAGGCGGAATGCTCAGGGGCGTATCGTGTCCTGGTGCCGCGTATTTCGCGAAACGTCACGGATGCGTCGTCGAATGCGCCACGCGGAGCGAAATGTCGTTCGGGCTCTGGGACCGCGAGGTATGCGGGCCAGACGGCGAAACGTGGTTCAACGACGAGCAGAAATACGTGGACAAGACTTTCAGCGAGATAGACAAGCCTGACCTGATGGAAAAGCCTACAATCAGGGAGCTGATGGCCGAAAACATGCCGGTCTATCTTATCAAGAGGGCGGCCAGGCTGGGAAAATAGCCGCGTTCAAGTCCTAGAAAAACCCTAGAAACTTTTTTGATTATTTTTTCGGGATGCGGCATGTTTTCAACAGCTCGTCGGGTAATTATATGTGTGCGGCACGTGGTGGTGAGCATAGTTCTTATTGCTTCTCGGCTAGTTAGGGTTCAAGCCCCGAAGAGAATGACGACGCCCTGGTTTCAGACTCACCAACTGAAATCGTAAATAAGGACTAAAGACCAAAACCAGAAACAAAGAAGCAAAGCATGAAAACTAATACACAGTTTGAGCATTTTTCCAGGCAGCTGGAAAGAATAGGCGTCGAGCGGAAAAAGAATCTCGACGAAAAATGGGCCGATATATACGACTGCCAACCGGATATCGGATTCAGGCACAGGGATTTCACGGTCCAGTTCAGAAATTCAACAGAGCTTGAAAAGGCTTTAGGCCGCCAGTTCAAGAACAGACTGGCGCAGCTCGCAGGTCTTGTCGGGTATTTCGGAAGCTTCTGCCGGAACTACACTGAATCGAAAAAGATTAACATAGGACAAGGCGCTGATGCGCTGCTCACGTCTGTCAAAGAAGTAGCCGCAGGTTTCGAAGACATCTTAAAAAATAGACAATCCATCCCACCCATCACCTCAACCCCACCTTATACCCCCATAGTAATCAAAGTCGCGGGAACGGTAGATTTCGAGGACAGGCCGAGCATAGTGCCGGTACCACAGACCTCAAAAGCATTGCTTGGAATCTACCGGACAAAGTTATCAGTTCAGCGGGCCGTCCAATACGCAAGGGAGTGTGGCCTTATCCAATGCGTCAACGACAGCTACGCGTACGGCAAGAAAGGCCATATAGCCAAGAAATACGCCTGGAACAAGGTCTGCGAGCATCAGCTCCGCGAACTGATGAAGAAACACGGCATCCTGATACCGTCGGTTTCCAGGGATTCGGAGCTTCCGCCCTTCGAGAAGCCCGAAGCTTCAGAAGACGTCAACCAGCTCTATTACAAGGTCCGTCTGGGCAAGGGCATGCGGACCCCGGGCATGACCGAACAGAAAGTAAGCCAGATATTGAGCTACAAGCACCGGAACGTCCTGGAGCCGATGATGGACCGCATAGCGTTCGTAAACGAAGGCCGGACCGAGGCCGAAAAGCTTAATTTCCGTTTCAGCGTCAAGATAACGAACGGGTATAACATCAAGAACGGGTGCCGGGCGTATTCGCTTGCGGGCGGGCTTGTCAAGGAATCGAAGAAGACCGACGACGGCGAAGAGTCATTCGAGGAATACTTCAGGCGTACGCGCGGCGACGAGCCGGTAGAATACGACGTAAAAGGCAGCGTGCCCCGCATAAACAGGCTCGTCACGTCGGGCGTATGGGACGACTGGAACGTGGACCCGTATTCTGAAATGTTCCCGGGGTTCTGCTCTGACGGCGAAAAGAGGAAGATAGCCAAGGCGACTTACATGCTCTACGAGTTCGAACAGTCGGCCCTCAAAATCAAGTCGGCGGTAGCGCGCAAGTGCCCGGAATTCGTCAAGGCCGAAGGTTCCGAAGAAATCCGCCAGACCATGGAATACTGGTACGAGGGCGTCTGGAAGTGGCAGGGCGACAGCCTCGGCTCGCTGGCGTTCCTCTACGAAGACGCGGCGTACAGCGTGGTTGACGCGTCCCTGAAGAAGCTCGGGTACGACTTCATCCGCAAGTTCGACTGCTGGGTGTTCCCCAAAGGCCGCAGGCCGGCCGAAAAGGAGTTCCACGAGCTGGTGAAGAACTGCGTCATGAAATGGTACAGGACCGAATACGCGAAGGAACGCGAAGAGCTGGAAATCCTCGAATCGGCCGGCGTCAGGGAGCTCAAGCGGCATTTGTTCTAGAACAGCAAAATGGGTAAGGATATGACAAACAGAGAGTTTGCGGCATACGACGGAACGCAGGATAACGACATCCCGGATAACGACATCCCGGATAACGACGTCCCGGTAATGCCTCTGAAGAAACAGCCGCCGATGGAAAAATCCAACGGCTGGCGGAAATCCGCGCTGTCGAAGGTCGGCGCGAAAGGCGATACGCTTACGCTCAAAGACGACCTCGGTTATATACAGGTCGCGTGGAAGAAGATTAAAGAAGACACAGATACCTATAGGAACCTCGTAAGCATCTTGAAAGGCTCGGACGCCAGATGGCGTATACGCTGGTTCTCTGATTCAAACGGCGTCAGGCGCGCGGCAGAAATCCTGACGGACGAACAATATCAAAAATACACGAAAGTGGCGTGGCAGAACAAGAAGCTTTACCGCGAAGGCTTCAGAACCGCCAACCAGTTTCTGTCCTGAACGCGCCAGAACGCGTCCAGATTGGTCCGTGTCGCGGTTTAAGGCTTAGCCTAGTCGGTCTAGTCTGTTTCGGTTCGGCGCGTTCTGGGCGCGTTCTGGGCGCGTTCTGGCTTAAGTCCGTTTGGGCGGGTCGAAATCCCCGACCTTTCTTACGAACGCGTCCCCGTGCCGGAACATGTCAGTAAGCTCGTCGAGAGACCCTGCTATACGTTCCAGCTTTTCGGCCGTTTCGTCGCCGCCTTGCTGTTCTATCTGGGCGCGGATGTCTTCTATGTCGGACCGCATCAGTTCGGCCGCACGCGCTATTTCGTTGGCTTTCGCTTCGGTTCCGTCGGCCTTCTTCGCTGCGCCGTCGGCTTCGGCCGCGGCCGCGTATGCTACACCTGCCGCCGAATGCGCGACCGCCAGCGAGCGTCTTGCGATATCCTACGCTTTCGCCGATTCGTCGGCGGCGTCGTCCGCATGCTATGCCGCCGTATCGGCGGCCTATGCGGCTTCACGGGTTTCCTATACTGCCTGGCCGGCCTGTTTTACCGCCGCAGCGGCTTCCTTTGACGCGCGTTCCGTTTCGGCTTTGGCTTCCGCGGCTTTTTCTTCCGCCCATTTTGCGCGCGTCGCCGCCCAAAGCGCCCTGTTCAATATCTCTTCGTCCATCGTATATCTGTTTCCCGATACCTGTCTTTTACGTTCGAATTCGTCTATGGCCGCCCTAAACTCTTCCCGTCTTACGGCCGGCGGCCTGCGCGCATAGTCGGCGCATCTGGCCGAATATACGACAGGCGTTCCGCCTATGCGCGTCCATACGCGTCTTCCGTCATAGCCGCGCGCCGCGTCTATGCGCGCGCGGTTGATGCCGGCCAGCTGCTCGTTTACGGATTGCGGACGTCCGTACCGGCCTTTCCTTATCTGCTGCGTTCTGTATAAATCCATCCCCATGTTAGCGATACTTACCCGCGGAATAGCGTCGAAACGATATATTATATACGCCGGCTCCACGGCCCTGGAAATTTTTTTCGATTTTTTTTCCGGAAAGGCCTAGGTTTCGCGTTCCGCCGGGATAAATAAGAAATGTGCGGCGCATGGAGCGCCGCGGCGAAAAGGAGAAACAAATGAAAAACTCATTGAAAGAAAAAGTGACGTACGCGGATATGGAACTGGCCGTGGCCAAATGGTTCATGGAAGGCGCGCTCCCCGCGTCGATTTACGACCGCATGAAGGAGACGCTGCCGCTAGCCTTCAGGATAGCGGTTTCCGAATACCTTACGGCGAAGACCGAAACCGTATGCGGGAAGGAGGCCTGAAATGGAAGCAGCAGACTATATCGTTTTTGCGGCGACGCTTGGGGCAATGGCCTCTGCTCTGCTTATATGCTGGCTGACTACACGGAACCTGAAAGACCCGACCGAAGGGGGTGCGGAATGAAGAAGCAATGGACGAGGGCCGAAGATGTCGCGGTCGAACAGGCCGCTTGCGAAAGGCTTGAATAGCGTTTTCGCGCGAAGGGAATCCGGTTCGAGAAGGTGACGGACAGGCAAAGGCAGTTCCGCGGCGTGGATTACGTAATATGGACGAAGAACGGCCGGGCCGTCAACGTAGACGTAAAGGCGAAGTTCCACGACCTACAGGACGGAAAGGATTTCCCCAACACGTTCAGTTTCGAGCTGGACCGTACTTGCCGCGACGGCGAAAGGCGCGTCGGGTGGTTCGCGGACCCGCGCTCGCTTACGGAGCTGTATATCTATTAGTACCCTAAATTCGTGAACGCCTACGACCTTGAGGACGGAATCAGGCCCGACATGGTATGTTAGATGTTCGCCAAGTCCGAAATCGTGAAGCTGGTTGGCGGGAAACAGGCGCTGCCCTACTTGGTGCAGGAATCCTACGAGATGTACCTGCGCGGCGAATCTCGGAGGCAGAAAGACGGATTCGCGCTTTACCGCACGCCCGAATACAAATGCGGCGGGACGGAACCGGTGAACGTTCTCATAGCGCCCGAAGAGATAAAGGCGACCGCGGGGTACAGGGAATTCTACTGCTGAAAGGAAAAACATGAGAACGAAGAAACAGCCTTATCTTACGTCATAGCAGCTCTCCGAAGAGCTGGAGAAAAGTCAATAGGCCGGACGGCCGACAGAGCGTGTGTGCCTGTACTTCAGGCTGATAGCGCAGCATCTTATCGGAGATTCGCGGTACCGCAACTATTCGAAGGACCTGCACGAAGACATGGTTTCGGCGGCGCTGGAGAAATGCGTAAAGAACATAAAGAACTACAATGCCGAATACGCGGACAGATGCTTCAATTATTATACGCGCTGCTGCGAGCATGCGATATGGACGGTCTTGAAGAAACATTACAGGCAGATGAACATACGGCGGGAACTGGCTCTTGCCTTCGCGGACAGGCTGGAACGTTCCAGCCCTGAAGCGGCCAGTCGCATACGCGAAAACCAGATTGAGATAGAACACACCAAAGACAAAATCACTTACAAGAAAGGGAAATGAAAAGTCCGGGCGGCGAACACGAAAGGGAAAGGAAAAAAACCGCGCCGGCCCGGACGAACATATACTTACGCGTCTGGCGTGTAAGTAGAAACCGGAAAGGAAAAAAAGACATGACAGAACAAGAATTCATCGACCTGGTAAAAACGGTAAACGAACACGCGGCCATATTCAAAATCAAGCACGGCATGCTTATTGCCGAATGCAGGACGGACGACGGCAAACATCTGGTAAGGGTGTGGACCAACATATAGGAGGAACGCTAATATGTCATTCGCATCAGGATTTGCTACGGGGCTTGCGACAGCGTAGGTTTTAGACAGATTGAACGCGTCTACGTATTCATCTGAACAGCCTTATTACACGTATCGCGGCAATACTGCATATCAGCTGTCACCGGGATTCGACCCGGCTGATACGTTCGAGAAGCATGAAGCCGTATATTAGCAGCTCAAGGCCGCGGGTATGCTGCCGCCGGAACCGACGCCTAAGAAGTCTTTTTGGCATTGGCTTTTCGGATAAACGAACCGGATGGTTAAGGCATGAGCGAAAGCATAGGCAGCGAGTCCGCGATGAGAATTATTTATGAAGCTGTCGGCCTGGATTGGTCTAGCGATGTTTCCTAGAAAAGTTTCTAGGAATTAGAGCCCCCCTTTTCTGGGGAATCCTAGCGGGGGACTTCTCTCAATAAGCCGAAGTGATTCCCAGGAATTTTATAACCAGTTAACCGATTGATGAAAAACGCTGAAAAAACAAGCAAAAAAGGCCAAAGGATTTTCGCCGACCACGTCCTGACCAACCTGGAGAAACAGCACAGGTTCCTCGACGCCCACGCGTCTATCGACGAAAAGCTGGACCAGGCTTTCGCGGAAATCGACTGGAAGCGGCGGAACAAGGCCGAAAAGTCGATAGTCGAATGGATATAGACATACTGCGTGGGGCTGCTCCTGGACGATGCGCCGCCGCCCAAGGGAAAGCGGGTGCTGGAACAGATGCACGCGGCCGTGACGTCGCACAGCAACTATCTGATTTGCATGCCGCGCGGTTCAGGCAAAAGCTCATACGTCGAATGCGTCACGCTGCACGCCCTGGCGACAGGCGTACAGAAGTTCGTCGTAATAATATCGAACAACGCCAGAGCCGCGACCGGGCTGCTGTCGGACCTGTGGCGCGCCATATCGGAACCGGATACCCCTTTCGCCCAGGACTACCCGGCCGTATGCTTTCCGTTCCAGGTCTGCAAGGGCTCGTTCCGGCGGCGCCAGCTCTACAAAGGACAGTCTACGGAAATCCAGAAGACGGCCAACAACATAGTCCTGGCCAGGCTGAAGGATGATGCAGGGAACGAGCTGCCGTCGTCCGGTTCGGTCGTCACAGTACGCGGCATATCCGGCGGCATCCGCGGCATGAAGCACGGCAAGATGCGTCCGACCTGCGTTCTGCTCGACGACCTCCAGACGACGGAGACGGCCGAGAATCCCGAACAGGTGGAAAAGCTGATGTCGCTGATACGCAAGGACGTAATGAACCTTGGCGGCAAGGAACGTCTTTCGATATTGCAGACCGCGACGCCCATACAGCCCGACGACCTGGTGGAGAAGCTGAAGAACGACATAAACTGGAAGACTACGATATTCAAGGCCGTCGACACGTTCCCGAAAGACCTCAAATCCAAGGATTCGCTGTGGGCGCAGTATTTCAAACTGTTCGATGCCGAATCAATCACAGGACAGGGACACGCCGAAAGCCTGGAATTCTACCGCAAGCGCAGGGCTTAGATGGACGAAGGCGCGGAGGTTTTCAACCCGTACAGGTTCTCGGAAAAAGACGGCCACATATCGGCCATACAGAAACTGCTCGAGATACAGCACGTCATAGGCAACGCCGCCTTCCAGTCTGAATACCAGATGTCGCCGGTGAAGAACACCTACAGCATTGACATATCGCCGAACAGGGTTCTTTCCAAGATTTCCGAGCACAGGGAATGCGAGATACCCGACGGCTACCTGTTTACGGCAGGGGCGATAGACCTTAACGTAAGCTACGCAGCGTCCGCCGCGCTTATCGCCTTCAAGCCAGACACGACGGCTTAGGTCGTATGGCACCAGACGTTTCCGGTAAACATCGACCAGAAGCTGCCCGACGCGGCCTATAACGCGCAGGTCCACGGCTTGCTGACGCAAGTATGCTCCGCGATGAAAAGCCTCGGCGTCAAGATAGACGGCCTAGCGATAGACGCCGGCGGCCGGAACTGGGACGCCGTATGCGGTTTCGCCAAGGTCTCCATGCGTACGGTAGGTCTCCCGGCGTGCGCCTTCGCCGGACGTTCCAGCAACATGTTCAACCCATACGTCCGTTCCAGACTCCGTGACGCCATAGGCCGCACGGTCCTGTGCGGCGACGCGCGCGAGCACGTCAAGTCCGGCGCCGGGTTCAAATACGTATTCTTTGACGCTGACTTCTACAAGGAAACCGTGCAGAAGGCGCTGCTCTGTCCGGTCGGGGCGACAGGTTCGTGCGGCCTGTATTTCGGCGATATTGAAGAGCACAGGGATTTCGCCATACAGGTATGCAACGAGAAGCTGCGGTTCGTGCAGCATAGGGCCGGCAGGGACGTATATAATTGGGCGACGAAGGAACCCCATGACTACCTTGACTGCATGAGCATGTGCTACGCGGTGGCGGCGAGCCAGGGCATATCCGGCGCGTAGACCGTTCCGGCCTAGGCTGTACAGGGTTCCGGCGTCCGCCGCAAAGCCAAGATACGGTTGGTGTAAGTAAATTCTAGGATTTGGGCGTAAGTATATCAGAATACTATGACTACGGTGCAGAAAAGAAAAATCCTTGAACGGATTTAGGTTGTTGAAACCGATATAGAAGAGCTGAAGCGTTGCAGGGCTGAAATAGCCAAGACGGGCTATGCGTCGGCTACGATGAGCTCAGGCGGCGGGTCTAAGAGCTATACGCGGCTGGACCTGTCGAAGATAACCGAAGCCATTTCGGCGCTTACGAGCGAGCTGAAGAAACTTCGTTCGACGCTAAGCAATGTCGGTCAGCAGTCGTTGTGGAAAAACGTTCTGGTAGTCTACGACATGTGAGGTCTGATAAGATGCTTTGGTTCGGAAAGAAAAAATCGCCAGAATGGAAAGATTTAAGCGACGGGCAGAAGAGGCTCGTCGCCGGCAGGATAGCGAAAAGCGTAAAGGCGTAGTGGTTCGGACCGAGATACAAGTTGGTTTCCGGGACCGACATACTTCAGCGCGAGCGCGGCATGGTCGAATACCGCGACGAAGACGAGATACTTAACGCCTACGGCCGCGGCCAGATGCTGGACCTGGCGAGAAACGCCACGCGCAACTCTTCGACGTTCAACGGAATTCTTAAGCAGTTCGACCTTAACGCCGTCGGCACCAAGGGCGGCAAGGCGATATTCGACTTCGCCGGCGGTCCTGAAATAAAGGCGCGTTTCGCCAAGTGGACGCGCGACGCCGATTTCTTCGACGGGCTTTCGTTCAATACGCTGCTGAAACTGATACTGAAGACGTACATACTCGGCGGCGACATGGTTCTCATGTTCGACGACGGGCTTATAGAGGATTCTGGAAAGCTGGTGGTATATGAACCTGACGAAATCGGAAACACTACTCCTGAAGCTTTGGCAAGCCATTACGGAAATCGCGCTCGTCAGTCGCTTGGACGGGTCTACAATAGCAATGGTCGTTTCATTGGCGCTATCGTGAGCCGCAGCCAGCGCGGAGCGGCGATATTCGACCCGAAGCAGTCGTATTTCCTGAGGCGCGACCCCGACGCCTCCATGTTCGATTCGTTCTGGATGATGCCGCGCAACGTGTTCCGCGTGGCGCAGGGCCGCGGCGTTTCGCCTTTGGCGACGTCGCTGGCGACCATCCTCGACCTTGAAGCGCTTTGCGGGTTCGAGCTTGCCGCCGCCAAAAAGAATTCCCAGACGCTTGCCCAGGTCCTCCAGGATTCAAACGCGTCGAACGAAGAAGCCGCGTTGCCTTCGGCGTTCGATTAGGATACCGACTTTTCGGCCATGACCGACGAGCAGATAGAGTAGGCGGCCAAAGACGAATCCGGAGAAGACACCCGTACCATGACGCTCGACCGCGTTAACGCCGCCGGCTGCATCTACCAGGTGATGCCAGAAAACTACAAGATGGAACTGCTTGACACCAAGCATCCCAACCAGAACATGCCGGAATTCATAAACTGGCTGGCGACTAAAAGCGCCGCGCCGTTCGGGCTTTCCGAGCAGTTCTCTACGTTCATGCCGAACGGCGCGGATTTCAGGGCCAACCAGCTTTTCAGCGCGCGGACTTTCGACGAGGCGCAGAAGTTCCTGGAACAGATATGCGACTGGACGCTTTACAGGTGGTCCGTATGGGCCCAGAAGAAAGGCGTCATAGCCATGTCGCCTGAATCGTTCATAGACAACGTAGGCTGGTCGTGGCCGACGATAGACGAAATTGACGAGAATTCCCATCAGGACGCGGTAGGCAAAAAGCTGCGCAACCTTACAGGGTCCTACGCCGACGAGCTCGGTTCCGACTGGAAAGAGAAGCTTGCCGCGATAAAGGACGAAATCGACTGGTTCAAGCAGAACAACCTTCCGCATCCGGCATTCGGCATGATTTCAGGCGGAGAGCGTACAGGCGTAGACACCACTTCAGACGGCGAAACAATCTAACAAGGAAATAAAATAAATGAAAATCTATAAACTGAACATCGACACAAGCAAGCCTGTAAACCAGGTTATGCAGATGCAGCAGAACACGACGGGCGTATTGAGCGTCGCCATATCGAACAACGGGCAGTATATACGCAACCTGTCGTGTTCGATGTATGACGGAAGCAGCGAGATTTCGGCCATATCCGAAGGCGACAATTCTTTCGGTTTCAAGGTAGACGTCGGCGCGGAGCCGAAGCATGTCAAGGCGGTAGCCAAGTCCACACCGATAGAAAGCATCAAAGAGTATATCGCGTCGTACACGCCTGGAACCCGTCCTATCAATAAATTCGTCAAGCGTATAGTAATTCCTGCTGGCACATACCGTCAGGACGAATTCGAATCGCTAAAGCAGTTCGGGTCTTACAGCGGTATGTTGGTTATTCTCATACCGGCGACTAATAATGAAGGGAAGGCAAACTTTGACAGAATATCAATCAATCTTTTCAACCCGCAACAGCAACTCTGGTTTGGCAAGTTAGAAAATAACGAAATTAAATGGCTTTCACCGGACGAGCCTTTGGTTGTGACCGAAGAAGTCGCATTTGGTGGTCTCACAGCTGTTAAAACAACCAATGCTAACACGATAGTAATTTCGTCCGATACGTATCCGGCAATCGGCTACTACACCGACTATCAGATGGACACTTTGGTAAAACCTTCTGTAAATGCTTATTACGAGGGCGAATATACAGAACCGCTTAAAGAGGTTGAGGTCGACGGCGTGAAGTTCGTTCCTACGACTTTATCTGTTGACGGCGTTGAATATAAGGTACTTGCCGAAGCCCAGGCATAAATAACCGAAGGCGCGTAAGTAATACTACTATGAAAACTTTTCTCATAGCTGGTTCGATTGTCGATACGGACGCGGACAGGGAGACGTTCGAAGACGTCACCCCTGTCCAGATAAACGCGTTCCTGAACAAGCTTGAACCGAACGAAGAAGTTGTGTTTGAAATCACATCGTACGGCGGGTCCGTTTCGGCAGGAATAGCTATCTGCAACTTGATAAAGAAAGCGTCTGCTGAAGGCCACAAGACGACGGCGCACGTTATCGGGATAGCCGCTTCCATGGCGAGCGCCATAGCCTGCGCGTGCGACTAGCTGAAGATTGACGCCAACGCGTTCCTCATGGTCCACAACCCCTGGACCATAACGATGGGCAACGCCAACGACATACGCAAAGAGGCTGAAGTTCTCGACCAGTACAGGGACGCGCTTCTCGCAATCTACCGCACCAAGTTCGACGCCGGCGACGAAACTCTGAAGGCGATGCTTGACGCGGAGACCTGGATTATCGGCGACGCCGCTTCATTCTTCAACCTCAAAGCCGAAGTGATACCGACGGCCGAACCGCTGAAAATCGCGGCGTCGTTGAAAATGCCGAAGTTCATGCACACGCCAAAAGCTCTTAAGGAAATAATCATGGAAAAAGAAGCAGAGATGAAGAAAGCCGACGCGGAGCAGCCCGTCGAAGAAAAGGCTGACGAGACGCCGGTCGAGACCGTCGTTGAAGAGCCTAAAGAGGAACCGAAGGCCGAAGAGCCTAAAGCCGAGAACATCGACGACATGGTTCCGAAGGCCGAGGCCGACAAGCGCGTAAGCGGCATGCAGTCCGCGATGGCCAAGCAGATGGACGCGCTGAAGAAAGACTACGAGGCCAAGATACAGGATTTTGAAGTTCAGATTAAGGCTAAAGACGAGGAACTGACGAAGGCTAAAGCCGAAGTCACCAGCCTCGTAGAGAACCTTGAAAAGTCCAAGAAGGAATTGTCCGAAATGACATCCGCCTTCAAGGAGAAAGCAGACGCGCTTGATGCTCTGAACGCCAGCGTAAACACGCCGAAAGAGACGACCGACTGGAAGTCCCTCAAAGGCAAAGAGTTCTTCGACTGGTACGCGAAGAACAAACACTAATCATAAACAACAATAAAGAAAGAGAAAACAAAAAATGGCATTTTCTGACCTTGCACTTAAGGCCGCTTCCGAGTCTGCGGTAATGGCGGCTCATAAAAACCTCGCTAAGCTGAACCTGTTCGCGAAGAACTTCAGCGAGCTCCAGGGCGTTCCCGGCAAATCCATAGCCGTTCCGGTGTACAACCTGAGCGCGGCTGCGGCTTTCGACGCGGCGAATAACAACTACGGCACCGGCGCCAACGAAATCGGCGGCGAGCTGATTACGCTCGACCAGCATCTCGTGAAGTCGGTTTCCATAACGGACGTGGAAGAGGCCGAGACCGGCATCCGCTGGGCGGCCGATACGTCCTACGCCCTCGCCGATATGCTGACGCGCGGTGTCAACGATTACGTGTTCAGGCTCATCAACGCGACGAACGTGACGCTTAGCGCCGATACGCCGACCTCCAAGGCGACCGTCGCCGGCCTGTACGCTATCGCCGAGGACAACGACATCCCTGTCGACCGCTCCATCGTGGCGCTCAAGCCGACGCAGTTCGCGTCCGTCCTCTCGTGCCTGGACTTCAACGTGTACGGCGGAACGGAAGCTATCCGTCTCGGCGTCATCGAAGGCCTGTACGGGTTCAAGGGATTCGTCTGCGCTCCGAACCTGCCTGACGGCGTGAACGGCGCCATCATCTGCGACAGCGCGGTGGGCGTTGCTTCCCGTTATCTGTTCCCCGGCACCGAGGGCGCGTATCCCGAAGCCTGGTCCGCCACTGACGAAACCAACGGGTTCACCATCGGCTATCGCCGGTTCATGGACCTCGCGGCCGGTTCCAACAAGTTCGCGGCCGATGTGCTGTTCGGCGCGAAGCTGCTCCAGCCGTCGAAGATTGTCCGCCTGGTGTAATCCAGGCGGCGTCAAAGCCGGACACAAGAAAAGGTCTCTGTTTAGGCAGAGACCTTTTCGTTGTAAGTATATACGATGAAATCTCCATGGACAGATGTTGACGGCGCGTTCTGCGTAATGTATGACGAGCCTGTAGTCATAAGCGGAAAACGCGCGGACAGGCGGTTCAGCCAGACCATCGACGCGGCCGTTTTCGCGTCTTCCACAGGCGACGCTTTGGCAGACGGCATGATGGATTCCGACCGCGAAGACATATATATCGTCTGTAGGCGGCAGGACTACGCTTTCGTCCAGTCTTTACAGCGCGGGGATACGGTCAGCAGGACCGCGTTCAATGGGCTGTCGTACAAGGTTCAGGACGTCAGGCGCGACATGCTTATGGGCTGGCTTATCGCCGCAAGGAGTGTTTGATGGCCTCAATTCAGATACACGCGTCATGGTCAGGCAAGACGTTGCAGGCGTTCGCGAAAGTCCTTCAGGAACGCATGAAATGGATGAACGAAACTGCGCGAGACAGCATAGCCGCCTGCGCTATACAGGTTCTGCGTTCAATCCGTTCCGTCACTAAAGTAGCTAAGTTGTCGTCAATAAAAGTCGAAGTGAAGTGCGACAACACGTTATATCCGTCTGTGACAAGCCATAGCGCCAAGAAGACTGTCTGCATAAGGACTAAAGGCTCCAACCAGAGATATTACGGCGAAGAGCGGCTGGCGAGATGCGACGGCGATATCGACTTCAAGACGTGGAAAGTGTACAGGTTTCTTGACAAGCTTAGCTCTAAGCAGACAACATATCTCATTATCGCTCCGTCACAAAGTGCCGCTAAATCTAAAGCCAAGAGCATAGTGCGCAGACGGCAGATAAGATACGCGGGGCTCGCAAAAAGGGCTTTGAGCGTCCTGATGATGAAGACCGTCACGAAGTCCGTCAGCGACAACGTTCCGGCGCGCGTGACAGAAAAAGCTAAAGAGTTGACGTCGCATAGAGAGGTTATTGCCAAATCCAGCGACGGTTCCGGCGGTAAGTATGCTTTGATACTGGACGACGACCTGCTGTACGCGCTGAAAGCGATTAAAGGCGGCAGGCAGCAGGTAGACGTGCAGATGAAAAAAGCGATGAACAAGATTGTTTCGACGATAAACATGAAACTCAAGAAGAACGGCGGCGCGTTCGGTCCGCAGAAGCTGGAAGTGCCGTTTCCGGAGGTCAGGCAGAGAAGATGACGGAACAGAAGATAGAGCAGATTGTCTTGGACAAGTTCGACGCCGCTTTTCAGAACGCCGGCATAGACTGCATACAGCTTGTAGGTGCATGGCAGCCGTCTGAAGAGGGATACGACAAAGCGCTTGAAGACGGCGCCAAGACGGGCGTTCTCGCCGTGAAGGTCTATCCTAGAATATACGATACGCCGACGATACCGGACGGACAGCTCCAGGTAGACGTGGCCTTGACGATGAGGGCCGAGGTAGACAGCGCCGGAACCGGCTATCTCGCCGTCACTCAGGTAGTTTCAGATGTTCTGCATGCGTGGCAGAAGTCGTATACGGGCTACGCGGAAGATTTCAGGATACAAGACGAGTTCGAACCGACTGGATTCAACCTCGAAAGCGGGGACGTCGGGCTGGATAAAGAGAACTGCGTCTGGCAGTATTCCCATTCGTTCATTCTCAGAGGAATAATCACTTAACACTAACAAGATGAGGTAAAGCAAATGTCATTTGCAGCTAAAATAGATTACGTAGGTCTCGCCCGTACGGGCCTGGCCCTCCGCAGCAACGGACAGAACGCGAGCAACAGCGTTCTCGAGATACCAGGCGCCGACGGCAGCATCATAGGCGACGAGATAACCGGGCACGTCAAAAACCCGACTTGCGAATACGCAATCACCGGATAGGCCGTCATGAGCGACATAGCGCTCGGCAAGGTGCACGGCTCTGGAACCACGCCTTACGCTTTGTCAAGACTGCACTACAGCACGGGCGCGGGACAGGAGCCGACCGTGGACGCCGACGCCGTGCAGATTGAAGCAGGCGCAGCCCGCTCCGTGTGCATCTACGCCGTGGACGTGCACACTCTTACGCCGGCGAGGCACGCGCTGACGTTCGGCGCGTTCACCTACACGGAATCGGCCGCGCTCGCGCTTCAGTCTTCGGAATTCGAGGCGACCTGCGAGCTTTCGCCTACCACTATAAACAACGACCCTGTAGCTTCCGACGCTACGGCCGGACGCGAAACCGTGACAGTCACGTTCTGGAGCGCGTCTGAGACGCAGGAGCCCGCCGTCACGGTCGAAAGCAGCTGGCATGTCACATCTGACTGGACTTGCACGGGCGCCGACGCTTCCATGTTCGTGTGGACCGCGACGTTCACCAAGTATCTGGCAGCTTCACAGGAATCTTAATGTTCAGCGAGTTGGCAAAGAATGACTTGATATCTCTTCGCCAATAGGGATTCCAACCAACTGACGAAGAGATAATCAAGTTGAACGACCTTGCCATGAAGATTGAACATGGCAAGGACACGACTGCTGTAAATGCCCCGCGAACGGCATTTGCTGGAAACATAATTTTACATGAGCCAACGATAGGGGCTTTAAGATGGTGGTTCAATTATGGCAAGGATTCTGCGTAGAGCGACAAGGGGCAGATGAACACGCAGTTTTTCATGTTGGCTCATGCTCGTAAATTGGATTACTTGAACACCTTGGAAAACGATTAGGATATACGCAATGCTGTTGATGAGTGGATGAAGGGAGTACAAGCCACAGAGGGGGAACTGTGGCGTGCGTTGCTTTATGTGAAGGATGCATATTCAACTTTTGGCAACGAAGAAGAAAGCAACACAAGCAAAGACGAAGACGATGACGAATTATTGGATAAATTATGGATGAATGTCATTGCTTGTGCTGGCGCGTTGTCAGTAGTTCCAAAAGACTTGATGACCGTGACCCAAAGTGAATTGGTTGCATTGTTGGTTCATGCCAATCTTCATGCGAGAATGCCAATGAAGAAATCCGTTGCTAAGTTGTATATCGCGTATAAGAAATTGTTGAGGGAAATCGAAGATAGAGGCAAGAAAGAAAATGGCTGACAATAAATTGAGATTGGCTATTGTCACAAGCCTTGACAACAGCGGCATTAAGGCTACGAAACAGCAGATTGATTCATTGGAGCAATCAGTCTCAAAGTTGAACTCCAGCACTAATGGTGGAGGCTCTGGTGGTTCAAATGGTGGCATATTCGGACAGATGAGCGGTCAAGCTGGGGGTCTTGCCAAAAGAGCCTTGGGTGTGATTGGCATATTGAAAATCCTTGGCAGTTTGACAAATGAGGTGATGAAGAAAGCCACGGTGGATGGAAAGGGTTGGGGCGAGGCATTCACTGAAGGTGCAAAATCGTTCATGGTCAATTCAAGTTTTGCCATAGGCAAGATGGTTGGACTTGATTTTCAGGCGATGTTGGATGAAGCGACCAGCAAGATGAAAGAAAATGTGGATAAGTTGGCTAAGGGAATATAGAAGTGGTACAACAATTGGCAGGCAGAAGAAAACAAGTTGTTATAGAGCAAGATAAAGTCCCACGAAATCACGATGCGGTCGTTGGAACAACAGACGCAGTTGTACAAGAAACAACTTGATATTGTCAATAAGATGCGTGGTTCCACCGAATCGTCTGAACAACTTTTCTATGAACATCAAAAGCAGTCAGCATTGGAGACCTTGAGAAGTGAAGGCGGTTCAGCAGAATAGCTTGAACAGTTGTCAAAAGCTTGGGATATGCGAATCAATCAGGAAATGGAGGAATCCAAGATAAGGCAGATATAGAACGACAGAGCGCAATTTGAACTTGGTGTTGAACACACACAGAACAAGATAAATGAAAATAAACGAGCCATAAAAGAGCAATGGGATTTACAGAAGAAATACCAAGGGTATCTCGATAACGCAAGGGCGATTCCAATAGCAGAAAGAAGCGACCTCACTAAACAGACCATACGCGACTACAAGCAAAGGATTGCTGATTCCCAACAATTGGTCTTGGATTTGCGCCGCGAGAACAGAGGCATGTTGAACACAATATCCCCTGAAATGTTGGAGTATCAAAGACAGTTTTATGACCAAGAAGAATAGAGGTTAAGGTCTTCTGCTTCATTATCAACGCGCAAAATGTTATATGACTATGAAAACTTCACATCCAACATGGAAGCGCAACCATTGAATCTATTGCCAGAAAACTATGGTTCAGAAATGGCGAACAAGGTGGAAAAGAATTATTGGGCATTGGCTGACATCGTGAAGAATACAGATGGGCTTCCATCTTTAGGAGAAAAAATTGATAGCCTTCTACAGTTGAAATGACGAGGTGATTTTATGTACGCGAACACGACAAACGGATACAGGCCGCACGTAAGCGTGCAGAAGGATTCCAAGGTCCTTCAGGCCATGAACATAAACGGGAACTACTGTCGTCTTATCCAGTCGACTACGACCACTACGGAAGAATGGTTCGGGCTGAGCTACGACGACGCCCAATCCGTATGCGTAGCGTCGGAAACTTCCGTGTTGAACGGCCAGACGAGAAACTATCTCGGTGGCGCGCGCATATCGGTTTCTTCGGGCGGGGCGTCTTCGTGGGCTACGATAGAAGGATGCTGGGGAACGAGAGTCGTCTCTCAGCTTCAGCGGATGGGCGACACGAACCTCTATCATGTTAGCAGGACTACTGATGCGCTTGACGTGACGAACAACGGCGGAACGATGGAAAAGCTATGAATTGGGACACGATACAGTACATATTCCAGATTCCCCTGAACTGGTACAAGGCCATCCACAACAAAGTCTTCAAGGCCTACGGCACCAACTTCATCAAAGTCAGGGACGGCGACGACGGCGCAATGCAGATTGACGTCGACGAAGACGCCTTTACAGAAGCCGTGACGCGTATAGCGGGAAGCGATAGCATAACGGTAGACGGGGTATCACCAGACCCTAACGGAAACATACAGCTCAATGCTGTAAAGTCAGTAGATGGACTGGCTCCAGACGCGCAAGGAAACGTAGAGCTTACCGGATTCGTCAAGACCGTCGACAACGTGCAGCCAGATGCAAATGGGAATGTAGATGTTGAAGCCGTCAAGACAATAAATGGTGAATCACCAGATGCAGACGGAAACATCGAGATTGAGCTTTCAGGAACAGTTTCAACCGTAGATGGCATCGAACCTGACCTGAACGGCAACGTGGAGCTTACTGGTGTTGTACGCTCGGTCAATCTCCTTGCGCCTAACCAAGCAGGCAATGTCCATCTTGACTTCATCAAATCCATAAACAACAGAAGTCCAGATTGGCCTTCTACAAACTTGACTGGTGTTGTGTTTTCTGTCAATAATAAATCACCTGACCCAAATGGAAATGTGACACTTGACATTGAAACCGGAACAGTGAAGGCAGTAAATGACATAGGGCCTGACCCAAATGGAAATGTGACACTTGACACAGGTGTGATGACAATCAACAACATAGCTCCTGTTGACGGCAACTATCAGCTTCCAAACTTTGTCCGCACCGTCAACGACATAGCTCCTGACCCTAATGGCAACATTGTCATTGAGCTTTCAGGTGACTACACAACTGAAGAGGATGTGCGCACGATAGTAGACAGCTATAGCTTCGTAGACACTCCATAGCTGACATCTACTTTACAGCAGTACGAATCAAAGAGTGAGCTGATTGATGATTTGACTGACTATGTATAGCGTGATGAGCTTGATTACTATGTCAAATCAGTTGACAGCCATTTTCCAGATGCGAACGGAAATGTGTCATTCGGCCTTGCAAACGGCAAATGGGTGAAGACTGACGCTAATGGCCATTTGGCAACATCTGATGAAAATCCAGTTGTAGTCAATTCGGCCAACAAAGGCTATCTTTACGCCAACAACGGGACAGTGGCGTTCAAAAATGAAGAATATGTAGACTTGACTTCAAACCAGACAATATCTGGCAAAAAGACTTTTACCACAGATGTAGCAATACACAATGACGGTTCATTGCTTGTGACTGATTCTAATGGAGGTACCAGCATTTCAAATGGTGGTGTGACAATAAAAACTACAACGCCATTCATCGTTTTTTCTACGCCCGGAACTGCTGCAAATGATGCTTCATTGTTTTTGGATTCAACTATGGGGAACAAGATAGTATTCATAAGTCCTCATGGTGTGGTCTTGCACACTCTTGCCAATCAAGCTCTCTTGATGAACCAGCCTACAGACACACTGTCAACATCACTTGCTATAGCGACTTGCGGATATGTATAGAGCAATGCTTTGACGTTATCAAGCGATTAGACGATAACTGGCCAGAAGACTTTCAAAAAGGAACTGCGCGTTGGATTTGATGGTTTGCGCGATGTGGACTCCCGCACAAGAGAGATTCAAGGTCTAAGGTTCAGAGACTCCAACAGCGCAATCGTTGGTTAGCTTGAATGCGAGCTTGGTGCAGATGGAACTAATGTCTTGCGTGACCAGGTACAGAAGATTGTTGGCGGCACGATGAGCGTGGCCGGCATTTCACGCCACGTCACACCGGTCGGCAACATCCATACAATCATCGGATACAATGCCGTACGCCACAACTTCATAGGTGACAGCCGCATTGAGATGTACTGCCTGCAGAGTGGGCCTAAGTTGGAGTTTCGGCCGAAAGACGGCAGCACGAACGGCGGAATCATCGAGTTCAGGTATGGTGGTGCAAATTCACACACATGTCGAATTGCTGAATTGGCAAACTACTTTGACGTTGAAGCGATAACAGACAAATATGTGCGTCTGAAAGCCACAGCCAACAAAGCTGTTCTTGCTGTTGCTCCTACAGTGGCCAGCACAGACTAGACATCACTTGCAATTGCTACATGTGGATATGTCAACAAAGCTGTCGCTGCTGCGGCTATTGACACATCAAAGTTTGTCACAACAAACACGACTTAGACCATAAGCGGACAGAAGACATTCACCGCCACTAAGACATACACCAACAACATTAACGCTACTGGCTCAGTGGTTGCTACAGGAATAGTCCAGTCTGGCGGTGATGCACAAGGAAAGTGCATACTTGAGTATGGACGCTTGTTCCTGAACAGAAACACACCAAT
>Ga0310694_10001360_pt1 | contig 28034 bp, 46 predicted proteins | sample 174DNAGHGhighgp2_FD_203884 | JGI IMG/M metagenome (GOLD analysis project Ga0310694, IMG submission 203884) | Sheep rumen microbial communities from Palmerston North, Manawatu-Wanganui, New Zealand - 1742 DNA GHGhigh gp2 (v2) (version 2) | ecosystem: Host-associated > Mammals > Digestive system...
CATCACGAAGCCCTTAAACGGCATCGTCTCGGTCTATGCTCGGCATTTGTGCTATGACCTTCAGGGCATTGTGGTGGAGCCTTTCACCGCGGGGAGCCTGACCGAGGCGTTTCAGGTCATCCCGACCAAATGCACACCGACAAGCCCTATAACCTTGCAGACCACGCGGTCGGTCGCGTCCGGCATCACCCTGACGGAACCGAGGCCGATGTGGAAACTCCTCGGCGGGCAGGAGGGGAGCCTTCTCGATGTGTACGGCGGCGAGTGGGACTTCGACAAAGACGAAGCAACCCTCGTCACCACGCTCGGCGCGGACAGAGGCGTTTCCATCAGGTACGGCAAGAACATGACCGAGATGGAGCAGGACGCTTCTATTGAGGCCTGCTATTCTGCCGTATATCCGTTTTGGTACGATGAGGAATCAAGCACCCTCGTCAACCTCCCCGAAAAGACTGTTGCCGTGACAGGCGCGGTCGTATCGAATAGGGTTATGGTGCTTGACTGCTCGGACGATTTCGACAATCAGCCCACCGAACAGCAGTTAAGAGACAGGGCGAACGCATACATCACCGCGAACAGCATCGGCAATGTCAAGGCTTCGTGGAAGATCTCGTTTGTGGACACGCAAGACCTTCAATTCGACAAGGTGATGCTCGGCGACACCCTTCATGTTTACTATGAGCGTTTGGATGTCAACGCCACGGCGCGGGCGGTCAAGACAGAATATGATGTCCTTCAGGGCAGATACAAGGCCATCACAGTCGGCAGAGTAAAGCAGAACCTCGCCGCGATCATCGTGGAAAATCAGGAGAAAACCGAAAGCGAGTTCGCCAAGGTAAAGAGCGACCTTGAAACGGCTGTGGATGACGCGACCGACTTCATCCGCAACGGCGCGGGATATATGCGTTTCATTTACAACTCATCCGATGAACTGCAAGAAATCGTCTCCCTTGATGATCCCGACATCACCCAAGCGCAAAAGGTGTGGAGGTGGAACAACGGCGGCTTCGGCTTCTCGTCCACGGGCTATTCGGGGCCGTACACGCTCGCCATCACGCAGAACGGGGCAATCGTTGCGGACTTCATCACAGCCGGAACCCTCAACGCCAACGTGATCCGTGCGGGCATCCTTCAGGACGCGGCGGGGAAGAACTCGTGGAATATGCAGACGGGTGCGTTCACCATCACGAACGGGTCAATCAATATCGCGACCGCAAGTGATACGAACGACCTTATCCAACTTTCGTGGGTTGACGGAAACGGCGATTACACCTATTCCTCAATGTCACCCGGAGGCTTTACCGCAAGGAACACGGGGGACGCAAATAACCGATATTATTCGGTGACGAAATACGGCATATACGAGTACCAAACTGTCGGTAATTATGGCTACCCTATTTCGAGCATACTTGGTGCAACGCTTACACTTGGACACGGCGGGGCAGGTGTAAACGGAGATATTTATGTCAAAAACGCAAGCGGAAACACAGTGTCGCATCTCGGCGTATACAATAGCGCACACGGCTATTTGTATATGTATGACGGAACCTCGAACACCCTTCGAGCATGGCTCGACTATACGGGGCTGAAATTCGCCAACTCATCGGGAACACAGACGGGCAACTACCCGAACAACGTGAACCTGAGCGAACTTGTTTACTTCCAAACTTACGATTTTAACGGAGTAAGCATCAGCGCGGGAACTTCGGGAACGAGAGCGGCACAGCGTTCGCAATCTGTTTACAAAAGCGGCTACAGACCGATCCTTGCACGTTTGTCCTACGTTAGCGATTCGTCCATTGCGAATGTTGTTCCGTTCTTTGGCTTGGGCGATGAATCGGGATTGTATGTTAATTTTTATCGCGCTTCGGGTGGAAGCGGCACAATCAACGCAACTGTTATCGTGGCGTATATCCGCACGGAAGTCACGGGCGTTAGTTGGTGAGGAGGAGCAGAAGATGGTGGAAACAATCACACTCGGTGACCTCGCACGGTGGGCGGCCTTTGTGGTCGCCCTCGGCGGCAGTATCGCGGCAATAATCCGCGGGGTGAAGAAGGCGGTCGAGGCGATTATCCTGCCGCTGTCACTCGACAACGCAAAGAACTACCTCGTACCCTTCCTGTGCAAGGTTGAGCGCGGGGAGCCTGTGGACGAGATAGAGTTGGAGCGGTTCCACGAGGAATACGCCTTTTACATTAACCACGGCGGTAACTCATACGTCAAGAGCCGCGTGGACAAGCTGAAACAGGCCGGAAAGTTATAGTGAGAACTTTGAAAGGAGGAACAAAGATGAAGAACAGCACGTTCGATTTTCTCCGCTTCTTAGCGGAAATCGGCATCACGGCGGTCGGAACCTTTTACAAGGTCGTCGCCGAAATCTGGGCGCTGCCTTATGGTGAAGCAGTCCTCGCTACGTCGGTCGCGCTTTCTACGTTGATCGGCGTCTTCGTCGAGTGGCAGCGGCAGAAGCACAAAAAGGAGGCGGCATGATCCATATCGCGCAAGCCTCCTCATCCGAGACGTTTACAAAATACGGCAAGGCACCTAATCAAAGGAGGACGGGCGCAAGCAGGACGAAGCCGGAGGGGAATCTCGATGGCGAGTTGAACGTGGTAAACTGGTACGGGGGATGGGAGGCCGTCTACCGGGCAATCGACGGAGAGATCGCGGAACGGATTGCCAACTTCGCTTACAGGGCAGTGTCGAATGGGAATTACATCGGCTATTCCTGGAGCGGCAACACGCAGCTGTTTGACGCGCTGAAGGCGAAAGGCAGCACGGATCCGCTGGATGTTGACACCCTGGTGAACTGCGACTGCGCTACCCTGGCGGGAGCTGCGGTCTATTATGCCGGCATCCACGACAACGGCCTGAGGGCGATGACCACCTGGAAAGAGGACGAGGTCTTGATGCGGACCAATGCCTTTATTAAACTTACCGACAAGGATATGTTGAATAACGGCAAGGGCATTCGCAGAGGCGATCTGTTGCTCAAGGCCGGCCACACTGCCATCTGCCTGGACACGGATCCGGTGACTCCAGCGGGGAACCTGTTCGTCTTCAAGAAGTTTTCCTTCAACGGTGTCCTGATCTCTGCCGGCACTCCCGGGACCAGAGCGGTGCAGCGGAGCCTGTCTGTGGCGAAAAAGGGCTACAGGATCGTCAGCGTGAGATTGTCGTATGTGAGCAATTCAGCCCTGGCACAAGTTGTTCCCTTCCTCGGCTGGGGAGACGAGAACCGGATGGCCGTGAACTTCTACAGAGCATCAGGCGCAGGCGGCCCGATCGACGCGACCGTTATGGTCGTGTATGTCCGGGAAGACGCAGCGGAAGAATAACAGGTTTTTCACCTGCTATCCAGAATTTCGTGTCACAGCGTGTCACAAAATAGCCGAAAATATGCCTTTTTGCGCTGAAAATGTTCAGTCCGACACGGCAACCGCAAAACACTCAAAAACCGCATAGGTAAGCCAAAAACGGCCTATCTATGCGGTCTTTTTTTAGTTGCTCAAAACGGTGCGGATAACAGGACTCGAACCTAAGATTTTATCGTCTGTAAACCGCACTGCTGAGCCATTCTTGTGATTTTCGTGTCACAAGCGTGTCACAGTGCCAGATTGTTCTCAAAGTAAAGCGCGATGGCAGCCTTGTCCCTCGCCGTCTGGTCTGCGATGGCTCTATCGTAGTGCGAACCGAGGACCCGGTCCGTCTTCCAGCCGCCAATGTCCTGGACTGACCTCCTGCCGGCACCGATCGCGGAGGACAGCGCGATGGATGCGAAGAAAGAGCGGAGATCGTGGAAACGGAACGGATGGACGCCTGCACGTTTCACGGCGTCGACGAAGCGGTTTGTTATTATGTCGGGCGTTACAGGGACGAGCTGACCGTCTTCCGGTAACAGATCTATCACTCCCTTTGAGACCTGGACGGTTCGGATGGACTTCCTGGTCTTCGGTTCCTTCAATACCCATCCCTTCCCCGGGCCTTTGGCCAGGGCCTTGTTGATGCGGATCTCGCAAGTCTCCCTGTTCACGTCCCTGGCAGTCAGGGCGCAGATCTCGCCGCGTCTCAGTCCGAAGCAAGCCAGGGCGATGGCCCGCTTCAGGATCTCGTCGGCACACGCAGCAACCCTGTTCACCTCGGCCATCGTTGGAGTGTAGAGATCCCGCGGTGCGGACCCGGCGATCTTGACGCGGAACTTCTTCTCGACCTCGTGGAACGACAGGACGGACGTCACGAACGCCAGATTGTTCTTCTTCGTCTTCCCGGCCAGCCCCTTCATCCTCCCAATCCAGGCTTGCAGCATCGGCGTGGTCACCTTGTCCAGTTTCACGCCGCCGATGATGTCACTCTTGACAAACTGGCGGAACGTGCTTTCGTACACTCGCAGCGTTGCCGGCGAGAGCTCTGGCCCGCGGATCTCCAGGAACCTTTCGCAGGCCTCCTGTACCGTGAGGTCCGCCGGCGCCACGGTCTCGTACTTGACGGCCATGATCAGTGCCTCACGTTTCGACGGTGCAGTGACTGACTTCCATTTCCTTTTCCCGTCTGCCCAGCCGATCGGGACACGGACACGCCAGTTTCCGGACGGCAGTTTCTCAGCTTTCAATTTTATCATACCTCCCTTCAATTTCGTCATTTTGCCCCTCTATGGGTAAATTGTGCGTTGAAGCATTTAGAATCGAATTACGGGCCTTCTGGAGGCCTTCAGCGGCGTGTTTTGCCTCTGCCTCAGCAATCACAAGCAGATGCTCCTTCCCTCTGGTATCCAAGGAACGGAAGAGGGAGAGGAGCCGAAGCTCATCTCCACTCATGTCTTGACTCCACCACCTTCCCGAGGATCCTCATGCTTTCCGCGTCGGATCCGGTATAAACGAGCGGCAGATATGCCGCGTTGAACGGCACCAGGGAGACCGCACCGTGCGACCGCTTCAGGACCTTGCAGGTCGCTTCGCCGTCAATGAGTGCAATGACCAGGTCACCGTCTTCCGCGTAATCCTGCTGCCGGACCAGGAGGACGTCTCCGTCCATGATCCTGGGACTCATCGAATCACCCTTCACCTGCAGCGCGAACACGTTCTTGTCCGTGGCCACCGTGCCGATGATGTCTTCCTGGGCGTCGATCGGGACGCCTGCTGCCACCTTGCCGATGACCGGGATCTCGTGCAGCTGCGGCATCGTCAGTTTCGAAATCGGCACTTCTTCCTTGCCGAGCAGATAATCGACCGTCACACCAAGCGCCTTCGCGATCTTGGCCATCGCTTCACCGTTCGGACGGTATCTTCCGTTGTACCAGGAGGAGATCTGACTGTCCGACAGGCCAGTTGCACGGACAAGGTCAATCTGTCTCCATCCCTTCAAGAACATCGCTTTCTTTAACTGCGTTACGAATATATCCATAGTTTACCTCCCCTGTTTTCTCAAGTATAGCACGCCTCCCCGAGGAAATCAAAATATTTTTTAAAAAAGTTTTAAAAAGTGCTTGACTTGTGAAATCCCAAGTGTTAAGATGAGCGTGTCCGGGGAAATCCCAAGGACGAAAGGAGAGGGAAAAATGGCAAAGGAAACCTACACACTCGAACTCACAAGGTCTGAAATCTGCGACCTGCTTATTGCCTGCACCGAGATCAAATGGGGCGCAATCGAAGAAATGAAGAATGACCCGGACTGCCCGGAATACCGCAGAAACGTGGTCCTGCCCGAAACAATCAAGAAATGGCAGAGCCTGCACGACATCATCGACGAGCAGCTCACCGAGCAGGACAAGAAGCAGGACTGGTACGACGAAAGGTACTACGGCTGATATAAACAAACCGCTGCGGCACCGGCGAGACGGCCATACAAACGGAAGGAGGACGGAATGGAGAGACGGAAACTGAAGGCGCGAATCGTAGAGAAGTACGGCACAAGCCAGGCCTTCGCGGCTGCGCTGGGCGTCACCGGGGCAACCGTGTCGAACGTAGTCAAGGGACACACGACGCCGAAGACGAAGGCCATGCCTACCTGGTGCCAGGCGCTGGACATCAAGACCGAAGAGATCGGCATATTTTTTTATCCCGAAACTTGGGAAAACTGAGGGAAACAGATGCAGACCGCTGAAACCTATGCCCGAAGGATTAAAGCAGCTATGGCGTTCACCGGGCAGACGCAGGAGGAGCTGGCGAGACGGATGGGCATCCACAAGGACACGCTTGGACGGAAGTTGCGGATGCCGAGGACTTTCACCCTGGGAGACCTGATCGAGGCGGACAGGGCGATCGGATGGACAAAGTTTGGAGGAGAAGGATGAGAAAGGAACAACTTTTTGACGGAGTGATGATGCTCCTGCTGCAGGTGGCTTTCGGGCTGAGCCTGGCCGGCGCCTGCTTGCTGCTGAATGACAACACGAAGGGATGGACGTTTGAATTGATCGCGCTGATCATCGCCGTCCCTGTGGTGATCTTACTGAACAGAGAGGGAAAGAGATGAACAAATGGATTGGAATTGCCCGACTGACTCGAGATCCGGAGATCCGGATGACCCAGGACGGACAGACGACCATCGCCCGCTTCGGCATCGCGGTGGACAGGAGAGGCAAGGACCAGAAGGCGGACTTCTTCAACGTGACCGCTTTCAACAAGACGGCACAGTTCGCTGAGAAGTACCTGAAAAAGGGCACAAAGATCGCGATCGGCGGACGGATCCAGACGGACGAGTACACCAACAAGGACGGCCAGAAGATGACCAACGTGATCATCATCGCCGACGAGGTGGAGTTCTGCGAGAGCAAGAAGTCGGTTACAGATAGTAACCAACCCGTGACAGACGATAACGGTTTCATGCCTATCGACAAGCTCGACCAGGAAGAGCTGCCGTTCAACTTTTAGGGAACAGTTGCAAATAGTGCAACAACTATTTTTCCCTAAATTTTCACAAATCCAAGGAGGAGCAGATGGAAGAACAGAAGACGAAACAGTTTAAAGAGCTGAACAAGTACGAACGGGCGATGGCCACGGCAAGCCTGGAAAACAAACTGGAAGCAATGCTGAACGACCTGCAGCAGATGGCCCTGGCGCTCCACATCAGCATCAGCCTGGACGCGACCTTCCACGATTTTGGAGATCCGCACACATCCGGAGCCGCGTCCTTCATCGGTGAAGAGGTGACCAGGAGGGTGCTGGAAGCCCCTGGCGACTTCTTCGGCATCATCGAAGAAGCCCTGGCGAAGAAGAAGGACGAAAACGACTAAACAAAAAAGACGAAAATGACTAACCATAGAGTGCCGCATCCGTAGCTCGGCAAGGTGAGGACCTCCTCAAAGAATGACTCCGCTGTCGGAGAAGAAGCACGGAAGACAGCCCCCACGCGTGGACGGCTCCACAAGGCCTTTTACCTCCTTTCTTGCCTCAGGGTTCAACTCCCTGGCGTGGGACTCTGGCAAATAGTGCCGCACAACGTACAAAGGAGAAGGACATGAAACTGTACGAATTGACTGAGGATCTGACGAATCTCATCGAGATGCTCGAAGAAGATCCGGAGAACGAGGCGATCAAGGAGACCATCGCGGCCCTCCTGCTCGACCTCGATGACAAAGCGGAGGACTACGTTCACGTCATCCGTCAGCTGGAGGCCGATGCCGAGATGGCCAAGGCCGAGAAGCAGAGACTGGCCAAGATGCAGTCCGCGGCAGAGAACGCCGCCAAGAGGATGCGCGACTATCTGAAGGACGCGATGCTCCTGACCGGACGCACGAAGATCAAACGCGCCACCTGTTCTATCGGGATTACCAATAGATGGGAGACCGTCATCGACGTGGACGTCAACGACATCCCGGACGAGTTCAAGAAAATCACCGTCGAACCGAAGAAGCAGGAAATCACCCGCTGGCTGAAAGCCTACGACCCGGACAAGGGAGGCACGAACCTCGAGACCTGCGACTGGGCGCACCTGGAGCAGACCGAGAGCCTGACGGTGAGGTGACACTATGAAGGACAGACAGATCCGCCTGACGAGCGAAAATGACGAGTATGTCTCCCTCCTATGGAGAATTGCCGGCGTCGACGTGAACGACATCATCAACGCCGCAATCGACGCAAAACGAAAGAACGATGCCGCGCTGCTCGAAGACATCAATGCACTCACCGAGCGCGTAAAGAAGCACCTGAGCGGCGAGCCGGAGGTAGAGAAGCACACCATCAAGGAACTGGAGAACACAGCGGACATCCTGCTTGGCAACAAGCCCTTCCCGGTCCCAATCGAGACACCTGAGCAGCCGAAGATCCGGAAGAAGCCTGGACGGAAGCCGAAGACGCTGAAGGAGTTCGTGGACGGAACCGCCAGGGAAGTCCGCCAGGCGGAGAAGATGAGCAAGGACGAGTTCGTCGACTATTTCGGAGGCAAGGGATGAAGGTCATAGCAAAGAACCCCGGGGAACCCTTCCGGGAGATGGAAGTGGACAACACCCTGGAAGCGCTGCAGGCGTTTGTCCAGGGATACATCGAGACGGTCACCCTCTTCACGGATATGTGCATCATCTGCAACGAAGAAGGGGCAATAAAGGGGCTGCCGTACAACGTGACGATTTTAGGCTTGCCGCTTTGCGGACCGATTCTGCTTGTGGGAACGGACGAAGATGAGTTCTGTGACGCTCCGCTCAGCCTGGAGCAGTGGAACAGCCTGGTAAAGTGGTCGAATTCAAACAGAGAGGAGAAGGCATGAACATCTATCAGCGCATTGACGCTATCACAGCAGAACTTGCGGTCGTGGGAAAGAACCTGACCGTGCAGACAGGAAAGACCGGCAGTTACAAGGCCGTCGGGGAGAGGGACATCATCGACGCGGTGAAGCCGCTGGAACACAAATACGGCGTCGTTTCCTACCCGGTGAGCAGAGAGATCCTCGACGATGAGACCCTCGAAAGCGAGTCGACCTATAACGGCAACACCACAAAAAAGACCACGTTTTACATCAAGATCCGGACAAAATACCGCTTCGTGAACATCGAGAAACCGGAAGAGTATATCGAGACCGAGACCATCAGCGACGGCATCGACTCCGGGGACAAGGGCGGCGGCAAGGCCATGACCTACGGCGACAAGTACGCATTGATGAAGGTCTACAAGATCAGCACAGGCGAAGATCCGGACCAGAAGGCAAGCGAAGAAACGGAGTATAAGCAGCCGTTAAAGGAGTATGCCTCCGAGGCGGCCATCAAGACCATCAAGATCATGGTCGACAAGGCCGGGATGAGCATGGACAAGGTCCTGAAGAAGCCGATCGAGGAGCTGACGGCAGACGAAGCAGCGAAAATGATCATCGCCCTGAAGAAGAAGCTGGGGGAATGACATGAAGATGCGGGGAAGGCTGAAAGACATAATGCAGGACGTCAGGAATGGCGGCTTCGACATCTCCTTCCACGTACAGGCGGTCCCTTCCGGAGTGGAAACGCTCCGGGAGGACACCGACCTCGCCATCACCCTGGCCAAATGGAGGGAGCAGAGATCCTTGTCGGCAAACGCCTACTATTGGGTGATTATCGGCAAAATCTCGGAAATTACCGGTTATTCAAACGCTGCCGTCCACAACCTTTTACTGAGACGGTACGGCGTTCCGGAGACGATAGACGGCGAACTGATAACGACGTTCATCCCTGACACGGACGAGGCGGAGAAAGACGTTCTTGAGAAGGAAATTTATCACCTCAAGCCCACGTCCTACACGAAACAGGGCAAGAACGGCACCTTCCGGGCGTATGTGCTGCTGAAGGGTTCCAGCGACTTCGACACGAAGGAGATGACCAGGCTGATAGACGGTGCGATCGACGAAGCGAAGGATCTCGGCATCGACACCGTCAGCACGGAAGAAGTGAAGAGGATGATGGAGGACTATGAAAAGCATTTTGCAAAGCGATGACAAATTCTGCTTCTACTGCGGAGGCTGGGCGACCGACCGTCATCACGTCATCGGCGGATCTCACTCGAACAGAGTCTACTGCGACGAAGACGGTCTGGTCATCAGGGTGTGCAGGAGGTGTCATGACAAGCTGCACTCCTCCGCGGATCTGTCGCACCGTCTCCGGGCGCTTGCCCAGGAGAAGTGGGAGGCGAGATCCTCGGCAGAGAACCCGCGGGCGGAGTGGATGAAGCGATACGGGAGGAGCTACCTGTGATAGCAAGAGACTCGACGATTCTGCTGTTCAAGGACTTGCACAAAACCCTGTCGAAGATCTCGAATGAGGACGCGGGGATCCTGATGAAGGCCATCTTCGCCCACGTCAACGGAGAGACTCCGGATCTCGGTGATTCTGTCGTTGCCGGCGCCCTTTACCCGATTGTCGAAGACCAGGTCGACCGGATGGAGGAGTACCGAAGCAAACAGGCAGCAAAGCGAAGCAAGAGAGAACAAAGCGGAACAAACACGGAACAAAGCGGAACAAAGTCGGAACAAAACGGAAGTCCATATCCATATCCAAGTCCATATCCAAGTAGTATATCGCGCAGCGCGCGCGTACAGAGATCAATGGGCTTCTCAACAGAGCGGACAGACGTGAACTATGACGATCTGGCCAAGCAGAACTACTGGAGGGAAGGCTGATGATCAAAGGGCGAAAGTATCGAAACGAAAAGACCAAAGTCGACGGAATCACCTTTGACTCGAAAGCGGAGTCGATCAGGTACGAGCAGCTGAAGCGTGAAGAGATCCTCGGCTGGATCCAGGGACTGGAACTGCAGAAGCGGTACATCCTCTGCAAGGGGAGATGGAAGTCGACCGGCAAGCCGTACTCTATATCGTACAAGGCGGACTTTGCGTATCTCCGGGACGGGGAAATCGTCCTGGAGGACGTCAAGGGGTTCCGGACGAAAGAGTACCAGATGAAGAAGAAGATGCTGATGTCCCTGTACGGCATCGAGATCACAGAAATCGACGCGAAGGAGCTGCTAAAGAAATGACCGAAGTGAAGGACGTCTTCAAGCTGACAGAGGAAGACAAGAAGAAGGAAAAAGCACGGCGGATGAACGAGCTGAGGCGTTTCCAGCTGCAGCTGTCCGGGATCCCGATGCGGCGGATTTTAGAGTACGGCATCGAATGGCAGGAGGTGACCGGCAAGCTCCTGAAGAGGTTCAACCGGCCAGGCTGGGAAGAGAAGTCCGCGGATGTGTACCGCAGGAAGAAGGAACTAAAAGAGTTCGACAACAGCGGGACGCTGAAGAGGTGACAGGATGGACATGAAGACAAAGGTCCGGGATTTCAAGGCGGCCATGAAACAGGCAGAAAGGCTTGCCGTCGAACTGGACGACGCCAGGAACGCGACACCGAAATCGCCGAACATGGACGGAATGCCAAGAAGCGGATGCCAGACGACGCTTGATCTGCAAATGGAGATCATCGAATCCGCCAGGAAGCGCTTCGAGCTGGCCAGAGAGGAAGCCATGGAGCAACTGAGCGAACTGGAGGAGCTGATTGACGCCCTTCCGGAGTACGAACAGAAAGCGGTGCTTTACTTCCGGCACATCTACAGACTGAAGTGGTGCGAGGTGGCGGAAAGGATGCACTGGAGCGAGTCGACGGTGAGAAGGATACACGCAAAAGCTATGAAGGAGATGCAGAAAGCAGAATGAAGAGTGATTTTATCCCAGTGATCAACAAGTTCCCGTTTGCGGAGCATCAAAACGGCCTGAAGGTCATCCCTTTGGCGGACGCGCACTATGGCAGTCAGGAGTTCAACGAGACTCTTTGGCACAACACCATCAAACGGATCCAGGACGATCCGGACTGCTACTGCGTACTGGTCGGAGATCTGATCGACAACGGCCTGAAGAACAGCGTGACGAATGTCTACGAAGCGACCTGCTCACCGAGCGTCCAAAAGGAGTGGCTCTACAACGAGCTGCTGCCGATCAAGGACAAGATCCTCGGGGCTGTCGGCGGGAACCACGAAAGGCGCACCCAGAAGGAAGCCGATCAGGACCCTTTATACGACGTCATGTGCCGGCTGAACATCGACCGCGTCTACAGGCAGAACATCTGCTTCATGCAGGTCCGCCTGACTTACGTGGCAGCTGACCGTCAAAAGGGCGACGAGAACAGAGAGCGGGTCCGTTACGCCTTTTCCTTCGCCATCACGCACGGTGCAGGAGGCGGCCAGTATATCGGTTCATCTGCCAACAGGGTGCAAAACTTCGGCATGGCTATAGAGGGCATCGACTGCCTGATCACCGGGCACACTCACAAGCCTGTCACTTTCCCGGTGACGAAATTGCTGTTCAATAACGGGGCTGTCGCAAGAAAGCAATTTGTCGTTGCTGTGGCATCGTCCTTCCTGAATTACGGCGGTTATCCCGCCCAGAAGCTGATGGTGCCGGCAGCGCAGACCACAACGGAGATCCTTCTGGAATATTCGAACCAGAAGACGCACATCAGGGTGCTTCAGTAAAATTTGCATTTTGCTGAAAAATGTGATTTTCACAAGCACCCGAACGGGGGCAAATGTGGAAGGCGCGAAAGAGGATGCACCCGTTGGGGTGCAGGAAGGAGTGAGAAATGATAACGATTAGCGAGGACAATTTCGGCATTCTTGCCATCTGCGCCATACGCTATTGCCAAGGAAGACAGACATATATGCCGGATCTTGTGCGGAGCGTGGTAAAGAATCACTTAGACGAGGTCGATGACGATGACCTTGCCGTGATGATTGCAGACTGCGAATTCCAGGAATGGGCGAACCTCTACGGCGATGAGAAAATCGACAAGCCCGGATGGCTGAAGTGGAGAGAAACGCTCCTTGCGGAGAAAGTACGAAGAGAAGGGGTTATCGAATGATTTGGTATTTCTTAGCGTTTTTCGTTGGTTTTTCCATTGGAGTTGCATTAACCTCAATCGTCTCCGTTGACAAAGAAAATGAAGCATATCATGAGGGCTTCAAAAACGGCAAACGCCTCGCCGAGGATGTTGCGAGAATCGACAGGATGGTGGACGAAGATGAGAACGATTGATGTAGATGCAATTAAACTCCCGAAAGGCTTTTTCGAGGAAGTGTACAACGTGCCGAAGTTTTACGAATGGCTGAATGAACAGCCAATCATTGATGCCGTTCCCGTGGTGCGGTGTAAGGATTGCAAACACAGAGACGCGGAAGATGGTTTATGCAAAGGGCGAGGATGGCCGATGCAATTAGTCCCTGACGATGGTTTTTGCGACAAAGGGGAAAGGAACGAAGATGCCTGACTGGATTGAGACAAGCATATTGCTGATTTTGATTTTCTTTCTTGGATATGTGTGGGGAAGAGTCAACAGGTAGAAAGGAGCGAAGATGGAGAAACTTAAACCTTGCCCGTTCTGCGGGGGCGAAGCGAAAATCATGAAAATGGGCTATCCGCACTGGGTGTACTGTTTGCAGTGCGGCGCGAAAGTACACGGCGGAACGACAAGCGAAAAAGACAGCATCAAGGCGTGGAACAGACGAGTGGAGATGAGCGAAAAATGAGGCTGGTGATCGAACTGTCAAAAAGGCGCCGAACAGGCCGATGGGTATGGTCGCAGGACGAAGGTTGGGACGGCGGAGGAAAAACGACCTGCACAGCCTGCGGGAACTCGTTCGCGGACGGCGCATTTTTCGAGGTCGAGGACTTCAACTACTGCCCGACCTGCGGAGCCTATATGCAAGAGAGGAGGGGCAGAGAATGAACTGCAGAAACTGCGGGATGCCGCTGACGGGACCGAAATGCGAGTATTGCGGAACGGACTACTCGGCGGAGATAGAGGCAAAGAAGCCGCGAATCGTCTGGGACGAGAACGGGATCACGCTGTTCGCCGGCGACGGTACGCCTCTGCCGAATGTAACGCTGACCTCGGTAGAGGGGAGGTTGAACACATGGAGGGAATAGGGATGACCTTCGACGAGTTCAAACAAATCGTGAGGGACGGGCTGAAAAGCGGGGAACTCAAATGCACGAAAGAATTGACGGATCTTGACCTTGCTGTGCAGTTCGCCATAGGGAGGATAGGAGACAGGCGAGGCTACCCGCTGAACACGACGACCGGCGAGATCGTCTCGGAGATAAAGGCCTTCGCGCCGGAGGTGCTGGAAGAATGACCCGAAGGGATGAAGCGATGCAGATGCTCGATCAGTTGGAGACTCTGCTGAAACGAACGGAGGACACGCCTGACAGGATGCCGACAAATAGGGCGTTCCTGATGGTCGCAAGGGTGGTCTACTGGCTGCTGAGGGACTGGATATGGAAGGACAGATGAGCATATACGACTGCTTCCCGGAGCTGTGCCTGAAGCCTGGGGATTATGTCACCGAACACGGGGCAGTCATCTGCCACATCATGAGGAAGGGCTTCATAGGGCGTCTGATCGTGATGGACAAGTCTACGCAGTCCAGAGAATGGTGGCAAGTGGGAAGGCTCGAAAAGTACTTCGAATGCAGGGGAGTGATGCGGGCGGTCGTGTATGACGGCAAGGCACAGAGGCCGCTGATAGACTTCTATCCTGGCACGGAGATCTTCGAGCTGAGACCGAGGCAATGGGTGAACTGAAAGGGCTGGGCAGAGGTGGAAAACTTTGAACAGACAAGAACAATGGGAAGGTGATATAAGAGTAATGTGCCATAGTGTCAAATGCTATGGCCACTGTCCTTCTCCGGGAGCGTCGGTTAATAGCCGGCGCTCTTGGCTTTATGGCGAAGCCTCGCGCAGCTGCGGAAGCGGGGGCGGTGGTAAGTGGTGGGGAATATGCAGGACTTTGCAAAGGCGTTCTATCTGTCGCAGGAATGGAAGAGTGCAAGGCAGGCTTATCTGTCGGCTGCAGGATACCTATGCGAACGCTGCCTGAAGAAGGGACTGATCTCGACGGCGGCAGTGGTACACCACAGGATACACCTTACACCTGAGAACATAAAGGACCCGAGCATAAGGACAGGATGGAAGAACCTCGAAGCATTGTGCTGGAGCTGCCACGAACTGGAACACAAAGGTAAACAGAGGCGCTATAACGTGGATGCAGACGGTCATGTGGTAGGCGTAGATCCCCCCCGGGGGGTCGAAATAGCACCCTATGGCACAGGGAACCCGTGCAGGGGACTCGATTTTTAGAGAAGGCGCGCTGGAACGAAACGAAACCGGGCAAGAGAAGGGCGAGATGGATGGAACAAGCTGGATTTACGCATACTACCAGGACATAAAAGACGGGTCTGCCGTCGTGGGCCGCTGGGTCCGCCTGTTGTATGAGCATATCATTCGCGGACTGGAAGAAAAAAGGTTCTTCTACGACGCGAAGAAGGCAAACGGTGCGATCGAATGGATCGAGAAGCACTGTTTCCACACCGAAGGGCCCCTTGCACCGGGTCCTTTTAAATTGGAGCTGTGGCAGAAGGCGCTGGTCAGCTGCATTTTCGGCATTGAGGACGAGAAACACCTCCGCCAGTTCCGTGAGGTCGTCCTGATCGTCGCCAGGAAGAACGGCAAGTCCCTGTTCGCCTCCGCGCTGGCCAGATACATCTGGACGCAGGAGGGCTTCGGGACCAGAGTGTTCACTGTCGCGCCGAAACTGGACCAGGCGGAGATCATCTACTCGAACATCTGGGTGATGACTCAGCTGGATCCGGAATGGCAGGAGAAGAAACGCATCGCCGAAGGGAGAGAGAAGCACCAGAGGCGGGAAGAAGACATCAGCGACATGGAACGCCACCGGATGTCTGACCTTTACATCCCGGCGAACAACTCCACGGTGAAGAAGATCGCTTTCGCGGCCAAGCGCAGTGACGGGTTCAATCCTTCCTTGTGCATCTGTGACGAGATCGCAGCCTGGGAAGGAGACAAGGGCCTGAAGCAATACGAGGTCATGAAGAGCGCCCAGGGTGCGAGACCGGAACCGCTGCTTTTGTCCTGCTCCACTTCCGGCTACATCAACGATGGGATCTATGACGAGATCCTGAAGAGGTCGACGCGGTTCCTCCTGGGCGACTCGAAAGAGACGCGCCTCCTGCCGGTCCTGTACATGATCGACGACATCGAGAAGTGGAACGACATCAACGAGCTGAGAAAGAGCAATCCGAACCTCGGCGTCTCCGTGACGGTCGACTACCTCCTGGAAGAGATTGCAGTCGCTGAAGGATCTCTGTCGAAGAAGGCGGAGTTCATTACCAAGTACTGCAACCTGAAGCAGAACTCGTCTCTTGCCTGGCTTCCGGCGAACGTGGTCGAGAAGGCCTGCGGGGAACCGTTGGATCTCACCAAGTTCACGAAGCACTACGGCCTGATCGGCATCGACCTGTCGCAGACCACCGACCTGACCGCCGCCACTCTTGTGATCGAGAAGGGCGGCGAGTTCTATGTCTGGGCGCACTTCTGGCTGCCGGCTGAGAAAATCGACGAAGCGCAGCAGCGGGATGGCTTGCCATACAACGCATACATCCAGCGCGGGATCCTGTCGACATCCGGAGACAACTTCGTCGACTACCATGATGTCTATCAGTGGTGTGCGGATCTCGTCAGGCAGATGAAGATCTACCCGCTGATGGTAGGGTACGACCGTTACTCTGCGGCGTACCTGATAAAAGACTTGGAGACCTTCGGCTTCAAGACCGACTCGGTTTACCAGGGCGACAACCTTTGGCCAATCATCCAGGAGGTCGAAGGAATACTGAAAGACGGACGGATGCACATCGGGGACAACGATCTGCTGAAGGTGCATCTTCTTAATTCTGCCGTGAAGATGTCGGTCGAGAGAGGAAGGGGGAAGCTCGTGAAGCTGGCGCCGACCGATCACATCGACGGAACGGCGGCGCTACTGGACGCGATGACCGTCCGCATGGCTCACTATGACGAGCTGGGCCAACGACTGAAAAACGAGGGCAAATAAATGGGGCTTTTTGAGAAGGTCTTCAAGAAAGACCGGGAAAGCGAGAAGGCACTGCACACATACACCGTCTTCACCGAACTGAACGGCTACAAGCCCGTGTTCAGGTCCTGGGGCGGCGAGATCTACGAGAGCGAGTTGGTGAGGGCTGCCATCGATGCCAGGGCGCGGCACATCTCCAAACTGAAGCCGATCATCCGCGGATCCGCGAGACTGAGCCTTCAGAACAAGATGAAACACGCGCCAAACGAGTGGCAGACGTGGAGTCAGTTCCTTTACAGGGTCTCGACGATCCTGGACGTGAAGAACACCTGCATCATCGTGCCGGTATATGACGCGGATCTCACCGTGACGGGATACTACCCGGTCATCCCGCAGAACTGCGAGATCGTCGAGTATAAGGGAGAACCGTGGATCCGTTACGACTTCCGGAACGGTAAGAAGGCAGCCATCGAAATGCGGCTGTGCGCGGTCCTGACGAAATACCAGTACCGTCACGACTTTTTCGGGGATACGAACATCGCCCTGAATGAGACGATGAAGCTGATCGACATCAACCGTCAGGCGGTCGAGGCCGCGGTGCAGAACTCCGCGTCTTACTCGTTTATGGCGCAGACGGATAACTTCACGGATCCGGATGACCTGGAAAATGAGCGGGTGCGGTTCAGCAAGAAGAACCTGGCGAAGGACGCTGACGACGGCGGGCTGATCCTCTTCCCGAACACCTACAAGAACATCCAACAGATAAAGTACACCCCGTACACCGTGAACGCGGAGGAAGCGGCTCAGATCGAGAAGAACGTCTTCCAGTACTTCGGCGTGAACGATGACGTGATGCAGAACAAGGCGAACGGCGACCAGCTGGACGCCTTTTATAATGGCGCGATCGAACCCTTTGCCATCCAGTTCTCGGAGGCGATGACCAGGGCGATGTTCACGCTGAGGGAGAGATCCAACGGTTCCGAACTCATCCTGTCGGCCAACCGGCTGCAGTACATGAGTACGACCGCGAAGATTTCTATGGCGCAGCAACTCATGGACAGAGGCGTGATGACCATCAACGAGGCCCGTGAGCTGTTCAACTACCCGCCTGTGGAGAACGGTGACATCCGTGCGATCCGCGGCGAGTTCAAGAACGCAGACAAACTGATGACCTCGGAAGGGCAGGAGGTCGTGTCCATTCCGGACGAACCGGAAGAAGAGCCGGAGGAGCCGGCTGAACAGGAGGCTGAAGATGCCGGTGAAACTGAATGACAGAGAATACCGGGCCATGACGATGACGGCGGTCGAGGACGGAGACTACAAGGTCCGCGGATACGCCACCACGTTCGACGACCCCTATGTGCTGTATGAGGACAAAGACATGGTCCTCCGCGAGATCATCGACCATGACGCACTGAAAGACGCGGACATGAGCGACGTGATCATGCAGTACGACCATGAGGGACGGGTGTATGCCCGTACCTCGAACAACACCCTGACCGTTACGCCTGACGCGCACGGTCTTGGGATGGAAGCAGATCTTGGAGGGACGGACCTCGGCCGGGGCCTGTTCCAGGAGATAAAAGGCGGCTACACCACGAAGATGTCGTGGGGCTTCACCGTGAACAGGGACAGAGATGAATGGACTTCTGAGACCGCTCCCGATGGGAGAGCCTTGGAGACCAGGACCATCAAGTCCGTCCGGAAAGTCTACGACGTTTCCGCGGTATCGCTGCCGGCGAACGATGCGACGGAGATCTCGGCGCGTAACCTCGCAGACGGAGTGATCGAGCGAGTGAAAGCGGAGCGACTTGAGGCGATGAAGGTCGAAGAGCGCAGAAACGCACTGAAGGAGTGGTTCAAATGACCAGAGAAGAAATCATGAACCTCGACATGGAAGGAATCGAAGCCCGCAAGGCTGAGATGAAAGCCGAGTTCGAGCAGGCGGCGAAAGACGACACCGCCGCTCTCGATGCCATCGAGGCCGAGAAGGCCGTCATCGAGGAAAGAGTCGCACAGATCCGCGCTGAGATCGAGACCCGCAAGGCCAACATGGCCGAGGTCGCGGAAGGCGTGGGAGAAACAATCGAAAAACCTATGGAGGAAAGAACCATGACCAACATGGAAGTAAGAAAGACCCCTGAATACGCGAACGCTTGGGCGAACTACATCAAGACCGGCGACGACAAGGAATGCCGCGCCCTCCTGACCGAGAACGTGGCCGCCGGCTCCGTTCCGGTTTCCGCTTATGCCGAAGATCGCGTCCGCACCGCGTGGAACCGCGACGGCATCATGTCCCGCGTCCGCAAGACCTACCTGAAGGGCAACGTCAAGATCGGCTTCGAAGTCTCCGCCGGCGACGCCACCCTGCACACCGAAGCGTCCAACAGCGCTGTCTCCGAAGAGAGCCTGGTCCTGGGTGTTGTGAGCCTCGTGCCCGCCAGCATCAAGAAGTGGATCTCCATCTCCGATGAAGTCTACGACATGAAGGGCACCGATTTCCTGGACTACATCTATGACGAACTGACTTACCGCATCGCCCAGAAGGCAGCTGATCAGCTGATCGCCGGCATCGAAGCCTGCGGCACAACTTCCACCACCGGCTCCCCTGCCGTTCCGAAGATCACCTCCACGACCATCAACGTCGGTCTGGTAGCTCAGGCTATGGCGCAGCTGAGTGACGAAGCCGCGAACCCGGTCGTCATGATGAACAAGGCTACCTGGGGCGCCTTCAAGGCTGCTCAGGCTGCCAACGGCTACAACTACGATCCGTTTGAAGGCCTTCCGGTCCTGTTCAACGACAGCATCACCGCTTTCAGCGCTGCCACGACCGGCGTGACCTACGCCATCGTCGGCGACCTTGGCCTTGGTGCCCAGGCGAACTTCCCGAACGGCGACGAGATCGAAATCAAGTTCGACGACAAGACCCTGATGGAAAAGGATCTCATCCGCATCCTGGGCCGTGAATACGTCGGCCTTGGCATCGTTGCCCCGAAGGCGTTCTGCAAGATCGCGCACTAAGTACCGAACAAGGAGGAGAAGGCCATGAAGGTATTTATTGCAGTTCCGTGCATGGATCAGCTTCCGGCACGGTTTGCCCAGTCACTTGCCATGCTCAAACGAGCAGGCGACACCCAGGTGGGCTTCGAAATAGGCTCACTCGTCTACTTTTCCAGGAACAACCTGGCCAAGGCCGCGATCAAGGCGGAGGCCGATTGGGTGCTGTGGCTGGATTCCGACATGACCTTTCCTCCGGATCTTCTCCAGAGGATGCTGAAAATATGCGAGGACAACGACCTCGACTTTTTGTCAGGTCTGTACTTCCGCAGAAACCCGCCTTATTCGACGGTCCTCTATGACCGGCTCGAGGCAACGGAGAAGGGAGCGTCCTTCACCACCTTCGAGTCAGTCCCTGACGGGCTGTTCGAGATCGGCGGGTGCGGCTTCGGCGGCGTACTGATGAAAGCCGACGTAATCATGGACGTGATGGGCAAGTTCAAGCGGATGTTCGACCCGCTCGACGGCCTTGGCGAAGACCTTTCATTCTGCTGGAGGGCAAGGCAGTGCGGCTACAAGCTGTACTGCGATTCCTCTCTGGAGATGGGGCACGTCGGCTATGCGGAAATCACCCGCGGATATTTTGAAGCATGGAGGAAAGACAATGCTTGACGCAGTAAAACTTGCGCTGAGGATAAGCACGGACGCCTTCGACTCAGAGCTGACGGATCTGATCGGCGCAGCGCTGATCGACCTGCGGCTCGGCGGCGTCACAAACCTCGATACGGCGGATCTGCTTGTCCGCCGGGCGGTGATTACCTATTGCCGGATGCACTTCGGGCAGCCTGATGATTTCGACCGACTGAAAAAGTCCTACGACGAGCAGAAGGCGCAGATGGGCATGGCCACCGGCTACACGACTTGGGGGTGATGTCATGGACCGAAGCGTGAGCTTTTACCTCATGACAGAAACCTACCAGCAGGACAGCATTGGCCAATGGGTGAAGACGACCCAGAAACGCCAGGTCTTCGGGCAGGTGTCTTCCGTGACCGCGAACGAGTTCTTCGCAGGAGGCGCGAACGGCTTCAAGCCTGACCTCCGGATCACGATGTTCGCACCGGACTACCAGGGCGAGGACAACATCGAACTGGACGGCAAGGTCTATTCGATCTACCGGACCTACTTCGGCAGGAACGACACCATCGAGCTGTACCTTGAACGGAGGCGCGGCGATGAAAGTATCCCCGGACAATCTTGATGCGGCTGTTATGGCCGAACTTGATCAGTTTGCCGGAATGCTCCCTGATGAGATTGCGACGGCCCAGAAGGCAGCAGCAAAGGCTGCCGTGAAGGAACTGAAAACAACCTCGCCGGGCAAGGGCAGATACGGCAAAGGCTGGAAGGCAAAGACCACAAAGACGCGCACAGGGGCCGAGACAGTCATCTACAACGGTGACGTTCCCGGCCTCGCGCATCTTCTGGAGTTCGGTCATCCGATCGTCTCCGGAGGGCGGACGGTGGGACAGGCGAGGGCCTTCCCGCATATCGAACCGACCGAAAAGAATGTGGTGGACGTCTACGAAAAAGAACTGACGAAGGTGTTGGAGAATGGAACTTGACGAACTGAGAAACATCCTGAAGGCGGTATATCCGACGGCGTACTGGTCATTCCCCGAGAATGAAGCGCCGGCGATGCCGTTCCTGGTATTCTTCGAGACCTCCTCGAACAACTTCGGAGCGGACAATAAGGTATATCACCACCGCAAACAGATCTCCGTTGAACTGATGACGAAGATCAAGGATCCCGCAGCTGAGAAGGCCGTCGAAGACGCGCTGGATGCCGCGGACATCTACTGGAACAAGACCGAGACGCACCTCGACGACGAGGGCTGCTACGAGGTCATCTACGATTTGGAGGTATGAGATGGCAACTGCCAATAAAGTCCATTTTGGACTGAAGAATGTCCACTACGCCCTGATCACCTACACCGCTGGCGTCCCTTCCTGGGGCACTCCGGTCAAGGTTCCGGGCGCGGTGAACGTCACCCTGAGCAAAGAGTCCAGCGACACGGATTTCTATGCCGATGACGTGAAATACTATCACACCGCCTCGAACAACGGCTACACCGGCACCCTGGAGATGGCTGACTTCCCGGTCGCCATGCGCCAGGCAATATGGAACCAGACTGTCACCTCCACCGGCAAGATGCTGGTGGAAGATGTCGACGCTGCTCCTGCCGAGTTCGCCCTGATGTTCGAGATCGACGGCGATGAGTCTCCCGAGCGTTATTGCTTCTATCGCTGCCAGGCTTCCCGTCCGGATGTTGCCGGCGCGACGAAGGCAGACAGCGTGGAAGTGCAGACGCAGAGCTGCGACCTGACGGTCATGCCGGTCATCGACCCGACCGCTTCGAGTCCGATCGACGGAAAAGTGTACTACAAGACGACGGCGGATACGCCGAGCGCAACCTACAGCGGCTTCTTCAGCGCTGTGGATGACTCGCTGTCGTAACACAAGAGGGGCGGGCAAAACCGCCCTTTTTTGCAATTCAAGCGTAAATTGCCCGCTTGGGAAATCCAAACCCCACAGCGGGCGAAATACGCGGCCTGAGAGGCATATAAGGAGAGGACATGATAGAGAAGAAAGTCGTTGTTGACGGCAAGGAACACACTTTCCGCTCGTCCGCCCTTCTGCCAAAGCTCTACAGAGCGCGGTTCGGCAGGGACATGGTCGCGGATATGCGGAAACTGGCCAAGGCATACAAAGAGACCCAGGGCGATGAAGAGAAGATGCTGGAGGCATTCGACCTCGAGATCTTCGAGAGAGCGGCCTGGCTGATGATGAAACACGCGGGGGAAGACGTGGGAGAAGATCCGGATGAATGGCTTCTCAGTCTCGACGGTGCGTTCTCAGTCTATGAGGCGCTGCCTTCCATCCTGGAACTGTGGAACCTGAACAACAAGACCACGTCGGTCCCGAGAAAAAAATAAGGGCAACGACCCGAGAGCCGAATGGCGCGATCTTCATGCTGAGGTGCGCTCATTTCGGGCTGTCCGATGAGGCTCTTGCGAACATGACGATGGGCATGGTCTACGACATGCTCACGGAAGAGGCCAACGACCGGGAAGAGTACCCGATCGAGGCAACACAGGAGGACATCAAGTCCTTCTTCGGGTGAGGAATATGGCGGGAAAGATCAGAGGCATCACCATTGAACTGGGCGGCGACACTTCAGGCCTTACCAAGTCGCTGCAGGATGCCAACAAGGAAATAAAAAGCACACAGCAGCAGCTGAAGGACGTGGAGAAACTCCTGAAGCTGGATCCGACGAACACGGAACTGCTCAGGCAGAAGCAGCAGCTGCTTGGCCAGGCTATTCAGGAGACCAGCGGGAAGCTCGAAGATCTCAAGAAAGCCGAAGAGCAGATGAAGGCTGCCGGCGTCGACGAGAACTCCGAGCAGTTTATGGCGCTGAAGCGTGAGATCATCGCCACCGAAGGCGAGTTGAAGAACCTCACGAAGGAAGCAGATAACACCGTTTCCGCGTTCGACAAGATCAAGGGCGCTGCCGACAAGGTCGCCCAGGGCGCGAAGAACATCGCCGACAAGACGAAAGTACTGTCTGGTGCCGGCGCGGCAGTCGGCGGCGGTCTCCTGGCTGCAGGAGGGAACGCGATCAAGACGGCTGACGACCTGGCAACGCTTTCCAAGCGGACTGGGCTGTCAACCGATATGCTGCAGCAGTTTGCCTATGCTTCGGACATGGTGGACGTGTCCACTGAAGAGCTGGCCGGCGCTATGGCCAAGATGAAGAAGAACATGGGCGACGCTCCTGAGAAGTTCGAAGCGCTCGGGATCTCGGTCATGAACGCGGACGGATCCTACAGGAGCCTCGAAGAAGTGTTCTACGCTTCCCTGGGCGCGTTAAGCCAGATCGGCGACGAGACCGAACGAGATCTCGCCGCTATGGATCTCTTCGGCAAGTCCGGAGACACGCTGGCCACCATTATCGACGACGGTGGCGCGTCCCTCCAGGAATACGGCGCGAAAGCCCAGGAACTGGGCCTTATCCTTTCCGAGGACACCATCAGCAAGCTGACCTCGACCGGGGACACAATCGACGAAATGAAAGCCCGGGCGACGGCGACACTTGTGGAAGTCGGGGCAACACTCCTCGAAAACCTTGCTCCTGCCATTGAGACCATCGTCGAGAAAATCGGCGAGGTCGTGAACTGGCTCGGGACACTCGACAGCGACACACTGAACACAATCCTGATCGTGGCTGGCGTCATCGCTGCCATTTCTCCCCTGGCTGGAATTATCGGCGGGATCTCCACGGCAATCGGTGTGCTTTCCTCCGCGATCAGCTTCATCGTGGCGAGCCCCATCGTCCTGCTGATTGCGGCGATCGTGGGACTGGTGACGCTCATCGCAACGAAGGGCGACCAGATCAAGGCGATTCTGCAGAAGGTCGACGACTTCCTGAAGAACATTTTCACGAAGGACTGGTCCAAGCAGTTCGGGGTCCTCGGAGACCTCCTGAACGCCTTCTTCAAGATCGTCGGCGGTGTCTGGGACAGCATCAAGAGCATTTTCAGCGGGATCATCGACTTTATCCGGGGCGTGTTCACAGGAGACTGGCGCAGAGCGTGGGACGGCGTGAAACAGATTTTCTCTGGCGTGTTCAATGCGCTGCTGACCATCGCAAAGGCGCCGCTTAACGCCATCATCGGCGTCATCAATGGACTGATCTCCGGCGTGAACCTGATCATCGACGGCCTGAACAAGATAAACATCAAGATCCCGGACTGGGTGCCGGTCCTCGGCGGGAAGAACTTCGGTTTTAACCTTTCGCATCTCGGTAAGATCGCATACCTGGCACAAGGCGGCATTCTTTCGTCCGGTTCCGCAATCGTCGGCGAAAGAGGCCCTGAGCTTCTGTCTATGAGCAACGGCAGAGCGGTCGTGCAGCCGCTGACGAACAACACCACCACGAACAAGAATTACGGCGGGGTCACCCTGAACATCTACGGCGCAGCTGGCCAGAGCATTCAGGATCTTGCGGAAATCATCATGGACGAAATCGGTGACGCTACGCGGAGAAGGGAGGCGGCACTTTGAACATCGGCAAACTGACATATGCGGGGAAAAACTCGCTGACGGACTTCGGCGTTTATGTCACAGGCTCCGGCACTCACAATGCCGCGGAAAGAGACACCACGACCTTTTCCATCGCGGGAAGAAACGGCGATCTCGTTGTGGACAATGGACGCTATAAGAACATTCAGGTCATCTATCCGGCCTTCATCCCTCACACCTTCGTGACGGAGGAACAAAAGGTCAGGAATTGGTTGAGGACGGGCGCGGCCTATGGCAAAATCGCGGACACCTACGACACCACGCATTTCCGTCTCGGCAGGCCTGTCGGTGAACTGACCTTCACGCCTGTGCGACCGAACGGCGCGAACTTCCAGATCACCTTCGACTGCGACCCGAGAAGGTTCCTCGTTTCGGGTGACAGTTTCACAACGATCACGGGCGGCAGTTGGAGCGCGGCAAACCCGACCGAGTTCGATGCCCGTCCGCAGATCGCTGTCGGAGATCCCGAAAACGGGATGGAAATCGAAATCACGGACGGAGACGGACGGGTCACGACCTTCACGGCAACGGACGATCACGTTGGTCTTGTCATTATCGACTGCGAGACGCAGGACATCTATGACGATAGCACCCTTGCGAACCTCAATTCCCTGTTCACGATTTCGGGCGAGTTCCCCTCCCTGAGTGCGGGGACGAACCTCATCACGCTGACGGGGAACTATAGTGCGGCATCCGTAAGACCGAGGTGGTGGGAATTATGATTATTGCGGCATCTTATCCCTACACGGGAAACGGCCTCGGCGGTCTTCCTGATGCGCTCGAGGCCATCGTCACCCACGAAATCAACGGGCAATATGAACTTTTCCTTCGCTACCCTGTCACGGGTCTACATTACGAAGAACTGATCTCGGGGCGCATCATAATGGCGGCACCCGATGACCTGACGGACGAACAGCCCTTCCGCATTTATCGCATCACGAAGCCCTTAAACGGCATCGTCTCGGTCTATGCTCGGCATTTGTGCTATGACCTTCAGGGCATTGTGGTGGAGCCTTTCACCGCGGGGAGCCTGACCGAGGCGTTTCAGGTCATCCCGACTAAATGCACACCGACAAGCCCTATAACCTTGCAGACCACGCGGTCGGTCGCGTCCGGCATCACGCTGACGGAACCGAGGCCGATGTGGAAACTTCTCGGAGGGCAGGAGGGGAGCCTTCTCGATGTCTACGGTGGCGAATGGGACTTCGACAAAGACGAAGCAACCCTCGTCACCACGCTCGGCGCGGACAGGGGCGTTTCTATCAGGTACGGCAAGAACATGACCGAGATGGAGCAGGACGCAAGCATCGAGGCCTGTTATTCTGCCGTGTATCCGTTTTGGTATGACGAAGAATCAAGCACCCTCGTCAACCTCCCCGAAAAGACTGTTGCCGTTGCAGGCGCGGTCGTATCGAATAGGGTGATGGTGCTTGACTGCTCGGACGATTTCGATAATCAGCCCACCGAACAGCAGTTAAGAGACAGGGCGAACGCATACATCACCGCGAACAGCATCGGCAATGTCAAGGCTTCGTGGAAGATCTCGTTCGTTGACACCCAAGACCTTCCCTTCGACAAGATTATGCTCGGTGACACACTCCACGTTTACTATGAACGCTTGGATGTCAACGCCACGGCGCGGGCGGTCAAGACCGAATACGATGTCCTTCAGGGCAGATACAAGGCCATCACAGTCGGGCGAGTAAAGCAGAACCTTGCCGCGATCATCGTGGAAAATCAGCAACAGACCGAAAGCGAGTTCGCCAAGGTCAAGAGCGATTTGGAGACGGCAGTCGATGACGCGACTGACTTCATCAGGAACGGCGCGGGATATATGCGCTTCATCTACAATTCCGCGGACGAACTGCAAGAAATCGTCTCGCTCGATGACCCTGACATCACCCAAGCGACAAAGGTGTGGAGGTGGAACAACGGCGGCTTCGGCTTCTCGTCCACGGGTTACAACGGCACCTATGACCTCGCCATCACGCAGAACGGGGCAATCGTTGCGGACTTCATCACGGCCGGAACCCTGAACGCCAACGTGATCCGTGCGGGCATCCTTCAGGACACTCAGGGCTATAACAGTTGGAACTTGCAGACGGGTGCGCTGACGATCAGGAACGGGTCGATAAACATTTCGACATCGTCTGAAACTCAAGATATTATTCGACTTTTGTATACGTGGCAAGAAGGAGCTTCAGCGGGAGACAAGGCAGTTGTGATGCTTTCTCCAAGCGGTCTTATGGTGCAAAGAGTTGAAGCAGGCGAGCAAGAAATTTCAAGCGGTCGGCACGTTAACATTAACGACAATATGGTGGTTGTTGGTTATAACACATACACAGACGGGACTTCGTGGTATCATTCTCCAATAACCGTACTTCAGCAGAATAATTTAACGTTCAAACGTTTCGACAATAGCACAACTCCTCCGACATCATCGCTGTGGCTCGAAATGGCATCGAATAACATCACCCTATATGATGCTTCCGGAACAAGACGGGAACTGTTTATGGGTGGAAGTGGCGCATTCCATATGTACGATTCAAGCGGAGTCCTTCGGCATCAGTTAGACGGCGGGGGCAGATTGTGGCAGTATGACGCGAACGGCAAGAAGCGCACTTACCTCGAATATGGTGACATATTCCTCTATACCGCATCCGAGACGCAGACCTTAAAACTTTCGGCGGCGGCGTTCCCCGCGCTTGGTGGATCTGTGCAACTGTACGATACAAGCGCAAACGAACGGACGCGACTTACCGCAGAAGGGCTGAAGTTTTATAACGCATCGGGAACGCAGACGGGCAACTACCCGAACAACGTGAACCTGAGCGACCTTGTGTACTTGCAAAAGTACGATTTTAACGGCGTAAGCATCAGTGCCGGAACTTCGGGAACGAGAGCCGCACAGCGTTCGCTTTCTGTGTATAAAAGCGGATACAGACCTATCGTTGCCCGTTTGTCCTACGTTAGCGATTCGTCCATTGCGAATGTTGTTCCGTTCTTTGGCTTGGGCGATGAATCGGGATTGTATGTTAATTTTTATCGCGCTTCGGGTGGAAGCGGCACAATCA
>Ga0310694_10001361_pt1 | contig 28015 bp, 41 predicted proteins | sample 174DNAGHGhighgp2_FD_203884 | JGI IMG/M metagenome (GOLD analysis project Ga0310694, IMG submission 203884) | Sheep rumen microbial communities from Palmerston North, Manawatu-Wanganui, New Zealand - 1742 DNA GHGhigh gp2 (v2) (version 2) | ecosystem: Host-associated > Mammals > Digestive system...
TTAGCTATCCATGTGTATAAAGCACCTATTGCTAATCCATATATAACAAAGCAAATACTACCTATCAAGTTGATAAATCTGATTATTTTAATATTTTTAAAACACATACTTAAAACAATTAAGATAGTTGCTATTAATCCTAAAACTTCCATTAATATATAGTTTTATCCTCTTTCTCTTTGAATTCTTTAAAAGTCTTAATAGTTTCCTCTCTATCCATAGGAATTAATTTTAATACATCATTATTTTCTTTATGATCTTCATTTTCACAAATATCATCAATATAATTGTAAATAAAATCATCTCTAAATCCTATATCTGCTGCATCAAGTTGTGTATTACCATAGTATATTGTTTTTATATTAGCCCAAATAGTTGCAGATAAACACATAGGACATGGATAACAACTTGTATATAATTCACAACCACTTAAATCATATGTATTTAATTCTTTACAAGCATTTCTTATAGCCATTATTTCACCGTGAGCTGTAGGATCATTATTTCTAAGAACATGATTATTACCAGTTCCTACTACAACTCCATCTTTTACTACAACTGCGCCGAAAGGTCCTCCATTATTAGTTAATAAGTTTTGTTTTGATAATTCATCTGCTATTTGCATATATTTATTCATTATATTTCTACCTCTTTCTCTTATTATCTTGGTTTATATGATTTTCCATATAAAATTAAACATCTAACTACATTTTCATTCATGTTTCTTAACCTAGCTAATTCAGCTATATTTTGAATACAATCATAATCTAATTTTAAATTATCTATAAAATCTTGATCATATTTTTTCTTTGTAGATTTACCATACATAGGATTATTTTTACCTTTATTTAAATCTCTTTGTAATTGTTTAAAATTATCAGTCATCTTTTTATTTTTATTCCAAGGAATTTGGCCTTTATGTCCTAAAGCTATATTAATACAAGAAGAATTATCTAATTTAATTCCTTGTTTACTTTTACTAATATTCTGTTTATTATCATAACTTCTTCCTGATAAATCCCATTCATTATATACATTATTAGATTCAATTCCTCCATAATAATTTATCCAGTAAGTCTCTCGTTTTAAGCTATCTGATTTACTTAGATTACATTCAAGTAAGATATATTTAAAACAATTAACTCCATATAAATTATAATCATTTTGAAGATTTTGATTATCATGCATGCATCTTTTCAATCTATTTTTATGATAACTACAGCGGGATTTAAAATTACAAGTTTGTCCTATATAAACTTTATTATTTTTAGTATTTAGTATCATATAAACATTATAGTTATTCATCTTTTAAATTCCTAGTATCTTGTTCAACAGGAAATACTATCCATTTATCTTCTTTATTTTTATACCAGTAATCTGGTTCAATTTTGGCATTTTCTTTATAATAATGAGTAGCTATTTTATATCCTTTTTGTCTCCAAGCAAGAGCTGTATCACCTGTATCACAAATATCATCTACACATAAACAACCTACAGTAGGAGCTCCTAAGTATGGAAGGTCATATCTATTAGAAATGATAGTAGCATATACAACTCCTCCACGAGCTGGTCCATATACTCCTGTATATCCTTCAAAATTATTAGTTTGATCAGCTAACCAATCAATAAATTCTTCTATATCATTCCATGTTACATATTCTTTTACAACTGTCATTTCTCTTTCATCACGAAGATTTCCCATTTATTTTACCTCCTTTTTAGTTCTTAAATATTTCACAAATCTAGCTGTACAAGGAGATACAATTGCTTCTACTACTGTTTCAATTAAGGTTGTAAATAATACAAGTTGTCCTATTAATGACCAAGGATTTTCAATTGTACCAGCTATTCCTATTGGAGCAAATGCCATTAAATAAAATAATCCATTATCTACAAGTTGACCAAATAAAGTTGAAAGAACTGCTCTAAACATAAATCCTTTAGAATTATTTTCATCTTTACTATGTACTCTCATAACATGCATTATTTGTGTATTTATATAATTACCTAATAAAAATGCTGTTATAGATGCAATAGCTATTCTCCATCCTGTTCCTAATACTACTGAATAAGATCCTTGGACAAAATCACTTGTTCCTGGTAATGCAATAGCTATCCAGCAAATTGCATTAAATATAAGGTTAAAAATAGCGCTAGCTACGAAAGTTTTTATAGCTCTTTTCTTTCCCCATATTTCAGTTATAACATCCATACAAGCAAATACTAGCCAAGAGATTATAGTACCTCCAGTAGTTATCGCAACTAATTCAGTTCCAAAAGTTTTTACTGCTAAAATATTTTGTAATACAGAACCAGCTATATAAAATGCTGTTATTGCTACTAGCCAGTCTGTTAGTTTTATATTTTTTAATTTACTAAACATATTTAATTCCTCCTAGTTTTTTATAGTTGGTTGGATTTTCATACAACTATTTAATAAAAGGTTTAATTCATAGATATCAGGCTTTGTTAGCTTAACGGTCACTATGAATTATAAAAAAATTTAATTTTTTAATTTAGATATAACTACTCTGCTTGTGGTACCATATTTTATAAGATTTGATACAACACCAGGTTGTATATTATATCTATTAGCTATTTTGGTATAATTAGATTCTTGCATATACTCTTCTTTTAGTTTATCAATAAATATTTGATCATATTTAGTAGAGGCTTTTCTTCTAACATGATTGGCTAATTGATGAATAGTACTATTTTTTAAGCCCTCACTAATTTTATATTTATGATTTTTACTAAGTTGTTTTCCTTTATTTTTATCTCTTAACAGCTGTTTGGTTTTTAAAGAATGAGTTTTACCATACATTATATTATTTTTACCTTGTCTTGATTGTTTAATTTCATCATTCATCTGATACATATCTAACATATTATAAATAACACTATTATTTATACCACCATAATAATTTATCCAATATGTCTCTCTTTCAAGAAGATTTTCTTCTTTACATTCTTCTAAAATTTCAAAAGTAAAATTATTTAAACCATATTTATTATAATCTTCTTGCAGATATTTATTATCATTACAATTTCTTTTTAGTTTACTTTTATGATGACGTATTCTATCTTTATAATCTATAGTCTGTCCAATATAAATCTTATTATTTATCAAACAGGTTATTTTGTATACACAAATTATCTTATTCTTCATATTCTACTGGATCCTCAATTCCATTAACCTTAAAAGCTTCACGTCTTTGTAAGCAAGTACCACATTTACCACATTGCTTATTACCACCTTTATAACAACTCCAAGTCATTGAATATGGTGTACCTAATTCCAATCCTTTTTTAACAACTTCTGCTTTAGTCATATTTACAATAGGAGCTACTACATTGATATTACCATATGTACCTAAATTAATAGCTTTTGTCATAGCTTCTGTAAACTCAATAGTACAATCTGCATAAGCATTTCCTTCAGCATCTCCTAAATGAGCTCCATAATAAATATCTACTTGCTCTTCTGGAAATATAGACATTGCTAAGGCTGCTACACAAGATAATAATACACCATTTCTAAAGGGAATTACTGTGGAAAGAACTTGTTTTCCTTCATCTCTTAATTCTTTTATCTGATCATCATAAGATTCTTCAGGAATTTCATCATCAGAACTAGCTAATAATGATGAATTACTAAATTGATATACAGAAGATAAATTAACTTCATAATGTTCTACTCCATAATATTCAGCTACTTTTCTAGCACATTCTAATTCTTTTTCATGTTTTTGTCCATAATAAACAGATAAAGTTGCTACATTTTCAGGAGAATGATTTTGTAAAGCTATTGATAATACAGTAGTACTATCTATACCTCCTGAACTTAATACTAGTGCTTTTGTTGACATCTTTGAATTCCTCCTTTCATTAAATTTTATAATAAGATATAAATACTAGATATATCTTATCTAGTATTTATAACATATTAACCTTGATTATTTAACTCTAATAATCTTTCAAATGTTGTTTTATTTTCTTTAAATTTTTTAATTACATCTACTTTTGAAGTATTATTAGCTAAATTATCCCAGTACTCTATATTACCTATTAAAAGTTTTGCTTTTTCATCAGTTCTATATAAAGCTTCTTCTTGTAACTGTTCTTGAGATTTTGAATCTTCTGGAATATATGTTTCTTTTTGAGTTATTTTTAAATTAGGAAATAAACCTGATTTATATTCTTTTGGAGCTTCTGGTTTAAATATTCTTTTATAATCTTCTTCTCTATATGATCCATATTCATCATAAGTAAATCCATGATTAGCATTCATTCCTGGTGTAAATGAATCACAAGATTCAAAAGGATAAGCTGTCCATAATTTTTTAGAACTAACTCCAAAACCATGGACTTTAACATAAGGTATACTACTATTAGCTATTACTTTAAAACAACGATCTAGAAATTCTATTCTTTGTTTTGTAGTTCTACCTACTAATCCTCCTATAGCTATATATTCCATTTTCTTTCCATTAGGTAATGTATATTCTAATGCTTGTTCTAACCATTTTAAAGGTTCACCATAATGAAATGTATATAAAATCTTTTCAGGACATACTACATTATTTGTCATATAAATATAATTTTGCCATGTTCTTTGACAACAATCATTATAATCTTCTACAGTTTTAGCCTCTACAGGAATAATATCCATTTGACCAAAAGTAGTAACATAGTCACTCCATTTATTTATCCAGTTAATATAATTTTCAACATATTGATCTATATCTAAAGGTTTAGATGACTTCTTACTATCATCCTCTTTTTGTCTTTTCATTTTAGCATCTGCATATGCAGTGAATGCACCAGAATCTATCATAATGCTTCCTTTAGTTATACTAAAACCATCTATTATCTTTTCATCAGGAAGATCTTTTAAGTACCAATAAGAGTGAAGGCTGTTAAATTTTCTATCTCCAATATTTCTTAAATATGCTTCCTTTGTAGCTCCAGTTAAAAAACCAGAAAATACATTATAAAATTTCACTTATTATCCTCCTCTCTATACTAGTTCATATTCTTTTCTTTCTTTATAAATACCTGTATTAATATAATCATTATATTGAGCCATTGATATTTCATCATCATCAGTATTGACATCAGGACCATACCAATAAAAGAAATATTCAACATCACATTTCATTGGTACTGATATTTTTTCAGCTCCTGCTTGTATCATTAATTTAGATAACAACTCTCCACAACGTTTTCTATTAATAAAAGGACATTCTGCTATAATTTCATCATGTACAGGGAATTTCATTTTAAATCCTAAATCTTGTAATTCTTTATTTTGACCTACAAGTATCATAGCTCTTTTACTCATATCTGAAGCTCCACCTTGAATTGTAGAATTAACACATTGTCTTAAAGCTTCAGCAATATAACCTTGATTATTAATTATATCAATTCCAGCTTCTCTAGCTTCTTCAATTATCTTATTTCTTTTATATAAATTAGCTTTTTCTAATTTTTCAATATATTTATCCTTTATTTCTTGAGAAACTTCTTCATGAATATCTGATTTAGCTGTAAATAAAGGATTAAAATCAACAGGTCGTTTATCATTATAATGAAATTCATATTTCTCATCTTGAATATGAGTTAAATATCTTCTTCTTCCCCAAGCTGTTTCAGTATATCCTCTTTCTTTAGCTTTAGCTTGTGTTTCTTCAGTAAACTGCTTAATTAAAGGATATGCATTAAAGAAATCATCTATTAGTTGTTGAGCTTCTTCAGTAGTCATATGAAGCATTTCTCCAACAGAAGCAGTACCTCTTCCATATAAAATTCCTAAAAGAACACTTTTGATTTTAGTTCTTCTCTCTTTTCCTTCTTTATATGTAATATCTGTTTTCTTTCCATTCTCATCTAATTTAAACTCTAAACATTCTTCATATGTAGTGTGAAAAGCTTCAGCTGCCATTGTAGAATATAAATCTTTTCCTGTTCTATAAGCATTTATTAAAGATTCATCTTGACACATATGAGCCAATATACGAGGTTCTTGCTGAGAAAAATCACTTGACATTAATATATTACCTGGAGCAGCACCAAATAATCTTCTTAACTCTTTTGATTCTCCTTTACTTGGAATCTGTTGAAGATTTGGATTAGAAGAACTAAATCTTCCAGTAGCAGCGCCATATTGGTTTAATGTTGTATGAATTTTTCCAGTACTTGGTTCTATCTGCTTAGGTAAAGCTACTAAGAAAGCATCAATTAATTTTTCCATTTTTCTATACTCTATTAAAGCTTTAGTTAAAGGAGTATTAATTCTTTCTAACTCTTTAACTCCAGTACCTCTACCTTCTTTAGTTTTATACCCTATAATATCATAAAATAATATACTTAATTGTGTAGGACTTGATATTGATATTGGATTATCTAATTTTTTATCATAATGCTTAATTCTAAATTCTTCAATTTGTTTTTCGTAAGGTTTTATTTCTTCATATACTTTTGCTTCTGCTATCTCAAGTCTGGCTTCATATTTATCTTTAAGTTCTTTTAACATTCCCATATTCATATTAATACCATCTCTATTCATTTTAGCAAGTATAGGCATTAAAGGAACTTCTATTTGTTCAAATACATATTTCATACCAGCACTATCTGGTTCTTCAAATTTCTTTTTCTGATATTCATATAATTCATATGTTATCAAAGCATCTTTTCCAGCATAAATAGTAGCTATATCTAGAGGTATATAATCAAAAGTAACTCCTTTAAACAAACTATCAAATCTATTTACTCCTTCATCTTCTACTGCAATATATTTATTATATAAATATTTCAAGCCATGCTCTTCATCTTGTTTAAATATATTTGCTGCTATCATAGTATCCCAATAAGGATCTGGCCAATCTTCTCCTAAAAATGTTCTGAATACTCCAGCATCGAATTTATAGTTGTGAAATATCCAATTAAAATGTCTAGTTCTATTTAATTCTTTTAAATAATTTCTTAGATCATCTTCAGGAATTTGACCTTTCAATTTCATATTATATAAAGCTGATTTATGATTAATAGGAATATATAAACATTCCTTACCATTACATACAGAGAAGCCAACTATTTTATCAGTAAAGAAATTAAGTCCTGTAGTTTCAGTATCTATACCTATTGGAGCATTTTCTTCTGTAGTATCAAAGAAATGTTTAAGATCATCTAGGTTTGTTATACATTTACTTACATCTTTATAATTACCTAATTTCTCCTCTACAAGCTTTTTAGCGGTTTCAATTAAAGAAGAGATTGTCTCTCCCTTCTTTAATTTTATTTCTGAACCACTTTTTTCTTTTTTAGGAGTGGCAGGCTTTTTAGATGGTATATTTGCAAATAAAGCCATTATCATTACTCCTTTACTTTATATTAAAATACATCAGCTGTTCTTCTTGTAGCTTGTTGAGCAGGTTCTTGATTTTGTCCAGCTTGTGCATTTGCTTGAGGATCAAAATCATAATCATTTGGTTTAATAATGTTAATTTCAAATGGATCTTTAATTTCACCAAATTGATCTTTAGTCTTCATATCATTAGGAGCTTTCATATTAGGAGCACAAGTATATTTTGTATCTCTCATTGTTTTTCCTGTTCTACCAATAATAAAAGACTGACCAGATATTGGAGCTCCTGTTGGAAGATTTTCAAAAACTGGTAATAAAGTTTCTTTAACAAATGTTCCAGATTTTTTCCAGTATTGAATTTCATTATCTTCTTCTACATACATTGGTAATACTACTCTCATAACAGGATTATTTCCCATTGAGCACCATTTACACATGTCTGCTGGATCTCCAGGATTTCTGCTACAGTCTATTGTTGCAAATCTTTCTCCTGTAAATTCATGAACTACTAAAGCTGCATTCTTTACTTCATCGACAGTATTGTATAAAAATCTTACAGTCTTTTTATCTCCATCATTAAGTTTAAAGAATGAACTACCTCCTCCTACGTATTTGTCTGCATCGTCTAAACTAACTCTTGCCATTTTAAATTTCTCCTTTCTTGGCCTGTGTAATTTTTATTTTTTAGGCCTGGGTGCCACCCTAAATTTTATTGGCTATATATTATAACATCTTATTCAGATGATAATATCTTACTTTCATACCATCTTTTCCATTCAGTATAAGAAATAACTTTTACTTGTCTAAATTCATCATATGTTAAATCATTAACATCTTTACCTTCAGGAATTAGAGCTACATTTATATTCTGTCTTCTATGTTCTTGTAAAAAATTTCCTAATTTATAAATACCTTTTCTTCCAGCCTCATCTGGATCTAAAGCTAATACATATCCTTTACATTCAATTTCTAATAATTGTTTATATTGTAATTCAGTTCCAGTCCCTAATAATCCTACGGGTTGTTTACCCCAACCAGATAAACTCCAAACATTAAAAGGACCTTCTACCACCCATATATATCTTAAAAATCTATCTAACTCATATAATCCATATAAAGGTTTAATCATATCTTGTGGATACCTATATACTTTTTGTTCTATAGATCTTCTTCCTAATCCAATACAATTATGACCTTTATCATATATTGGAAATACTATATGTTTATTATAAGGATCAAAACCTAAATCATATTTTTCAGCTGTCTGTTTATCTATTCTTCTGCTTTCTAGATATGGATGATAATATTTTAGTTTTGTTATATCTTCTTTTGGTACATATGATTTCTTTTTTATATTGAACATTACTCTCTTAGGTTTTTCTATTAATACAGCTCTTGCTTGTATTGTTTTTAATCCGAATAATGATTCTACTTCTTCCTCATCATATAAAGGTCCTAATAATAATTCTACTACTTTGGCTAGTGACATAGTTTCATGACAAGTGAAACAAGAAAATAAACCAATATAAGATCTATCTCCCTCTGTTGTTCTTATTGAAGCACTTGCTTTATTTTCTTGTCCTCCTTTATGAAAAGGACATGTTACTGAAATATTATCAGGTAATTGTCTTATATATTTAAAATACCACATTCCAGTCTTTAGATGAATGTAATCTCTAATATCTTCAATTAATTTTACATCTATCATAAAGTTATCCATTAGAATGAAGCGCCTCCTCCAAATATCTGTCTTGCTTTAGCTTTTCTAGCAGTAGCTACTTCTTGTTGTAATTCTCTAATAGGTTTATATTTATTTATTCCATAATCTACTTCATATTTTTGAGTTAATCCTGATTCACCATATCTATTTTTAACTATACTAAGAGTTAATATTCCATTTTCATTTCTCATAGATATTACTCTTGTAGAGTTTTGAGCTACAGCATCTGATTCTGCTATATTTTCTAGTCCTGGTGCATTTAACTCCTGACCACCTTGTCTATTACTTTGAGCTAATAAAACACAAGGTAAGTTATATTTAGATGACAATGTAAATAAATCCATTGATATATTACCATATTGTTGTCTTAAAGGAGTTCCAGGTTTTGATGTTATATCTTCCATTAGAGATAATTGGTCTACTATAAGCATTGTTAAATTATTTTTAACTATAAAGTTTTCTATATCTCTAATATTTGCTTTTCTTCTTAAATCCGCTTGTGTTAATATTCTTATATCTAAACTTCTATCTAATATAAATTTTAAAGCATCTTCTTTAGTAGATGTATATGTTTCTTTCGCACAACATAAAATTCTTTCTTGTAATTGTTGTACAGACATTTCTCCTGAATATATTCCTACTCTTTCTTTTTGTAGAGATGCTGCCCATGCAAATTTCAAGCCTATCCAAGTTTTACCTTGTCCAGTTCTTCCTACAATAGTTATTAATTCTTCTCCTCTTTTGAAACCAACTAATTTTTCATCTAATTCTTTAAACCCTGTACTAATAACATCATTTGGATCTATTTTTAATATTTCTTCAATATTATCAAATAAACCTACAGATTGATTTTCAGTACCTAATAACTCTAAATCATTTACAGCCTGAGTCATTTTATGTACAAATTCTAAAGGATTTTCTTCAATAGCTCCTTTAGATATATCTTCATTAAGCTCTCCTAATTCGTATTCTATTCTATGTTTAAAATAATCATTAGCTATTGTTTTACATAAATTATCTAATTCACCTATATTAGCTAATTCCATCATTTCCTCATCTGGAATTTGAAATTCAAATTGTAATAAAGGTAAATCTGGATATTTATTAACTTTTGTATATTTTTCAATATAATCATAAAGAGCTCTATTTTCATATGAAAAATAATCTCTTTTTATATCATTATATATAATTACATTCCAGTTTTGTTCTCTAACAATACCTATTAGCAGAGCTTTTTCAATTGCTTTTATATCTTTCATTTAAAAATCTCTGCCTCCTTTGTACCCTGTAGATTTATTTTAATAGCTCTACAATCAAAAGATAAATCTAATTGCATACAAGCAAGTGTATTTTGACCTACTTTATCATTTAAATAATCATCATCTCCAATTGTAAAATAAAAATTTCCTAATCCTCTTCTTTGTCGAATACTAATAATGTCATAAATTTTATCTCTATCAAAATAACTATCAAGTAGTGTAAATTTATCCCATATTACTAAAGGAGCGTTTTCCATACCTGAATATAATATTTTCAAATCATGAATAGGTTTTAAAGAATCTTTTTCTTCTTTATAATCTATCAATCTCTTATAATCTTCTACAAGTAATTTAGTATCTACATAAATAATATCTTCAACTCTTATATCTTGAATTACACATTGTTTAAAATAAGATTGAAGCATAAGATATGCTAAATAATCTAAATTAACATAATCAGCAAATTCAAAACGAAGATTATATCTATCTGTCACAGCAGAAGTCATATTTTTAAAAACATTATATAATTTAGAAGGTATAATTTTTTGATCAGTGAATCCAAGACATCTATCTGGAATTTGAGAATATTTTATATATTCATTATATCTTCTAAATACTGCAGCTTTGAAATCATCAGTTGCTTCTTTTAAATTAGGAATTAAATCATATAAAACATCCTCCATCTTAAATTCTTATATCCTCCAAATATTGTAATACTTCTTCTTTACATGTCAATTGTCTAGGTTTTTCTATTTTATAACCTATATTATTTATATTAGTAGCATCTTTATAATCAGCCTCTTCATAATATAAAGTTCTTGTTGCTCCAAAATATATTGCTCTTTTAATATGATACAAAATATCATTCTCATTTTGAGATACAATAGATAAACCTATTGTATTATAAGGCATCCTGCATACTTTTTCTAAAAGATCTTGAGTCATTTCACGAATAGTTACTTCATTAAACTTTCCTCGATTACGCTGAGAAAATCTATAGTTACAATATTTCCAAATTCCAGTTTTCACATTATCTGTTAATATATCATTATTATAAATATAATGATAACATGCTTTAATATCAGTTTGTTTAGATGGAACTTTACGTTTAATCTCTTGCATAGAAAAAGCCATTTCAACACCTCCATGTATTTAATAACATCTTTTTGAGTATAAAGATAGCACTAAGTACAGTACTTAGAAACACTATATCTTAGTGCTGTTTGATTAGTTTTTCTCTATTTCATGTTTAATTGATTCAGCTTGTCTTTTATCATTTTGTTTATCATATAAATTAAATACTATACTAGATAATACATCTGCTGTAATTTTAGTTCCATCATATGTTAAATATTCTTTTGATAATATAGCTAAAACTTCAAGTAAAGTTAATTTGTTATATCTAAATATCTTTTTAAGCTCACTTAATGATAATATATCATAAGCAGTTTCTCCTGTAGTTAGAGTAAATGTATTAAAGAATTCTTGAATTTTCTGATTACTTTCTGAATCTTGAATGGCTTCAATCTCATCTAATTGATCATCAGTTTTTAACTGAAGTTTATATCCTACTTTTTTAAGTAATGAAATTAATTCTCTTGCTGATATTTCTACACTATTTTCTTTAAATTGAATGTAAGATTTATATAATTCTTCAGCATTTTCAGTAGAATATTTTAAAATCTCATCAATATTAAATCCTCTAATAAAATCGTTTAAGGTATTTGCATCAGAATAAGTTGAAATATTTGGTATAAATACAAAAGGATCATAAATCAAAATTCCTGTGTATACTTTATATTGAGATTTATTATTATTATATTCTAATATAACTACAGGAACATAATCTTCTTTAGTTAAATCAGTTCCATGTTTATAAAAAACTAATTTAACAAGTCCTCCTTTACCATCAGTGAAAAATTTATCAGTTTTTTCATTAGTTGTAATATCTAAAGTAAATTTTTCTAATTGTTCCTCAAATTCTTTAATTGCATCATCATTTCTAGCATCAAATATATCTACTACATTTTTATATTCATCTGTTAAATATAAAACTTCTGGTTTAGTTAAATAAAACATAGCTCTTGGATCTGGATTATCTTTAGCTTTCTTTAATTGTTCATCTTTTAATTGTTTCCATATTAATTCAGCTTTCTTATAAACCTCTTTACTTGTAGAAGGTTTTAAATCAATTTGTTTATGAAGAAAAATATCAGCTCCTTTTAAAATTTCATAAGTATCATACTTATCATCTTCACTTGCTAATTTTATATGAAGATATTTTGGAGAATCCCAAACTACATCAGCTGGTTTTGTAACTTTAGTTAACATTGCTTCAAACATTATTTCTCAACTTCCTTTCTTATATCTAAAAAATTTTTAAAATCTTTTACTGTGCATTTTTTACAGTAGAATAAATCATCTAAATAAAAACCACTTTCAAAAAATTCCTGACAACCAGAACATCTTTTCATACTACCTGTAAATTTAACAGGTCTAACTATTGTATTTTTTATATGGTTATACTGATCTAATATAATTTTATCAAATTCATCATCTTTAGGATTATCTTCAGGGAAACTCCTTTTCGATTGTATCTATTTTCTTATCTATTTTTTGATCTAATTTTTTAACATTCTCAGATAATTTTTTAATAATAGATTTAACAGGTTTCTCTTCTTTTTTAGGTTCTTCTATTTCTACTCTTTCTGGAATATTTATATATTTACAAGGATGATCTAAAACTCCGTATTCATAAGCTAATTTACCTTGACAGTCCTCACAAAACTTATCCATATAAGAATGTTTAGTTCTAATAACTAATCCACAATCACTATAAATTTTCTTAGAAAAATTTTTACCTTCTTCTAAATTAGATACTATCTGTCTAACTCCTATTTGTCTTTTTGGTTGGTTTTCTTCTTTCTCTATTTCTTTAGTTTCTTTAATATTTATATTTTCTTCTGTTTTCTGAGGTTCTATTTCTATATTTGATGTACTAATAATTATGTTACCATTCTGAATACTCATATATAATTTAGAACATTCTTTTAATTGTAACTCGTCTCTAATCTCTCTTGGTATGGTTATTCTATAACCTGATCCTAATGTGATTTCCATAAAATTCTACCTCTCTTTTTATTTTATAACATCTTTTTGGAAAATAAAAAATACAAGAAGAATTTATCTTCTTGTATTTAATAACAACTTATTTATATAATTCTTACTTCAAAATATCTAAAAATTGCTGTTCTGTTATGATAGGTACTCCATATTCTTTAGCTTGTTTATTTTTTGTTGAAGTACTTTCTATATCATTATTAACTAAGAATTGACATTTCTTTAAATTAGTTGATAATTCATAACCATAATTTTTAATATAAACTTCGAAGTCTTTTCTTTTCATGCTTTGTAAAGATCCGGTTACAGCTATATATTTTATTTCATCTTTATTAATAATTTCAGGAAATATTAATCTATTATTCTGTAAATTATCATCGAATAGATAACTTAAATTAGCTATTCTCCATTGATTTTCCATTAATGTTTTAGTAGTTGCATCTTTAACTAAATCTAATAATAAATTTGTAGGATCTTCAATACCAGGTTTCCCGAAATTTTCATTATTAAAACTAAATATAAATAAGTTTAGTAATAAAACTTTATTTTGAGCTAATAACTCAGCTGTCTTTTCACCAAGTCTTGGTATATTTAATCCCATTAAAGCTTTTTCTACCTTAACAGGTTCTAAATATAATTTATTAAAAAATTCTAATATCTTAGATTCTGTTATACTTAATTTTCTAGTATTCAAATCATTTAATACATATACTTGTTTTGTATATAAATCATCTATTGATTCTATTCCATATTGATCTAAATATTGTTTCATAATTGTATATTGTAATCCATCAGTCTCACCAATTTGCTCGCACCAAACTTGTAAATTACTTGCTTCAACATTAGGACAATTTATATCATCACAAATTAAATCTACACCTTCCCAAACTAAATTATTACCACAATGAGGACAATGAGTTGGTAAAGGTTCTTCAGATTGTTCTATAACTTCCATTATATTAGGTATTACTTCATTAGCTCTCTGAATAACTACTTGAGCTCCTTTTCCTAAACCTTGATCTTTAACCCATTTAGCATTATTACAAGTAGCTCTTTGTATTATAGCTCCAGATAATTCTACAGGTTCTACAATAGCTACAGGTATATATCTATTATTTTTACTCATAGTCCATTCAATTTCTTTTATAATTGTAGTAGTTGTTTCTGCTTGAAATTTAAAAGCTACCTCATCATATACATAATCATAAAGATGATGATCATCTTCATAATGAGCTAAATATTGGATATCTGGATTTGTTAAAACTAATCCATCTAATCCATAACCTAATTGTTTAAAAGCTTCAAATGTTTGTTCATGAAAAGCATTCCAAGATGATTCATTAAGTACAGGATAATAATAAATAGGAATACAATGTTTAAAATTTAATTTCAACCATTGCAATACATCTTCTCTATTATTACAAGTAGGTTTAAATTCTTGACCTACTATTTTATATACTACTAAATCAATATATTTTATATCTTCATCTATATCCTTTCTGTTAATTATTCCAGCTGCAAAATTACGAGGTGCTATCATATCTTTATATTTATGCTGTAATATATTCCAATTAGAATCAGAAATGATTAATTCTCCTCTTGCAGCTCCAGTAAATTTCTTATCAAATATATCATTACCTAAAATAATTCTTAGTTTATCTGTAATATCTTTCCCATATTCTCCATTACCTCTTGTTATTCCTTTAACTAATTTACCATTTTCATAATAAACAACAGCAGATAAACCATCAAGTTTTGGAGAAATATAAATAGTTTTATCCTTAAATCTATTTGGTATATCTTCATAAGTTTTAGTTTTATCTAAACTTCCTACATGTCCATATCTATGTTTAACTTTGTCTCCATTAACTTCAAATCCCCATCCTGTTTTTAAAACTTTTGAACGAGGATTTAAAGATCTTAATTTATCTACTAAGGCATCAAAAGCATCATCACTTATTTCAGGTTCGCCTGCATAATACTTTGTAGCGTAATAAGTAATTTGAGTTTCTAAATTTTCTATTTCATTTTCCATTAAATTATCACCCTTTACCAATTATAAATAACTTTTATTACTATGTATCCTTTCTTTTCTAATTGATCTTTAAAATAATTTATAAATTCCTCACAAATATTTCCAGAAATACTAAAAGAACCTCCAATATCTATAGTATCTTCTTCTGGTGGATATACATCACAACAACAAGGCCAACCCCATTCTTGTTTAGGTATCCCTGAAAAGATAGCTTGATATTTTTCAGGAAGTTCTTTCACTATTTCATCAATATCTTTTTCATCTATTTTCTTATCAACTTTAATTGTATGTCTATATCCCATAATAAAATCTCCTTTATAAATAATAACATCTTAGGCTTTAGTGAAAGCTTCTAATATTTCATTTATATGATTTTTTAAATCAGATGGATCTAAAGATACTTTTATATTAGATCCAATTTGATTAAATGCCTTACCAAATTTTATTCTAGCTTGTTTAGAAGCATCTGATAAACTTTCAGCTCTTATATCATAATGTTTAATATATAGATCAGATGTAACTCTAACTTTATAAACTTTTAAATCCTTACTCATATTAAATCATTCCTTTCCCACATATGCATATATTGTTCCTTTAAATTTAGTATTTCCTTTATAATTAAGAGCCATATCAAAGTCTATTGTTGTTAATTCTTCCTCTTTAATTTTAATGTCTTTAACAACATATTCATTTAATACTTTCATATTCATAGGTAAACAACTAAAAGGTGTTGATGGTTTTTCTAAAGGTAATCCAAAAAGCATAATAGAATATCCTTTATACTTTTTGTATAATTCTTTTACTTTCATATTTAATTACTCCTTACTCCAATATCCATATACACATCTTTTTCCATCTCTAGAACAATCATATATATCATATAATTTACCTTCTTTTACACAAGTAAAATGTTGACTACATCTAAGAATTAAAGATCCTTTATTAGGTAATTCTTTTTCATTTAAGTGTACTTGACAACCTGATCCTATTGTCATACAGGCATGCCATTTCCAACCTAAATGATCTTCAATAACTTTTTTAGCAGTATCTTTATATACTCCTGTTCTAGCGTTGCTTTTGCCTTTCTTTCTTTTTCCAGTTCTTTCCTTTAAAGATAATTCATTGATAAGATTATATATCTCTTTATAATCCTCTCCTGTAGCATTACATATTGCTCTGCATACACAATCTCCTGTTGTTCCTTTAAAGTACTTACTTCTTCCTCCATCACTGTAAACTAATTCCATACTATTACTTCCTTTCAATGTACGTTTTGAGGAGATTTTTGACATCACCCTCCCTATATATTATAACACACTTTTGCAAAAAAGTCAACCCGTTCTTAAAAATAGGGAACGTGATTTAACCTCATCTACTCTCACTATTTACAATAAATTAGAAGATTTTTCAAAACAAAAGACAGTCTATTTTTGACTGTCTTAATTTATTAATTTTCTTCTCTTAAAATGTTATATATCTGCTGTATTACTCGAGCATCATATAATGAATTATGTTTTTGACCTACTATTGTTATTCCATGTTCTTCTAATATATCTTCTCTATTTCTTTCAAAAGCTTGTTTCTGAGATTCTTCATAATAAGAAGCAATATCTTGATTTATATCATAGCATACAGGAGATATATTTTCAGGAAGATCGAAGGCAGATCCAAATATATCTATAAATAAAACCATATCATAATGACACACATCAGAAATTAATTGTACTTCATCAAACTGAGATAACCATTCTTTTAATTCTTCTTGTATTTCTTCTTTTGTTCCAAAATGATAATCACTTTCATTAACTACAATATCTGTTTCATTTACTTCTCCATATTTAGCAGTATTCATTAAAACATTTTCTATAATCCAATCATCTAATAATTCAGTATTAATAGAAGCAAATTCTCCATAAAATTCTTTTCCATCTTCACTTATTAATCCTATACTTATTAATTGAGTATCTTTTTTAAGTCCACAAAATTCTGTATCAAAAAATATATTCATAAATTATCTCTCCTTTATTTTAAATATAAAAGCGCATAAATTTCTAGACATATAACTTTATAGGTTAATATATAAAACCTTGTTATAAGCGAAATATGCGCTAAATAAATACTATTTTTTCTTAATTTCATCTAATTCTTTAATAAATTCATCTATTTGAGATCTATTCAAAACTAAATCACATAATAGATATTCTTTACCAAACAACATTTTAAAAGCTAATTTAATTCTATGACCAATTAATCTTAATATTCCTCTTTGATTAGAATAAAATTTACTAGTATGAATTGATAAATAATATTCCTCTTGAGATTCATCAATTTCAGAATCTATAAATTTTTTGATATGAATTTCTTCATCACAACCACAGTTACAATTTACTATCAATAATTTTGTATCTTTATCAGCTTTAGCTAATATCACTAAAATCACATCCTTTATAAAATAAAACAAACTAGAAAGTAAAAAAGATAAACAAAAATAAACAAAATCAAAAACTATCTTATAATTAAATAACTTTCTAGTCTGTTGGTAGCGAATAGGAGATTCGAACTCCTGCCCTCCGATAGAAAGTCGGATGTATTAACCACTTTACTAATTCGCCATATATAAAGCGAGTTTTCAGTGTTCAGAGTACATAGAAAACCACACTACAAAAAACAAAACTCGATTTTGATTTAACCTCTTTAAAACAAAATTCTAAACAAAAGCCTTCGCATAAATAATAAAATTATTTACCTAAATCTGTTTATTTATTATCAGATCTCGTAGATGCAACTTTAGTACTATTCACATCCGCACTCTATCACTATAATAGAGCCATACCTATAGGTGTTTGTTGTTTCAAACAAACTCTTCCTCAATACTCATGGTATTGATTGCAAAAACATTTGATATATGTATAGGGAATATATCAGTCCCTTGGTAGCGAAGACTGGATTCGAACCAGTGACCTTCAGGTTATGGGCCTGACGAGATAGACCTACTTCTCTACTTCGCGATATAAAAAATTACAATAACTATCAGTATTAGCCTTTACCTTCGGAACCTACACCATCTAATACTATTAACAGGGTCTATTGTTAAGTTATTGTAATTCGTACTCACAATATGAAATGGGATTTTCATAAAGTGAAAAAGAAGTAATACGTATTTATGTATGGAATACGTATATGGAGCCACTTGTCTGATTTGAACAGACGACAGGCTGATTACAAATCAGCTACTCTACCAACTGAGTTAAAGTGGCATATGGTCTTTTAAAACTACTTCTACAGTATAATCATCTAATAAAGAAATTCCAAATTGATTATTTTGAGAAGTTTGTTTAAATCTTAATTTTTTACTGTTAATATCTTCAAGAACATCTATTAAATAACATTTACCATTATAAAAAGTAGCAAAATAATCAATTTCATTTTTGGTATATCTAATAACTCTGTTGTATTTTCTATTTGTTCTTATACTTCTACAAGGAATGTTGATACCATCTTTTTTAAGCTGACATGTTTTACATTGTATTTTAAATAATTCTTTACCATTATCTATTATAAAATCATATCTGCTATTTTCACCATAGGGAATTGATATATCAAATCCAAGCTTGTAAAAATATGTTATACATTCTAATTCTGTAATATCTCCTTTTTGCTTAGTATTCAATATATCAACTCCTTTCATTATTTTTAAAAGAGGTGGTTAGGGTGTTTCAATTCCTAACCTGGATCAATTTGTGCCTAGTTTTCTTCTAGGTGGTTTTTAGAGCTATCCTGCTACATTTATATTTTACCTTATTTACCTCTAATACAAATTTGAGCTTTTCTTCTAGCATTTAATATCTTAGTATATTGCTCATTCTTGGTATCATTTTCTGCGAACTCTTTTAATCTCTTTACAGGCCAATATAATTTACACCACATATATTGAATTGCATGAGGTGTTCTACCTAAGGTCTGTGCTAAATAATTAGCATTAGGCCAGTTAGGAACATAACTAGCTACTATAAAGATTTCATCTTCAGTCCATGACTTTCCAGCGTTGGCTGGTTTAATACCTTCTTGTTCCATAATTAGACTCCTTCCTATCATACCTACTGTATGAATTAAAATTAAATTTTCAATGTACTCTACTATTTAAAGTACTGAACTCTTTTCATTATGGAATGAAAAATATGAGCTCCATAAAAGAACCGATACATCTTGTATTCTAGTCAGCTCCGATTTATCTATACTAGGTACAGAGCGCCCTTGAACTCTCTTTAGGGTATAGACCCGGGTTAGTTCTACTGTCAACCCATCGATCATGCTCGACTACATCAACTGTGCTTAACCTCATCCGTTGACGATTACTAAGCTTGTTATAGTTATTCAGCTTACTCGGACTTTCTATTATAAAGTTCCAGGTCCTTCCAAGCATTCTTACCTCAATTAATAGAGGTTGGGATAGAAGTTTTTGATTAGAACTTCTTCAAAAACTACGTTCTGTATTTTTAAAAGCTATTGATATTATATAATAAATTTTATAATTCGTCAATAAGTTTATCTAAATATTCACAAATTTCATAATCATTTAAGTCATTATAATCTTCTCCAAAATGATTACATATCTTTTCAGCTTGTTCTCTAGTTAATGTAAATGATATATTTTCTATTTCTTCATCCATTTATATCTTCCTTTCTAAAATGGTAATCCATCTCCATGTGGAGAATATACTTTAATTATCTGTTCACCATTTTTAACCGTTATTATCTTCTGATTATCTATTTCAGCATCTTCAGGTGCAAGAGTATATTCCATATTATCTATTTTTATAGTTTTAGGTTTATTTAAATTTTGTAAATGTTCATTTATATTTCTTCCTTGTGAAGTCATTTTTTCTTTATATCTTTTTTGAAGATCTGCACTTTCAGTTGTATATGTAGATAACATATCTGCAAAATGTAATAATAATGTTTGAGGACATTTTGAAAATCTATGAGATATATCTGTTAAATATTGATTATCTCTAAAAGCTCCCATATGAGATCTTATCATCATTATTTCTGTAAAATTTAATTTTAAACCATAATATTGTAATAACATTACTGATTTTTCACCATGTCCATATGGAATTTTTTCATCCATTGTATAAAAAGGAACTTTAACCCAATCACCTTTTTCATTTTTAGTATTTCTATAAGATACTTGATAAGAATCTACTTTACAAACATCATGTAATAAAGCCACTATTGCTATTGTATCATTTGGTATATCAAAAAATTGTATTAAATTATTAAAATCGTACATATGATAATATACTTGTAATGAGTGTAATAATAATCCTCCTTTAATACTACTATGGTATTGAGTACTTGCTGGAGCCACTTTAAAATCAGATTCATCTAACCATTTAATTATTTCATCTATTCCTTCTCTATTAGTACTTTTTAATATTCTTTTAAATTCTTCCCACTTATTAAATATTTCTTGATCATCCATTACTACTCCTCCATATTATCTTTTATTTCATCTATACTCAAGTCCATTACTAATTTAGCTGCAACTTGATATACTGTCCCAGTAATAAAATTATTATCTAGTTCATCTTCAAATTTAGGAATTCTTTTTTCTATACTTTCAAATATAGCTTTTTGTACTTTTTCAATTTCTTGATCATCCATTTATTCTACCTCATTTTCTATATTAAATAAACAAGCCATAATTCTCCTTCAAAAAATTTATAATAATCTCTTGATTCTTTATTTATTATTAATCCTTGTTCTTTATACTTATTATAACAACTTTGACTCATACAATATATTCTTTTTATATTTGCTTCTTTACATTTTTCTTCACATATAGTTATTAAATTATTAAAATCATAATCAAATTCCTGACATTTTTGTTTTATAAGTTTTATTTTTATAGGTTGTCTATCTCTAGATACATAACTCTTACCAGTTTTAAACAAAAGACCAGAATAGAGAAATTCTTGTAATTCCGTTTCTGTACATAATATATTATTATTTTTATTAACTTCACCAAACCTTTCTCTAATCTCCTTGCTATTCATTATTGTCACATCTCCCTATCAAACCAAAACTTTTTATATATATTTTTTATATCTTCATTTAATTGTGTTAAATACCATAAAGCAAATTCATCATATGACATTTCATTTATTTTCAATTTTGTAACTCCACAATCACACTGATTATCTATAACAACTTTATCTGGATCTTTATCAAATCTAAATGTAACAGGCTTTCCACACACACTACAATAACTAGGAATCCATTCTTTAATTTCATCTTTTAAAACAATGTTTTTAAATGTTTGTCCTTTTATATTACTAAATCTTAAAGTTTCTTGTAGCATTCTATCATCTTTTATATTTTTAAGAGTTATTTCATTTTGTTTTATTCCTTGATCAAACCATGTTGTAGGTAAAGTCAGTGTAGTATTATCTCGAAATACAAGTTGAGTATTATATAAACCTATATTCAAGCTTTTTAATAATTTTACTTTTCTTCCCATATCTTTTGGATCTTTGCTAATTGCACAAGGCACACAATTTTCATATTTTTTAAAACAAGCTACATCCCATGCAAACATGAGAGTACAATCTTCTTGATATTCCATTTTATATTTTATAGGTTCAACCCAACCATCTCTTACTTTTAATTTAGGTTTATCTTTATAAAAATGCTTACGAATAAACTTATATAAAGGAGACCTAGATTTAATAACTACTATGTCTCCCATTTCCATTCTATCACAATCATACTGACTTGGATTCATTATCGGCATTAATCTGTTCCTCACTTATCTCTATTACATTTGGATTTCTTAAATTTTGAAAATCACCATTAGCAAAATAATCTATATTTTCTAATACTATTTCTGCAGCCTTACGAATTTTTTCTCTAGAATTAATATCAACTCTTTCATTATTACCTACATTAACTATACTGCTATTATCAATTATAAAGAAATTTTGTATTTTTTCATTACTGATTAAAGACACTATAAATTGATTTGTATCAGATAATGCTTTTGCTATATATTCAGTAGTATACATTAATGAAGCTGTATCCGTAGTATCTAGTCCATTATCTATTCTTTCTAACAATTTATCATATAATTTATCTAAAGTATTTGATAATTTTAATACTCTATTTAAACTATTTTTAGCTTGTAATAACATACCAACTTTTAATTTATTCTGAGTAGCTTTTAATTCTCTTACATCTGCTTCAGTAATTTCTACATCATCATCTATTAATTGTTCCATAGTTAATTTATTTTTATTAGCTGGTATTTCAGGTTTAGGTAATTCTTCAGATGTAATTAGTTCTTTATTATCTTCTTCAGATTCTTCTTTTTCTATCCATTCAAAATCTGCTGATAATCTATTTTCTAATAACTCACCAATATGCATTACTATTCTTTTACATTGATGATTCTTTATAAAGTTATATTCTTCTATAAGATCTTGTGGTATATTTTTATCCGAAATTTGTAAATATACTAATGTATAATTTATATTCAAAGCATCTAAACATAATACAATTTCTTGCATATATGACACTATAGTTATATCAAATTGTAATTCTGATTTCTTTATAGCTTCTATAAAATTAATAGGCCAATCAGAATTATTTTGGTATTGTTGAAAGTCTAATATGTTTACTTTGTCTTTATATTTAGAGGCAAAATTAGCTTCTATAATATTACCAAATTCTATTAATATCATCTATATGACCCCTTATCTACTAATTATAGACATAAATCCTTTAGATAAAGCATTAGTAACTTTTGATAAAGATAATATAATCTTAGAGAGACAGTGTATAGGCATATCATCATAATCACAATGTTTTATTATAAAGGTTAATATTCTATCCAATTTTTCATCATATTGCTCATTTAAAACTATCATTCTTTTATTAACACAAAATCTAAAGTATTTATCTTTATCTCCTATTCTATTTAAACTAAAATCGGATATTATATAATCTATAGTAGCATAACTAGTCCTAAAATGTTTATGTACCTTCATTTATAACTCCTATTCTATTTAAATTTAGATAGTTTACGAATTTGTTTTAAAGTAAATGCTCCATCTTTTTGTAAGTATTCATAAAATTTATCTATTTCTTTTAAACAATATTCTTTAGTAAGATTTAAATCTTTTAATTTTAAATTTTCATAAGCTTCATCAAAATCTTTTTTATCTATTTTAACTCTTTGGAATAAAGCTAATAATCTTAAAGCTTGTTTTAATTCTAGCATTGTAGGTACAGAAAATTCTTTACCTTCATAGAATTTAATAAATTGCTTAAATCCTTTATAGTTATCAAATAAAAAAATTAATTCAGATAAATCTTTATACTTTTCATCATCATGCATATGAGCTAAAAGTATAAGACTAAGCATAAATGTTTCTTCTTCATCTAAGATCTTGCTGACTCTTTTTTCTAAATCATTTTTTCTCATTTAGATCAATTCCCTTCATTGATCTGATACCTTCTATCTATAAGTTTATCAAATCCAATACTCTCACTTAAACAAAGTACTTTGTAGTAGTTATTTATTTCAATTGTATTAAGTTCTTCTTCTGAGAACTTTCCTTGTGATAATATATGAGATTTGTATAAATCAATTGAATAAGTTGTCGTTCTATTTAATATGTATTTTCTCCACTCTAATTCAGGTATAGCCAATATATAAGGAACCAATTCATAAAAATTATCTTCAATGCTATTTGCAATTCCAAATCCTAAAAGAATATTTCTATAAACTAAAGGATCAGGATGTCTATCAATTTTATCTATAAATAATTGGTTTTGTTCAAAAATTATTGTATCAAAAGCATATTGTTTATATAATGTTGTCATTAATTCTATAACTCTTTTTCTAATATTATAATTATTAGCTGATAATTTTTCAATATGATTAATAGTCAAAATTTCATCATCATGACTAACTACCATAGCAATATTAGAATATCCATGTATATCTATAGTTAAAACAATATTAGGTTCAATTTTCTTTTTTCTACTCACTATTTATCCTCCTCATCTTTTAGACGAAAATAAAAATTTAACCATCTATAGATTCTTTCAGGACCAATAGTTAATCTTCTAGGTAATAAAAATTGATACCACCAACCGCTATTGTGTCTTTTGAATAGACTCATCTTCTTCATCCTCCTCATTCAATGTATTAGATATATCTCTTAATACAGTAAAAGGATTCATGCCTTCTTTGTAGTTTCTATGATGATGTTCTATCATACATAATCTATTTTTAACATGTGTAAATTCTTTATTTTTACTAATTAACTGTTCATATAATTTTTTACATTTAATTTTTGATCTTATAAATAATATTAAAAATGTTAATGCTAATGCAGATACTCCAATTATTATAATTAATTCTTTATTCATTATTATCCCTCTTAACAAAAATAGCTATCAATACAGATTTATAGAATACTGATAGCTATTAAAGTTATTTACTTTCTGGAAATAGATATGGATCTAATCCATGTTTTTTAGTTTTTTGTATTTCTAAATTATGTAATTTCCAGCAATAATTTCCATATCCTCTTTCCTTTGCTATATCGTTTTTTAATATTCTATTGCATCTTTGACATCTTTGATATTGAATTTTAGTTTCCATATAATCTCTACCTCTTTTTAATAGATTACATCATACCTGGTAGCGGACCTGAAAGTTGTAAAACATTTTGGTCTTTCTCAGGCTCGTCAACTATTAAACCTCCCATTGTAATAACTGTTGATGCTATTGATGTTGCATTTAAAATTCCATATCTATCTACTTTAGCTGCGTTTATAACTCCAGTTTCTACTAGATTTTCATATTCTCCAGTTAAAGCATTAAATCCTAATTGTTTATTATAACAATTTGCTACTGTCATAGGACCATCAAATCCAGCATTTTCTGCTATTTGTCTTGTTACAGATTCTAATGAATTATATACTATTCTTTCACCTAAAGTTCCTTCTCTTTCTGGAGCATTGATAACAGCTGATAAGAAACTATAACCTCCACCTGGAACTATACCTTCCTCCATAGCAGCTTTAACAGAATTAATAGCATCTTCAATTCTTAATTTTTTATCTTTTATTTCAATTTCAGAATTTCCACCAACTTGAATAACAGAAATTCCAGAAATTAAATTAGATATTCTTCTTTTATATTGCTCTCTATCAGATTCTTCAGGTATGTTTTCCATTATACCTGTAATTTCTTCTACTCTAACTTCTCTCTCATCTTTTAAATCAATTCCAGTTGAACTTGCATCTTTAAATTTTAAAACAGTATCATCAGGAGTAATTATAGCTTCTTCTACCTCTCCTAACATAGATATGTCAAAATCTCTAAAGGTTCTTCCAATATCTCTTCCCATTAAAGTAGCTCCAGTAGCAATACAAATATCTTCTATAAGATTTTCTCTTAATTCTCCAAATCCAGGTAATCCTATTATTGAAACATTTAAAGGAGCTCCTTTAGCTTTATTTACTAAAATCATGTTTAAAGGCTCAAAATCAATATCATTACATATGATTAACAATTTTAATCCTTCTTTAACAACTGTATCTAAAATAGGTAATATATCTGTAACACTATCTATTTTATCTTTAGTTATTAATACTTTTGCATCTACAATTTCTGATTTCAAATTAATTCTATCATTTAATAAATAATTACTTAAAGTACCATTAGCTAATTTCATACCTTGAATATTATCTAAATGATCTTTTCCTGTTTTACTATCTTCTACAATAACAGATCCAAATTCTCCAGCATTTGCAAAAGCATCTGCTATTAATTTTCCTGTCTCTTCTGAGCCTGAAGAAATGGTTGCTACTCTTTTTATAGCTTCATTATCTTTAACAGGTATTGCAATTGATTTCAAATAATCACTTATTTCTTCACTAGCTTTAATCATGTCTTTTTGTATTTGAACAACATTAACATCTTTATGTTCTTCTTTATATTCATCAAAATATTTATGAATCATTTCTTGAGCTAATATAGTAGTTGTAGTTGTTCCATCTCCTGCTACTAAATTTGTTTTATTAGCTGCTTGTATAATAAGCTGTGCTCCGGCATCTTCTGCATTATCTTTTAAATGAATAGATTTAGCAATTGTAACACCATCGTTTGTTATAATAGGAGCTGAAACAGCTTCTCTTATTAAAACATTTCTACCTTTTGGTCCAACTGTAGTTTTAACAATATTTGCTACTGTATCAATACCTTTGACTACTAAATCTTTGGCCTCATTATCATATTTAATTATTTTATTCATTTATTTTACCTCCAACTTCACTATCATATATCTTATAAAGTTCAGTCTGAATATACTCTCTAAATTCCTTATTTGATGGATGCGCTATATCAGAATATTCAAAAGTTTCACTATAACTATCTCCATTAGATGTATATTTTTTCACTTTTTTATTTGGAAAACTAATTATTCTTCTATCTTCAAGTTGTACTAATCTAATATCATGTACAATAAAACAATCATTAAATTGTATACTTGCTATTCCTAATAAACTAGATTCAGGATTATTGTTTTTCTTTATTCTTATACTTGTTATTTTCATTTCATTCATGTTAGTCATTGTCTCCTTCTATAATTAATAATATCATTGATTCTGATAATATTGTATAATCTTTATTACCATCATTATAGTTATCTCCCTGCATTTTTGAAAAAACTATTTTATCTCCAACCTTTACTTTTAAAGGCACTATTTCACCATTACTTAATAATCTTCCTTCACCAACTGCTACGACGGTTCCTACCATTGTTGAATTATTTGATAAACTCATATTTTTAGTATATGATAATCCTGATGATGAAGTGATTTCTTGTTTATCATTCAACTCTACCACTATTTTTTCGTATAAAGGCCTCAAGTTCATTTTTTAATTCTTCCTCCTTTTCTTTCTTAGTTTTTTTAGACTCATCAGGTGCTTTTCTAGAGGCATCTCCAAAAACGATAGAATGAGCTGTATAATACTTTTTATCTTTATCTCTAACAAAACCTTCATCTATTCCATCAGAAATTCTCAAAGCATCTTTATAATCGTTGAAATATTTAATTCCATTCATCATTTTGGAGATGCAATTTCTACCTGTTTCTTTATAATAACCTACAAGTTCACCTGTAGTTTTATTAAAGATCTTTATATAATATTGCATTTTTATCTCCTTTATATTTTTTATAACAACTTAACTTGTATATTTAATAAAAGCATATATAAAATTACCTTCTATATTACTGATTCCGAAATCAATTATTTTATAATTATTCATAACTAATTCTTTCATTTTATTATTCATATAGTCACTTAAACTCATTTCTTGGTATCTTAAATCAGCAGCTTTGATTAAAATAATTGATGGGCAATTTATTACTATTTTATCATTATCCATTCTTTCGAATTCTTCTTTTAACTTACCTGTTATTTTTACTAAATTTTG
>Ga0310694_10001362_pt1 | contig 27940 bp, 26 predicted proteins | sample 174DNAGHGhighgp2_FD_203884 | JGI IMG/M metagenome (GOLD analysis project Ga0310694, IMG submission 203884) | Sheep rumen microbial communities from Palmerston North, Manawatu-Wanganui, New Zealand - 1742 DNA GHGhigh gp2 (v2) (version 2) | ecosystem: Host-associated > Mammals > Digestive system...
GCACAAGCGAACGATGGCAGCGTGAGAGCTGTCAGAAGACTAATGATGATAAATCTCTTCATAGGTTTTGGGTTTATATCTGTTAATGTTATCTTTGTCTAAGTGATAGGTGATGATAGAGCGACTCAGATCCTTGCGCTCCTTCTCCAGGGCTTTCTTCACCAAGAGAATCTCAGAGGCCTCGACGGTATGCTCCACTCTGACGCCTTGGATATTTCTGATCCATTGGAAAACGGGATAGGCTGAGGCCAGGGGCATCTGATAGTCGTCGAGTTTGTCGAGATAGATGGATACATCGCGGATGTCGAGAATGGGGTTGCGCTCTTCCCATTTACGAGGATCGCCAGTGTTGTAAACCATCAACACACCATAATCGGCAGGGGGAACCTTCATAGAGAGCTGGTGCAGACGAATAGTGGTAGAGAGTGTCTTACCCCAGGCATCCTTCACCTGTTTCAGGAATTCGTAATAGGTATTACGACTCTTCGAGGTGTAATCGCAGTCTATCTGTATCTCGCGTACATTATTAATATCATTGGTCTCGTTCATCTGGAGGATGCGCTTCACAATCTTCTCTGCCAAATCAGGATGCGGTTGGTGCATGCAGTCCTCCGTGATATAAATGGTGGGGATGAGCTCGATGCTGTCAGGAAGCTTATCAGAGAAGGTGATAGTGGCATTGGGCTTGGGCTCTGTCTCGTCATCATTCATCACCACATCGAAGTAGCGACAATACAACTTATTAATATGGTACTGGCTGAGGAAGGCTCTTTCTGTGGAGTCAAGTCTGAGGTCAGTGCGCCAATAATAGACGGCATTGCCCTCGTCGAGCAGTTCCCTCTGTTTCTGACAGCCCACGATGGCCAGCAGACAGATCCATATGATGCATCCCCTAATCTTCACAGTAGTTCAGGCAATTGGAAAAGTTTATTGCTATTGCTGCCTTTGATGAGGATATAGAATCCCTCAGGACAGTTGTCCTTGATGGCAGCCTTCACTTCCTCCACATCATGGAACTTGCGGAAGGAACAATCTATGTCCTTGAAGTTGTCACCAACGAGCCAAACGTCGTCATAACCAGCAGACTCCAGACGATCAACCAGCATGCGATGTTCCTTATCGCTTTCCTCGCCCAGCTCGCCCATCTGTCCGAGGATGGCCATCTTCTTGTCAGCCTGGATAAGACTGAAGTTGTCGAGGGCAGCATGCATCGAGGTTGGGTTGGCATTATAGGCATCCACAATCAGGTGGTTCTTCTCAGTGATGGTCATCTGACTGCGATTGTTTGTAGGCTTGTATTCCTCAAGGGCAGCACAAATCTTCTTGCGATCAACGCCAAAGTTGATGCCTACAGCGATGGCAGCCAAGAGGTTGTCAATATTATAAGAGCCAATGAGTTGGGTTTGAATCTTGTGCCACTTGGTGCTACGCCCTTCCTCCTCGAGTGTCATCAATGGCTCGCGCCAACGGAACTTCAAGAAGGGATCGCATGATATAATCTCGCCACTGATGCAAGAGTACTGATTGTCAGGATCAGTGGAGTAGGGGGTTATCCAGATTTCTTCATCGTCGCCAATCTGATCGATGAGGAATTCGTTGTCCACATTAATGAAGATGAGGCCATCTTCGCGTGTACGTAGGAAATCATAGAGTTCGCACTTGGTCTTGATAACTCCCTCGAAAGAACCAAAGCCCTGAAGGTGGGCTCTGCCAACATTGGTAATCAGACCGCAGGTAGGCTCGGCAGTCTCAGCAAGCGTCTTGATGTCGCCAGGATGGCTGGCGCCCATCTCGATGACAGCTATCTCGTGCTCCTTTGTGAGTCGGAACAGCGTCTTGGGCACACCTACATCATTATTGAAATTGCCCTGAGTATAGAGCACATTGTATTTCTGCGAAAGGACTGCAGCAATGAGTTCCTTGGTGGTAGTCTTGCCGTTAGTGCCAGTGATGCCAATGACTGGGATATCGAACTGACGACGATGCTCACGGGCCAGATCCTTAAAGGTCTGCAGACAATCGTTGACAACGATAAATCTGTCATCTCCCGTGGGGGCAATCGATGCATCATCTACGATAGCATAGGAACAGCCTTTCTCGAGGGCAGACAAAGCAAATTTGTTGCCGTCGAACGATTCGCCTTTCAAGGCCAGAAAGATGCTTCCCTCAGGACAATCACGACTATCGGTTGTGATACAAGGGTGCTGCAGATAAAGCTTGTATAGATCCTTAATTTCCATAAACTACGTAATTTTTGCTGCAAAGATAGTGAAATTTGTGCACTAAGGGTACAAAGGAGGCGAAAAAATAATAAAAAAATGTGTTCTTTGTGCCCTTAGTGGATAATTATTTGTATCTTTGTGGGCGAATATGGAATATACGCTGAATTTACACGGAAGGCTGATGGATCTCTCGCAGCCTCAAGTGATGGGTATCTTGAACGTTACCCCCGATTCCTTTTATGCTGGTAGTAGGGTGCAGACGGAACGGGATATTGCTGCTCGCGCCAATCAAATCGTGGCTGAGGGTGGTAGTATGATTGATGTAGGCGGCTATTCCACTCGTCCTGGTGCGATGGAGGTTTCTGAGGCAGAAGAGATGGAGCGTTTGCGCTTCGGACTGGATGTCGTTCGTCGTGAATTACCCTATTCTGTCATCTCGGTAGATACATTCCGTCCTGACGTGGCGAGGATGGCTGTGGAGGAGTTTGGTGCTGACATCATCAACGACGTTAGCGAGGGTAGCGAGGAGATGTATAGAATGGTGTCGCGTCTTCGCGTACCTTATATATTAATGTCGCAGCAGCCCACCATCAAGAAGATGCTCCTTTCCTTCGCAACCCAGGTACAGCAGCTACGGGATTTGGGCGTGAAGGACATTATTCTAGATCCAGGTTTCGGATTCGGGAAGACGCTGGAACAGAACTACGAGGTCATGGGCGAACTCGAGAAGTTACTGGTCATGGAACTGCCATTGCTCGTAGGAATCTCCCGAAAGTCGATGATTTATAAGTTGTTTGGCTGTACACCCAATGAATCGCTTAACGGTACTACGGCCTTGAATACAATAGCTCTGATGAAAGGAACCTCCATACTTCGTGTACACGATGTGAAGGAAGCTGCGGAATGTGTAAAGGTGTTCTCTCACCTCTCACCTCTTACCCCTAACACCTAATAATATGTTCTTTGATTTTGGAATAAAGGATTTTATCGACATCTTCCTAGTCGCAATGATGCTTTACTACATCTACCGACTGATGCGTGAATCACGTTCGCTGAATGTGTTTATAGGCATTATGGTGATTATTGTGGTATGGATTTTTGTATCGCAAGTTATCGAGATGCGCTTGTTGGGCTCTATCATGAACAGTCTTGTGTCGGTAGGTGTCATCGTGCTGATTGTGATATTCCAAGACGACATCCGCAAATTCCTTTATAACCTTGGTGCCCATCAGCGTGTTCGAGCTTTGAAGAAATTTTTCTTCAAGGGCGATGATGAGCGTGAAGCAACGATGGAGATGATGACCTGCATCATTCCAATAGTCATGGCTACACAGAATATGAGTCGTGGAAAGGTTGGAGCTCTGATGGTGATAGAGCGGCATGTGCGCCTTGAAGATATTGTGCAGACAGGTTCGCTGATTGATGCGAATGTGAATCAGCAACTCATAGAGAACATATTCTTTAAGAACGCTCCGCTTCACGATGGGGCAATGGTTATCTCCAAACGACGTATCAAGGCTGCTGGCTGTATCTTGCCCGTGAGTCATGACCTTAATATTCCGAAAGAATTGGGCCTTCGTCATAGGGCTGCTTTAGGAATCTCGCAGGAGAGCGATGCTATTGCCATTATCGTTTCTGAGGAGACGGGTGGTATCTCTGTGGCTATGGGTGGCGACTTCCGCCTGCGTCTGTCGGCAGAGGAATTGGAGAGCGTCTTGACGAAAGAATTGGCCTAACCGTAAAGGTTTACATTTAAAATTCTTGAAAATACAACTAATTCTGTTTGATTTACGGAATATTTTTATTACTTTTGCAAACTCAATGTTACAAACAAGTCATCTAAGAACAATTTTAATATAACAAATTATGGATCTATTAAGTCAAATTGTAGCGCGTGCTAAGAGTAACAAGCAGCGCATCGTGCTCCCTGAGGCAGAAGAGGAGCGTACACTCTGTGCAGCCGACAAGGCTCTGGCTGATGACATCGCAGACATTATTCTGATTGGTAATCCCGCTAAGGTTGAGGCTCTGGCTAAGGAAAAGGGTCTGACTCATATCGGTAAGGCAACTCTGATTGATCCGGATAACTATGACAAGAGCGAAGAGCTGGCTGAGAAACTGGCTGAGATTCGTAAGAGCAAAGGTATGACTATCGAGGAGGCTCGCAAGCTCATTAAGAATCCCCTTTATCTGGGTTGTATGATCATCAAGACTGAGGGTGCCGACGGTCAGATTAGTGGCGCACTCTCTACTACAGGCGATACGCTGCGTCCTGCATTGCAGATTATCAAGTGCCAGCCTGGTATCACCTGCGTAAGTGGTGGCTTGCTGCTCATCTCTAAGCAGAAGCAGTATGGCGAGGATGGTGTCCTGGTGATTGCCGACGTGGCTGTAACCCCAATGCCCGATGCTAATCAGCTGGCTCAGATTGCAGTCTGCACAGCTCAAATGGCAAAGGCTGTGGCTGGTTTCGAGGATCCTCGCGTAGCTATGCTAAGCTTCTCGACTAAGGGTAGCGCTAAGCATGAGGTTTGCGACAAGGTGATTGAGGCAACAAAGTTGGCCAAGGAGATGGATCCCACGCTGAAGATTGATGGTGAGCTCCAGGCTGATGCTGCTCTGGTTCCATCAGTTGGCGCCAAGAAGGCTCCTGGTTCTGACATTGCTGGTAAGGCTAACGTATTGGTATTCCCGAATCTTGAGGTTGGAAACATCGGCTATAAGATGGTTCAGCGTCTGGGCGATGCCATCGCTATCGGTCCGGTTCTGCAGGGTATTGCACGTCCTGTTAACGATCTGTCACGTGGCTGCTCTATCGATGATATCTACTATATGATAGCTATCACAGCTTGTCAGGCTATGGACGCTAAGAAGTAATACATTAAACATTAAAGATTAAACATTAAAATGAAGATATTAGTATTGAATTGTGGCTCGTCATCCATTAAGTACGCCTTGTACAATATGGATGATAAGAGTGTGATGACCAGTGGTGGCGCAGAGCGTGTAGGCTTGGACGGTGCCTTTGTAAAGGTGAAGCTGGCCAATGGTGAGAAGAAGCAGATTATGCATGATATCCCTGAGCATACCGAGGGCGTGAAGTTTATCTTCTCTCTGCTTACTGATCCTGAGATTGGTGTCATCAAGAGTCTCGATGAGATCGATGCAGTAGGTCACCGTATGGTGCATGGTGGCGAGAAATTCAATAAGTCAGTTATCTTGACCGATGAGGTACTGAAGACCTTTGAGGAGTGCTCTGATTTGGCTCCCCTGCACAACCCTGCCAACTTGAAGGGTGTGAACGCTGTGAAGGAGCTGATGCCTGGCCTGCCTCAGGTAGGTGTATTCGATACTGCCTTCCATCAGACCATGCCTCCTAAGGCATATATGTATGCTATTCCTTACGAGCTTTACGAGAAGTACGGTGTACGTCGTTATGGTTTCCATGGAACCTCTCATCGTTACGTATCTCAGCGTGCTTGCGAGTTCCTTGGCATTCCTGCTGAGGGAACTAAGATGGTTACCTGCCACGTAGGTAATGGTGGTTCAATCGCAGCCGTAGTTGATGGAAAGTGTATTGATACCTCAATGGGTCTCACCCCGCTTGAGGGACTCGTCATGGGTACCCGTGCTGGTGATATCGATGGTGGCGCTGTGACTTTCCTGGAGAAGAAGCTCGGTTTGGATGCTGACGGTATGAGCAACCTGCTCAACAAGAAGAGTGGTGTGGCTGGTCTTACCGGTGGTTCAAGCGATATGCGTGATGTGGAGAGCGCTGCCAAGAGTGGCGATCCCAAGGCAAAACTGGCTCAGGATATGTATTTCTATCGTATTAAAAAGTACATCGGTGCCTATGCTGCCGCTATGGGTGGACTCGACGTCGTGGTATTCACTGCAGGTGTTGGAGAGAATCAGACCAGCATGCGTTCCGAGGTGTGCAAGAACATGGAGTTCCTGGGCATTAAGTTCGACGAGGAGAAGAACAAAGTTCGTGGTGAAGAGTGCGTCATCTCTGCTGACGACTCAAAGGTAAAGGTGGTTGTTATTCCTACCGATGAGGAGTTGATGATTGCAACCGATACAATGAACTTACTGAAATAAGAATTGAACATACTAAGTAAAGGCGACCCGTTAAAAGGTCGCCTTTTTTTGTAACAGATTGTCTATTAGGCGTATAAAAACACCTAGTATTGACAAAAAAACGAAAAAAGGTGCGCCCGTTTCCAAAAAATACATTAATTTTGCAGCGCATTATGTAAAATCGTTAAGACAGTATTGAAAAAGGATGAGAAAGTGTTTATTTTCCGTAATCGCATTATGTTGTCTGTTGGCTTGTAGTTCGGAGATTGACGATCTTAAGAAAGATATCGCCGATCTGGAAGAACAGGCCAGACTGTTGCAGAAACAGCAGGACAGTATCAAGAAAGTCAATGATGAAACGCAGCAGAATATTGATAAGACCCAGGATGAGATCGATAAGACCCTTTGGGATATCAACAAAGTGTCTTTAGCGTATTTTGAATTCCTGCATGAAGATAATCCTTTTCAGGTGGTAGAGGATACCAGATGTGAGATTGCTGGTGACAGTATCGTATGTTGGGTATCGAACATTATGCCCAATAAGGTCCTGATACCTCGTTTCAGCTATGAGGGAAAGTCATTGACTATAGATGGAAAACCGGCAGAGAGTGGTGTCACTTCCTTTGACTTTGGCAAGCCTCTTAAGTTGACAATCTCATCGGATCTTCGGACTAAAGACTATGAGGTATATGTTTATTCTTATACTGGACTACCTGTGGTCTGGCTGACGACAGCCAAAATGGAAAATATCTCTGTTAGTGAGAAGATATACCAGGGTACTGTGAAGATTGTGGAGAATGCAAGAACCCGTAAACCTGGCGATGTGATTGAAGACAACGTTAAGGTGAAAGCAGTAGGTCCTGTTTCATGGGTTGAATCAAAGAATGACGGTTCTGATCAATTGGGTAAGAATGCTTATCGTTTTACGCTTAACACGGTAAAACCTGTACTTGACGGACCTACCTGCGCTGATTGGGAGTTGTTGTCGAATGCCATCGACCCGACTTTGCTTCATACACAGGCTGGTTTCCATTTTGGAAAGATTAGTAATCTGCATTTCACCCCAACTTTCCATTTTGCCGATCTGATGCTGAATGAGCGTTATTATGGTACTTATCTGTTAGGTGATGTGATTGACTATACTAGAGAACGTACTGATGTGGGAATTGATGGCTATATCGTAAAGATTGATGCCTCGGCAGCTAAGGCTAACTTCAAGACGGCCCACATAGAACAACCTGTAAGTGTGGTATATCCGTCAGTGACCAGTGGCGATGATGAATATCGTAATATTTCTAATATTCTGAAAACAGCTGATGCTGCTCTGTTCAGCTCTAACTTCACTGATGCAGATGAAGGTTGGCAAAAGTACCTTGATATGGACTCTTTTGTTGACTGGTATCTGATCAATGAGATTGCCAAGAATGAGGAAGGTGCGTTCTCTGCAGACTGTTATATGAATATGAAGCGTGACGGAAAGCTAAGGATGGGTCCGTTGTGGAAGATGGAGAAATCCTTCGGATACGATGAGTCGAGTACAAGCGGTTTCTTGATTAAGGAAGCAAAGTGGTTTGACCGTTTGTTCCAGGATCCCGCTTTTGTAGCAAAGGTAAAGGAGCGTTTTACACATTTCTATAATCATAAGAACGATATTCTTAAAGAAATCGATGCTGATGCTTATTATCTGAGAAATGCCATTCCTGAGAATAATAATAAGTGGGAGGTATTTGAGGCTTATACGCTTTCAGAGCTTAACAGACAGTATAAGAATGAAGTGACGGCCATGAAGTCATGGTTGGAGAAACGTCTGGACTGGTTGAATGAGGAATTCAGCAAAATGTAAAGGAGGGAGGAGTAAAGATGAAAAAGATACTATACATATTATTTGTGTTGCTTGTGTTGTCAGCCTGTTCTGAGGACACAACGGAATATCTCCAGCAGAAAGAAGAAATAGAAAAGGCTAATGCAGAGAAGCAGAAGCTGATAGATGAGGAAAATCGGAAGAATGCAGAGAAAAAGAAGGAACTGGAGCGCTTGAAACAAAGATTAGAGGAGTTGGAGGCACAGAAAAATGGTATGGTGCCTGAACCTCAGTTGCTGACGATGGAGTTTAAAAGAGCAGATAATGCAGGATTAACTGATAACATAACATGTGAAGTATACTCCTCTACTGGTGTTGTGAATTGTTGGCTGACAAGTCTGGATGATCCCAAGACTCTGATTCCCCGTTTCACCTTTGAAGGAACTCTGGTGCTGATGGGCTCCACGGAAGTGACGAGCGGTTCTACTGCCATTGATTTCTCGGAGCCAGTAACGTTTACGGTCGCTACCTCTAAAGAAACAAAGGATTATACAGTTTATGTATATTCATACACAGGACTCCCTGTGATGAGAATAGATGTGGAGAACGGTCGTTTCATTAATTCTAAGGAGATTTATTTGAATGCTCACATGACACTGACGGAGGATGTCAAGACCCGTGGTGCTGGTGATGTGGTGGAGGCTGACCTACAGATCAAGGGTCGTGGTAATTCAACCTGGTGGAGAACTGATTATCCGAAAAAGCCGTATCGACTGAAGTTTGACGAGAAGATAGCCCTATTAGGTGAGCATAAGGACAAGTCGTGGGTGTTGTTGGCTAACTTTGCCGATAAGTCTGCGCTTCGTAATCACGCAGCCTTCTATATGGGCAAGATCAGTAATCTTGATTACACCTCAAGTTCGCATTTTGTAGAATTGTTCCTGAATGGCAGATACGATGGTACTTATGAGCTGTGTGAGAAGGTAAAGGTATCAGATCACAGGGTGGCCGTTGGCGATGATGGCTTCCTGCTTGAGGTTGATTCTCGTGCGCCAGAAGAGTCGGATTCTCGTTATTTCTATCTTTATAGTCTTGAGGAACCCATCAATATCAAAGAGCCAGAAGTTGAGTATGATGATGCTGATTACCAGTATATTGTGAATTACATGGAACATATTGACAATGTGTTCTATAGCTCCAGTTTCAGAGATCCCTCTCAGGGATGGCAGGCCTATATGGATATGGATTCGTTTGTGGATTGGTATCTGATAAATGAGATTACCCATAATACGGATGCTCAGATGTTTACCAGTTGCTTTATGAGTCTGAAGCGTGGTGAAAAATTGAAGATGGGTCCATTATGGGATTTTGATCTTGCGTTTGGTAATACGGATTATTATGAACGTGGCCCGGAAGGCTTCTGGATAAAGAATTCGGACTGGTTCAGCAGACTCTTTGATGATCCTGCTTTCGTGGAGAGAGTGAAAGAACGCTTTGACTATTTTTATGCTCACATGCCAGAGATTATGCGTGAGATTGATGCAACAGGACAATACTTGAAATATTCCATGGTTGCCAATGAGGACAGGTGGCACACTTTTTATAACTACAGTGTGCCAAATGTTGCGATTTGGGGCTGCTATCAGAATGAGGTTCAGTCAGTCAAGGATTGGCTGACGAAGCGAATGGAATGGCTCAAGAGTCAATATGACAGGATGTGATTAGGGAAGTAGAACATCCATAATCTCGTCTTCTGTTGACAGATTGAAATCCCCCGGGATTGTGTTTTTTAATGCAGCTGCTGCCAATGAGTAGTTCAGCTGCATTTGTTTGTCTTCAGGGAAGAGACTGATGGCATGGAGCCAGCCTCCCATAAAGGCATCGCCAACACCGACAGGATCCACAACGTCGGGAATATCGATGATTGGTGCCTGGAGTAACTTCCCCTCAGTCCATAGTAAACATGTCAGTGTGTGATGTTTAGAACTGACAATGTTTCGCATGCCCATCATCCAGTTCTTTAGACGTGGGAATTGCTGGTGCAGTTCATCAAACCATTCTCCATACTCATCCATCTGCATCTGGAAATTGGAGTCGGTAGCCGTGAAAGGAGGTTGGGGATGTTGGCTCAACCACTCAAACTCAATAGCATCGCCGAACATCATATCACAGTGAGCCAGCATACGGCTGAGGGTCTCACGTGGAGTGGCTCCTTCGTAACGCCATAGATTCTTGCGATAGTTGATATCGAAACATATGGTGACGCCAAGTTCATCGGCGATATCAAGTGCCTCAAAGGTGGCGTCAGCTGCCTGTTGTGAGATAGCGGCTGTTATTCCTGAGACATGGAAATAAGTACAATCCTTTAGAATATCGTACCATGGAATCATGCCTGGTTTCAGGTCAGAATAGGCCGAATTGGAACGATCGTAGAAAACCTTTGCAGCTCTCATTCCTGCTGGGGGCTCGAAATAGTAGGTACCTATACGTTGTCCGCCGTAAATAACTTGGCTGGTATCTACGCCAAGTTGTGATAAGTTCATTGCACCCGCATGACCCACAGGTGTGTCAGGCAGACGAGTGATATAGGTTACATCGTCTCCTTGGGTGGCTAATGAAACGGCAACGTTAGCTTCGCTTCCACCATATTTGCTTGTAAACATATCCCCTTGAGTCAGTCTAAGATGATCTGGCTTAGAGAATCTGAGCAGAAGTTCTCCAAAGGTAACTATCTTCTTCTTGTCCATATTGTTTAGTTTCTTTTTTACTTATTACGGTCGACTCTCACCTTCGATGAATTGGGATACCAGTAGGTGGTTGCCATCGTAGACGATGTAAGAGAACTGGCTAATCCAATCGCCGAGGATAATCATGCGAGCTTTCTTGGTCAACTGCAAATCTACCTCAATGTGACGGTGACCGTAGATGAAGTAATCCACATTAGAGTGATATTGAATATACTTTTTTGTAAAGAGCACCAGGTGTTCACGGTCCTCACCCATATAAGCAGGTTCCTCACCATTAGGGCGCTTCATACGAGAGTGCTTGGCCCAGTTGAGTCCAAGCCACATGCCCCAACGGGGATGCACACAAGAGAGTGCCCATTGGCAAAATTTGGAGTGGAATAGATAGCGCAGGAACTTGAATTTTTTATCTGGATCACCAAGTCCGTCACCATGCGCAAGGAAAAACATCTTGCCGTAGATCTCTGTCGTTTCAGGCTGCTTATGCAGAATTACTCCACATTCCTTTTCCAGATAATCATAGGCCCAGATGTCATGATTGCCAGTGAAAAAATGCACTTCCACACCCATGTCAGTCAGTTCGGAGATCTTCCCCAAGAAACGGGTATAGCCTTTTGGTACAACATATTTGTATTCGTACCAGAAGTCGAACATGTCGCCCAATAGATAGACGGCAGCAGCCTTCTCCTTGATAGAATCGAGAAAGCGAACAAGCCGACGCTCCTGCATTCTGCCATGAGGAATGGCAAGCGACCCAAGATGGGCATCACTAAGGAAATATATCGGTTTCATTCTTTCACCATTTCGTCTTTAATCGAATCCAAGCTCGACACGGGCCTCTTCACTCATCATACTCTGATCCCATGCGGGCTCAAAGACCAGATTGACGTTTGCATTCTTGATGCCTTCTACACTTTCAACCTTAGTACGTACATCTTCTAATATAAAATCGGCGGCAGGACAATTCGGTGCAGTAAAGGTCATATCCAACTCTGCAGTATAATCGTCTTGGACGTCAATTTTATAAATCATTCCCAGGTCGTAGATATTGACGGGAATCTCAGGATCGTAAACGGTCTTAAGCACATCCACAATCCTTTCTTCTATCTTTGTCTTCTCCTCTTGTGTCATAATTGGTGCAAAGATACGATTAAGTGAGCAAAAAGCAAAATAAATTTGGATTTATTATGCATTTTCGTGTTCAGTATTTCCCTAACTCGTTATAAGAGTAGTATTGCCCGTCGGTGATGATGACATGATCCAAGAAACGAATTTGCATCAATTCACAGGCCTTGCTGATGGCTCTTGTCAGTTGGTCGTCAGCATTGCTAGGCTTAATGTTGCCTGATGGATGGTTATGGCAAACTGCAAGGATTGTCGCATTGGCAAGTACGGCCTCTCGCATAATGATGCGGATATCAACAGCTGTTTCTGTGATGCCGCCATGTGAGATTCGGACTCTTTTGATGAGACGGTAGTTTTGGTTCATCAGCAGAACCCAGAATTCTTCGACATCACGATCTTGTAACAATGGGTGCATGTAGTTGTAGATTCTTGTGGCAGTACCTAAGTCCGGACGTTCTTCTGAACTCTCCATCTGTCTCCGCTTACCTAACTCACAGGCTGCAAGTATGCTGATGGCCTTGGCCTCGCCAATACCATTATATTCGCACAGTTCACGAATGGACATTTTTCCAAGTGTGTTCAGGTTGTTCTTGCAATCGACGAGTAACCGTTTCATGAGGTCAACGGCACTCTCTTTAGCTGATCCTGAACCAATGAGGATTGCCAGCAACTCGGCATTGCTTAATGCCTCAGGTCCTAGGTTGGCCATTTTCTCACGAGGACGGTCTTCTTCCGCCCATTGGTTGATGTTGAGTTTTTCCATAGCGTTATTTTAAGTTTTCTTGTTGTTTATTTGTAGAATGTCTTTTCAAATGCTTGAAATTCGTCTTGTTTAAGGATGCAACGTTTCCACCATGATTCGATGAACCCTAAGCCGTAGCCCATCAATTGGACAAAGGCTGCAGGGATAGATAGAAATCCAACTTTCAAGCTGCGATTCTTGATAGATGAATCGAAAAATATCAGAAGACTATATAATATAATAGGTATCCATGGGGCAAAGCACATCCAATAGAACTGGTCGCGATCGATATAGTGCATTAAAGCACGTCCTACGGCAGAGATCAGGATGAGTCCGATAACACCAACTGTGAAGACCGTTGGCAGCAGATGAACGAGCTTCATTGTCCCGGGATGACGTTTCTCTAAGTTGATGCGTGCGATGCCACTATTGTACACCTGGCGGAAAAACTTGCGGAAATCTGTACGTCGTTTGTGCCATACCCATGCTTCTGGGAAAAGCTGTGGGCGATAGCCTGCCTCGACGATACGGTAGGAGAAGTCGATGTCCTCGCCAAAACGCATCTTTGTAAATCCACCCAATTGGAGATAGACATCCCGACGTATCCCCATATTGAACGAACGGGGATAAAACTTGTCTAGTTTGGCTTTTCCGCCTCGGATGCCACCTGTTGTGAAGAAGGATGTCATGGAATAGCTGATAGCCTTCTGAATAGGAGTGAAAGAGGGATGAGCGGCGTCTGGGCCACCAAAAGCGATTATATCAGTGGTGAGAGATTTGTTTATTGCCTCTATGTAAGTGGCGGGTAGGACAACATCAGAATCGAGGATAATTACATATTCTCCTTTAGCGCGTTCGGCTCCGTAGTTACGACTTTGACCAGGACCGCTATTCTCCTTGGCATGATAATGCAAAACAAGGATGTTTGCGTATTTATCGCAAACATCCTTGCAAGTTTTTATCGATCCGTCTTCTATGATGAGCACTTCAAAGTCTTTAACCGTCTGCTGACAGAGACTCTGCAGAAGTTCATCGACCTCATTGGGACGATTATAGACTGGAACGATAATGGAGTATTTCATTATTCCTTTACGCGCTGCAGATAGCTGCCGTCGCGAGTGTCAACCTGAATCAGGTCGCCCTCGTTGATAAACAGGGGTACGCGAACTTCTACACCAGTCTCCAGAGTTGCGGGCTTCAGCGTGTTCGTAGCGGTGTCACCTTTGATACCGGGCTCAGAATGTGTTACACGAAGAACGGTCTTAACAGGCATTTCTGCATAGAGAATAGTACCGTCGGTAGTGTCTGAAACAACTTCCACGATATCGCTCTCCTTCATATACTCATGACCGATTACGAGTTCGTTGTCGATGGGAATCTGCTCAAAAGTCTCCTGATTCATGAAGATACGACCAGACTGATCTTCATAGAGATACTGGTAGGGACGACGCTCAATGACTACGTCCTCCAGCTTTTCACCAATGTTGAAGCGACGCTCCAGTACTCGACCGTCAGAAACGTTCTTCACCTTGATGATCATAATTGTGTTACCCTTACCTGGCTTTCTGTGCTGAAAATCGATGCACACCCAGATGCCACCATCCATACGGATAGCAGTACCTTTTTTAATGTCTTGTGAATTAATCATATACCTTTAAATAATTGATTTTGTTTCTTTTGCGGGTGCAAAGTTACGCATTTTATTCGTGATTATCCCTCTTTTTTAGAAAAAAAACACAAAAAGTTGCACTAAATTTCGCATAAAACTTGCGTAATTCAAAAGAAATGAGTACTTTTGCACCCCAAATCGGTAAATAATAACAGAATTAAATAAGTAAAAAAGCAATGAAGAGAACATTTCAGCCCCACAATCGCCGTCGCGTAAACAAGCACGGCTTCCGTGAGAGAATGGCTACGAAGAATGGCCGTCGCGTACTGGCTGCACGTCGTGCAAAGGGTCGCAAGAAGTTAACTGTTTCTGACGAGAATCACGGAAAGTAAAGATCCGCATTATCAAGGAAATATTGGTTTAAATAGAAAGAAGTAGAGAAGATTCTTTGCTTCTTTCTGTTTTTTTTGCTAAAATTTGGTTTTTCTCTCTTTTATTTGTACCTTTGCCAACAAAATAGGATATTAGAATGAAAGCAAAGGAATTCTTAGGAAAATTCTGCAGTAAGTTTCTGATACTTAATCTGCTGGCTATGCTGCTTGTGGTGGTAGGCTTGATGTTCGGGGTGAAGTACGGACTTGACTGGTATACACATCATGGCGAAGGTATAAAAGTACCTAAGGTAGAAGGAGTGTTGTATGCAAATGCCCACAGTCTGATATTGGACGAAGGATTGAATATCATTGTCAGCGACTCTGGTTATAATAAGCACTTACCTGCCGATTGTGTACTCTCGCAGAATCCTGGGCCAGGTACGATGGTAAAGACTGGCCATACCATCTATGTGACGGTTAACTCACCCTCTTCTCCTTCTTTCGCTATTCCTGATGTAGTGGATAATAGTAGTTATCGTGAGGCAGAAGCAAAACTGATGGCTTTGGGATTTAAGTTGCTGCCGCCGAAACTCGTGGAAGGCGAGAAAGACTGGGTTTATGGTATCCTTTGCAGGGGTCGGCGTGTTTCTACCGGCGATCATGTGTCGATAGAAAGTCCTCTCACGTTGATGATAGGTAGTGGACGATATGATGCAGGAGAAGAAATTGACTATATAGAACCAGAGTATCAGATGATGCAAAATGGTGATGTGGATGAGTTTGAGGAGTTGATTGAATAATGATTGACGAGGAAGAACTGGATGATATAGACTTGTTGACTGATGAGATTTCCGAGGAATCGGAAAACGATGGGCAGTTGTATGAACACTTCCGTATGGAGGTGGATAAGGGGCAAGTGCCTGTTCGTATTGACAAGTATATCGCGGAACATCAGCCTCATTCCAGTCGTAACCGAGTCCAGAAAGCTGCGGAAGCTGGCTTTATACAGGTAAATGGTACTCCGGTAAAAAGTAATTATAAGGTACGCGCGGGAGATGTCATTACTCTGATGCTTGACCGTCCGCACTATGATACAACCATCGAACCTGAGGATATACCTTTGGAAGTGGTGTATGAAGATGACGACTTGATGGTTATTAACAAGCCAGCGGGCATGGTGGTACATCCTGGCTGTGGAAATTTCAGTGGAACGTTAGTAAACGCCATTGCTTGGCATCTGAAGGATTTGGAATCGTATGACCCCAATGATCCGGAGGTGGGACTTGTACATCGTATCGACAAGGATACCAGTGGGCTACTTGTTGTTGCGAAAACGCCTGATGCCAAGACATCTCTTGGTAAGCAATTCTTTAATAAGACTACTCATCGGAGTTATAATGCTTTGGTGTGGGGAAATATAGTAGAGGATGAAGGACGGATAGAAGGAAATATCGGACGTGACCCGAAAGATCGTCTGCGGATGGAAGTTTTTCCTCCTGATTCGGAGATAGGCAAACCCGCCGTTACTCACTACAAGGTGATGGAACGGTATGGCTATACAACTTTGGTGGAATGTGTTCTGGAAACAGGTCGTACCCACCAGATCCGAGCTCATATGAAACATATCGGTCACCCTCTGTTTGCTGATGAACGCTATGGTGGTACCGAAATTCTTAGGGGAGAACGTACGGCCAGTTATAAGGCATACATTCAGAACTGTTTCAAACTTTGCCCCCGTCAGGTGCTTCACGCCAAGACCTTGGGCTTCATACATCCTACGACGGGACAACAGATGGACTTTACATCGGATTGGCCTGAGGATATGACAGCATTGATTGAAAAATGGAGAAAATATATTAAATCGAAATAAAGAAAGAAATGAAAAACTTAAAGAGAACTATAGCCATCGTTTGTGGTGGCGACTCATCGGAACATGACGTATCACTGCGCTCTGCACAGGGATTGTACTCCTTCTTCGATAAGGAGCGCTACAATGTATATATCGTTGATATAAAAGGCCAGGACTGGCATGTAGAACTGCCTGATGGTACAACAGCCGCCATTGACCGTAACGATTTCTCGTTTATGGAAAATGGTAAGGCGAAACTCTTCGACTATGCATATATCACCATTCACGGTACCCCGGGTGAGAATGGAATACTGCAAGGTTATTTCGACTTGATAGGACTTCCTTATAGTACCAGTAGTGTTTTGGTGGAGGCTATGACTTTCGACAAGTTCGTGCTTAACCAGTATTTGCGTGGCTATGGTGTAAGTGTGGCCGATTCCATGTTAATTCGTAAGGGCTACGAAGAACTGGTTTCCGATGATGAGATAGAAGAACGCATAGGTATGCCTTGTTTTGTCAAGCCTGCTGCCGACGGTTCATCGTTTGGTGTTTCAAAGGTGAAGAACAAGGATCAGCTGGCTCCTGCCATCCGTAAGGCCATGTTGGAGAGTCCGGAGATTATGGTCGAAAGCTTCCTTGATGGTACGGAAATATCTATAGGAGTCTATAAAACAAAACAGAAATCGGTAGTGTTACCTGCTACTGAGGTTGTAACTTCTAATGAGTTCTTCGATTACGATGCCAAATACAATGGACAGGTACAAGAGATCACTCCCGCACGTCTGCCAGAGGATGTTACGGAAAGGGTACGTCAGATTACTAGCCATATCTACGACATTCTGCATTGTAATGGTATTATTCGTATTGACTATATCATCTCGAAGGAGGGTAAGATATCCATGCTTGAGGTTAATACCACGCCAGGAATGACTGCTACCAGTTTTATTCCACAGCAGGTGCGTGCTGCAGGGCTCTCAATGACAGATGTACTCTCAGAGATTGTTGAGAATCAGTTTGTGTAAAAAGTAGTAATGAAATCATGAAGGTTCCGGAGGAATTTAGCGAGATCCGGCCGTACGAGCCGGAAGAGATGAAGCAGGCGTTCGAGGATTTGCTCAACGATCGCCAACTGAATGTCATCCTAAAGGGTTTTGCGCCTTGGTTGCCCAAACCAATACGTAACGGCTTGTTGCGTCTGGCTTTTACTGGCGTAAAAACACCACTCGATTTCCAGAAACGTTTCATGAAACCTATTGTGAAGTACATTATTCGTAAGTATACCGATGGATGTACTTTCGATGATAAGGGTTTTACGGGGCCAGGCTCCCGTGAACTTCGATATACTTTTGTATCAAACCATCGTGATATAGTTCTCGATTCTGCATTTTTGGATGTTATGCTGGTAGATGCTGGCTATCCTACGACGGTTGAGATCGGTATTGGCGATAATCTGCTTATCTATCCTTGGATTAAGCGACTGGTTCGTATGAATAAAGCGTTCACTGTGCGTCGTGGTCTCTCACTCCGTGAAACACTTTCTGCCTCTCAGTTGATGAGCCGTTATATTCACTTTGCCGTAACCAAGAAGAATGAAAATATTTGGATTTCCCAGCGTGAGGGTAGGGCAAAGGACTCAAACGATCGTACTCAGGATGCTGTACTGAAGATGCTTGCTATGGGAGGAGACCTGAAAGAGCTCAATATCGTACCCCTCACAATCAGTTATGAATATGATCCATGTGATTATCTCAAGGCCCAGGAATTCCAGCAGAAGCGTGATAACCCAGCTTTCAAGAAGTCGCGCCAGGATGACCTTGATAATATGAAAATAGGCCTGTTTGGTTATAAAGGACGTGTCGTATATCGTCCAGCCCTTCCTATTAACACCTGGATTGATGAGCTCTCCGACCTTCCCAAGGCAGAATTCTATAAGTCCCTTGCAGAACGAATGGATAAGGAGATTCATAGGGGCTATCAGCTTTATCCCTGTAACTATATTGCCCTGGATGAGTTGAATGGTAATTCTGATCATTCTTCATATTATACGGATGCTGACAAGCAACGCTTTGAAGAGTATCTTTCTAATCAGATGGCTAAGATAAATCTTCCAGATAAAGATGAGGCTTTCCTTCGTGAACGCATGCTGACAATGTATGCTAACCCTGTTAAGAATAAACTTGCTGCTGGATGAAAAAGGCTTTAGGCATATTTCTGCTGTTTGCTGTATCTTGTACACAGGAAGTGTATGAAAAAGGTGATGGCGAATATTCACTCATGCGGGGCGATTTCGTTGAGGCACATGTTAATGCCAATAAGCAGATTGTCTCCATGACGACTGATGATGGAGACCAATTGCCTTTATCAGATCCATATTCGGCTAAGTGGATCACCACAGGGGATACTACTTATCGCTGCATGCTATATTATAATAAGGTGGAAAAATCAAAGGGGCAGTTTGAGGCTGAAGTCATTTCTATAGGCCAAGTGCCTTGTTCAATTGTACAACCCCTAAAAGAGTTTGACAAGGAGTTTCGTACCGACCCGGTTAAGTTCGAAAGTATGTGGTTGAGTAAATCGGGTAAATATCTGAATGTTTATCTTCAACTCAAAACAGGTGTTACGGAGGATACATCTGCAGTGCAGCAACTTGCTTTCCTGACCGATACCATCATGACATATGCCAATGGTGCTCGTACTCATCATTTGTTACTTCATCATGATCAGAACCGTGTACCTGAGTATTATTCTACGAAAGCCTATGTCAGTATTCCCACATCCCAACTTACTGCCGATTCTGTTCGTATATCCATTAATTCCTACTCAGGTCTTGTTGTAAAGACCTTGCCTTTACAATAATATTTAGTCTGAAAAGTCTGTTGATTTGTAAGTCGATGGATAAATATACATTCTGAAAGGGACGGTTCAGAGTGGAAGTTTACTCGGAGGAAAGTCCCTGTTTCCATGTTGAAAACAAACTTGTTGTCTAAAAGCGCAAGTATATGCAGTTAGTGAATATGTATACAAATATGATTGACGATACGGGAGATCGTATCGCCATTCCTGGACTTCTTAAGAATTTAAATTTATATATTACCTTTGTGAGCACTAAGCTCAAAACTAAAAACAAAAAAAAGAATAGAAAAAAGGAACAGACAGACATCGTTGTCTGTTTACGAAGAAGACTTGAGAAATCTCGAAAGCCGCATCGGGAAAGACCGTTCGGCAAGTACATGGAAAGCAATGCTACAAGGAAAGACCTATGTTGAGAAATGCCTAAAAGAACATTTCAACATGGAAGACATTGCCATGAAAGAGTTGACACCGCAGTTTATTCACGACTTCAGTGTATATTTGAGTGTAGAACGTGGTCTAAGGGGCGGCACTGTATGGTTGGCATGCCAACAGTTGAAAGAAGTCGTGACGAGGGCTTACCAAAGAGGTGTCCTTACTTGGAATCCTTTTGCCGGATTCCGTCTCGCTAAAAACATCCGTCCGAGAAAGTACCTCACGGAGGGTGAACTCAAATTGCTGATGGACCATGAATTTGAGGATAAGGCACTGACTTTTACTCGTGATGTGTTTGTGTTTTCTGCATTTACAGGCCTGGCTTTTATTGACTTGAAAGAACTTAAATATGAGAATATTGTCGACATCAATGGATTAAAATGGATTGTTTCCTAAAGACATAAGACTAACATTCCGTTTCAAGTTAAACTCTTGGAAGTTCCATATCAAGTGATTATAAGATATCAACATCAGGGAGAATATGTTTTTGAGCAAATGGAATATGCAACTATGGCTAAACGTATTCATAGAGTGATGGAAGAAGTCGGCATCAGAAAGCGAATCTCATTCCATTGTGCCCGGCATATTTTTGCCGTACTGGCACTTAACAAGGGAATGCCAATAGAAAGTCTGAGCCGTTTGCTTGGACACACCAATATCACAACGACTCAAATCTATGCAAAAATAACAATGCATAAATTGGAGGAAGACATGAATCGACTTGCCGAAAAATTAAATATATGACGAAGCGTATAATTTACATTCGTTGTAAAGAGTATACCCTTATATTAATATATGTACGCGTGCGCAGCGTACATATATTATATAATATAATTGGTTTTCGTGAGGTATCTATTCCATAGTTAGTCTATGATTCCGTTAAAAACGAGCAAACGTTTATTAGGATTAATTTGCAAAAAGCAACAAGGACTTTGTTAAATGTTACATTTTGGGGGTTTTCTGTAAAGAAACCAAAACTTTTATGAATAATATTTTGTTGTTTTAAGAAAATTAATATATCTTTGCAACCGATTAAGAGTGTATCTATTTCAACTATTTAGCATATTAACTCAAAAAAGAAACCAAAACGTATGAATCAGAACAACTCTTCCTAACATCCAGCTGAAAGCCCGCCAAGCAGGCTTGCAGGCTACTGGGAGGCTATTGCTTCCACACAATTATCAATTTGTATTCATTACAAACCAATTAATCTATAGTAAATACTTAAGTATGAACAAAAATTTAGGAAAATTAGCGTTTTTAACAGGAGCATTTACCTTTATGGGACTTTGCTTCTCGCCTAAGACCTATGCCTCAGAAGCTCCTCAGGAGGTTCAGCAGGCAACGAAGAAGATTACAGGTACTGTAGTCGACGCATCTGGTCCCGTTATCGGTGCCAGCGTAGTAGAAAAGGGTACCACGAATGGTACAGTTACTGACTTTGACGGTAACTTCACTCTCAACGTGAATCCCAATGCAACGATCGTTATCTCGTTCATCGGATTCGAGACTCAGGAAATCAAGGTTGCCAATAAGGACAACTTCCAGATTACAATGAAGGACGACAATGCCGTTCTTGATGAAGTGGTTGTAGTAGGTTACGGTGTCCAGAAGAAGAAGCTGGTTACCGGTGCTACTGTTCAGGTAAAGGGTGAGGATATCGCCAAGCTGAACACCACCAACGCCCTCGAGGCCATGCAGTCAAGCACTCCTGGTGTACAGATTACCCAGAGTTCTTCTCAGCCTGGTAAGGGTTACAAGGTTTATATCCGTGGTATCGGTACCACAGGTAACTCTGCACCTCTTTATGTAATTGATGGTGTAGCCGGTGGTAGCCTCGACGGTATCAACCCGAATGATATCGAGAGCATCGACGTACTGAAGGATGCTGCCTCTGCAGCCATCTATGGTGCCCGTGCTGCCAACGGTGTTATTCTGGTAACTACCAAGCAGGGTAAGGAAGGCAAGATCGAGCTTAGCTACAATGGCGCTATGGGTTGGTCAAACGCCTACAAACGTCCTCAGCTGCTCAATGCTAAGCAGTATATGACCATCATCGACGAGTACACCTTCAATACTTCTGGTCAGAAGATGGATTGGGCTGGCTTCGTTCCTGCCGACATCCTCTCTAAAGTGAACGGTGGTTGGGAAGGTACTGACTGGTGGGGCGCTTTCGAGAATAAGAACGCTCAGCAGCAGAACCATTCTGTAACTCTGACTGGTGGTACTGACCGCTCAAAGTTCGCTATGTCTTACACCTATACCGGTAACGAGGGTATCATGGGTGCTGATATGGCTTCTGACTACAAGCGCCATACCATCCGTATCAACAGTGACCACGTGCTCCTGAAGGCCAAGGATTTCGATGCCATCACCATCGGTGAGAACATCTCTATCGGCTACACCAAGAGCCACGACCTCGCTGAGGACGGTATGTACTGGAGCTATATTCACAGTCTGCTCCAGACCTGTCCGCTCGTACCACAGTACGCTGACAATGGTGATGTATATAGCTATCAGAATTTTGATGGTACAATGGCATACGGTCAGGGTTGGAACGCTTCTCTGTTCAGCAACCCATGGGAGAACCTCGTTCATGGTGGCTTCGGTGCTTTGGCAGAAAGCCGCAGTATCGGTACCAGCGCTACTGCTTTCATGACCATCCAGCCCATCAAGGGTCTGAGACTCCGTTCTCAGTTCAACTATAATTGGAATTCAGGTGGCTATCGTAGCTATAATGAGCCCAAATCTTCTGGTTATGGTAATGCTACATCAACCGTATATAGTGTTAGCCAGAGCGCATGGTTAAGTTCAGGTTGGTCTATTGAGAACACCTTGACTTACGACCTTCCTATGCTTGGTGGTCACAAGATCAGCGCCATGGTTGGTCAGACCTACCAGAGCTCAGCTTGGAGCTTTAACATTGGTGGATCTAACAAGGTAAACTGGGGCGATCAGCTCGCAACTCTGAAAGGTTGGGATTCTGCATGGCTCTCTAACATCAAGGTGGTGAATGCTCCCGATGTAACCGTAACTGGTAAGCCTAATGATGAAGAGTACCTCGCTTCTTGGTTCGGCCGTTTGACTTGGGACTGGAACGAGACCTATATGGCTACTGTAACCATGCGTTATGATGGTTCTAGTATCTTCACCGATGGCAAGCGTTGGGGTTTCTTCCCCTCTGTATCTGCAGGTTGGGTAGTAACCAACGAGAAATTCATGGAGGGAACTAAGAGCTGGCTCGACTTCTTCAAGATCCGTGCATCTTGGGGTCAGAACGGTAACAAGGATATCAGCAAGTATCAGTATCTGGCTACTATCGCCTTGTCTGGTGAGGCTGGTGACAGTGGTTACAAGTTCGGTTCTACCATTGAGAATTCTACTTCTGGTACTCCATATACTGGTGCTTACGCTAACATCGTGCCGAACCCCGACCTCACATGGGAGACCTCTGAGCAGCTCGACTTCGGTTTCGACGCTCGCTTCCTCAACAGCCGTCTGGGTTTGACCTTCGACTGGTATAAGAAGACCACTAAGGACTGGCTGATCACTGGTGAGAATGTTGCAATTTATGGTACCAACCCTGCTGCCATCAATGGTGGTGACGTTGAGAATACCGGTATTGAAATTGCTCTTACTTGGAACGACAGAATTGGCAAGGACTTCAGCTACAACATTGGCGTGAACTTTGCTACTAATAAGAATAAGGTAACGCGTATCGCTAACCAGAATAAATACATCAATGGTCCTGGTGGCGTTCTCTCACAGGGTACTGAATACATCTATCGTGCTCAGGAAGGCTTCCCCATCGGTTACTTCTATGGTATGTCATACAGCGGTATCTGGCAGAACCAGGAGCAGATCGATGCTGCTCGTCAGGCTGGTAAGGCCGTTCTTGACAATGCACAGCCTGGTGACTGTATCTGGGATGACTATAATGGTGATGGCGTGATTACCTACGCCGAAGGTGAGGGCTGTGACCGTCATGAGATTGGTAATCCTAACCCAGACATTATGCTTGGTGTGAACCTCGGTCTGCAGTGGAAGGGCTTCGACTTTGCTGTAAACGGTGCAGGTGCATTCGGTCAGCAGATTATGCGTTCTTACCGTTCATTCTCTGATGCTCCTTATCAGAACTATGATACCACGATCCTGAACCGTTGGGTTGGTGAGGGTACTTCAAACACTCAGCCACGTATTTCTGCTACTGGTCACCAGAACACTAACTGGGTATCAACCCGTTACATGGAGGATGCTGACTACTTCAAGATCAAGACCGTTACACTCGGTTATGATTTCAAGCACATCTGGAAGTCTTGTCCTCTGCAGCAGCTCCGCTTCTATGTTCAGGCTCAGAACCTGATCACCTTCACTGGTTACACTGGCCTCGATCCTGAGGTAGGTAACTCAGCCGGTGGTAATGGCTGGGCATCTGGTGTTGACCTGGGTCTTTACCCGCCATCTCGTACTTATCTTGTAGGTGCAAGTATTAAATTCTAATTCGCTAATTAAGTTATGAAGAAATATATTTTATTTTCAGCAGCTGTTTTTTCAGCGACTTTGTTTACAGCCTGTAACGACATGCTGGACACCGATCCTCGTGTTACAGAGTTGACAGCGGCTACATTCCCTGGTAAGCCAGGAGATGTTGATGCTCTGAATGCAGCTACCTACAGTATCATGAATACGCTGGGTGGCGGTGATAATAGTGGTGTATGTAATAATCCTTTCTATTGGTGGGAGATGATGTCGGACAACTGCTATGGAAGTGGTGGTCTGCAGGATAATGTTAATAAGTCACTGCATCATTTCACAACGGCAAGTGCTAACCAGTATGAGGCTAACTTTATCCTTCTCTATGGTGGTATTTCACGTGCCAATAACCAGATTGAGACCATCGATAACGTGACTTGGACTGACGCTCAGAAGCCGCTGCGTAATCAGCTTCTTGGTGAGGCCTTCTTCATGCGTGGTCTTTACAATCTGTGGCTGACTCAGTTGTACGGCGATGTACCTCTGATTACGGGAACCGTTATTACCGACGAGATGCAGCAGCAGGTAAGTGCTGAAGATGTCATCTATCCACAGATTATTGCTGACTTCGTGTCTGGTATGAACCTCATGGATGTAGCATCAGGCTATGGTCTGCAGGGCGATGGTCATGCCACCAAGTATGCTGCTGAGGCTATGTTGGCCCGTGCCTATATGTTCTGGGCTGGCTTCTATAAGGGTGTAGGTGAGCTGGCTTCTGGCTCAGCTCCTGCTATCAGCCTGACAGACCGTAATGGTGAGGCTATTGCTCAGGAGGGTTGTAGCGCATCTTCTATTTCTCAGACTGATGTTGTCAGCTATTTGAAGGACATCGTTTCAAGCGGTCGTTTCAAGCTCCTGGAGGACTTCCGTTCACTCTGGCAGTATTCTAACAGCTTCCTTTGGGATGAGGCTCATGATGACACAGGTCATGCATATAAATTCATCGCTGACATGAAGCGTGAGAACTGCTTCGACCAGCCTGGCATGGGTAATGGCAACGATGAGGAAATCTTCCAGATTCAGTTCCTGAATGCTTCTAAGTGGGCCATTGGTGGTACTTACAATAACCCGCGTATGTATTCTAACTATCTGTCTTGCTTCTGGGGTCTTCGTAACGGTGCTACCAATGATAATGGTAAGCGTGACAAGACTTATCCGTTCAACCAGGGTTGGGGTCAGGGTACTCCTTCTTGCAACATCTGGGACGACTGGACAGATGCTGAGAGAACTGGTGAATATACAGATATCCGTAAGCTCGGTTCTTTGATCGACCTCGATAACGAGCTCGAGAGCTATACCTACGAGAAGGATGACAATGAAGAGTCAGGTTATGCTTGTAAGAAGTACGCTGAAGTTAACCTGGATGCCAACCCGAAAGATAATGATTCTTGGTGGAAGCAGGCTCCTGGTTATACTGGCAGTTCACTTGACAATGAGCAGCAGGGTGACCACTTCGAAGATTTCTATCTGATGCGTTATGCTGACGTTCTGCTGATGCTCACCGAGCTCACTGGTGATGCTTCTTATATGAACCAGGTTCAGCGTCGTGCTGGTGTTCCTGAAACCGCTTATTCTTTGAAGAACATTCAGAACGAGCGCCGTTGGGAGTTCGCTATGGAGGGTCTCCGCTTCAACGATATGCGTCGTTGGTCAGGTGTTGATAAGCATAGTGAGTCTTCTTACGCTGCTAAGGCCCTCCAGGCCCAGAAGGGTAAGCAGATTGTATGCCTTGGTCAGAAGGCCAACAAGCGTTCTTTGGAGCACATGACCTGTTCTTGGTCTAAGCGTTATGCTGATACCAAGGGCTTCCTGCCAAAGCCTCAGTCACAGATTACCCTGATGAGTGGTAAGATGACTCAGAACGCCGGATGGGATGAGAATACACCTGCTCAGGAGTACACATATACAGTTATATATTAATATTATTATAAGCAATCAATATGAAAAAGATATTTTTGATTTTTGCCGCAGTATGTGCGCTTTTTGCCTGCGATCCTACTCATGAGGATATCAGCAATGGCGGTCACATTTCTGTTGACGAACTCAAGGCGAAGTCTACTGTTACTGTCGATAAGGCTGCGAGTGGCCTGAATGGTAACGTGGTTACATGTTCTACATCTGCCGCTGTTAATGCCAAGTGGTCTATCGGTGGTAAGGAGTTCCTTGGTAACTATGCAACTAAGAAGATGAAGCTTGGTGATTTTACTGTTGTTCTGACTGCACTTTGTGCTGACGGTACCGAACTGACTGCTGAATTCCCTGTAAGCTGTCAGGAGATTACTGATCCTCTTCAGAAGTTCTACATCTATGGTGATGTTGCTAGCTTCCCCGAGCAGACTCCATTCCAGCCTGGTGCATGGGATGCAGCAGCTATGCGTTTCAGCTCAACTGAAGGTGCACACCTGCCCACTATCCCCGATGATGTTTACTTTGGCCTGAAGACCCTGATCTTTGACGTATCAGACGTTAGTGCTGACTTTGACCTGAAAGTGATGAATGGTTGGTGGAGTAACACCTACTATGATCACGTGAAGTGGACATCAGGTCTGAATGAGCTTCAGATTACTGAGACCATGGCAAAGGAGTGTGCTAAGGGTGGTGAAGGTCGTGACCTCGACCTCATGCTCTACAGCGGCTCTATGACATTGAACTCTGTTTACTATGAGGAATAATCATTCCTTATCAGTATAATAATTTATAGAGGGCATATCATTTCGATATGTCCTCTTTTTATTTGGTTATTAAGTTTTTCTGATAAAAGTTTGGGGATTATAAATATTGTTACTACCTTTGCAACGAAAAGAAGAATAACAATATGAATAAAACTAGCAAAGTATCGAGTATAGTCCTCTATGTAAGTCTGTTGGCATTCCTTCTATTTGTTGTATATCTCCTATACATCAACCAAGAGGTATTCTATACGGCACACGATCGTTCCGAATTCCTTTTCGGGGCACCCTTCTTTCATGCTCTGATGCAGAAGCCTTTTGGCCTCATGCAGTATGTGGGAGCCTGGTTGACGCAGTTATTCTGTTATCCAGCCTTAGGCTCAGGTGTACTAGTGGCTATCTGGGTGCTTACTTTCTTTGTAGGTACCAAAGCATTCCGGTTACAGGGAAGTGCCTCTGCACTGATGCTCTTGCCTGTAGCCTGTCTGCTCACATCCATTGTTGATCTTGGCTATTGGGTCTATGTCTCTACGATTAGAGGCTATTGGTTTTCACAGTCGGTAGCTTATCTCGTTATGCTGCTATTTTTGTGGGCAGCTCGCCAAACTCCACGTAAATGGCATCTTGTCTGGTATCTGCTGGCTTCTTGCCTCTATCCAGTGCTTGGATGGTTTGCGTTACTTTTCGTATTATGCTTAGTGCTTCTCGAAAAGCCTACTTGGCGTGAGCTTTTCGGTATTGTTCTCCTCATCTTTACCGCTAGCATCTGGCATACACAGTTCTATTCGAATTTGAGATTCGACGATGTCGTACTAGCTGGCTTGCCTCGTTTTATAACGCCTAGCGACAACACCCCGCATCTTTCCAATCCGTTCTGGGTGCTGGGCGCTGTCTCTCTGCTCATTCC
>Ga0310694_10001363_pt1 | contig 27929 bp, 24 predicted proteins | sample 174DNAGHGhighgp2_FD_203884 | JGI IMG/M metagenome (GOLD analysis project Ga0310694, IMG submission 203884) | Sheep rumen microbial communities from Palmerston North, Manawatu-Wanganui, New Zealand - 1742 DNA GHGhigh gp2 (v2) (version 2) | ecosystem: Host-associated > Mammals > Digestive system...
CTCCGACAAACAGCCGGCAGCAAACAGGTAACTCCCTGTGAAAAGAGATCCCGTTATAATCGTTAAAGCCGCCCCGAAGGGCGGTTTATTTTTTCCTGATATTCCGGAAGATTTTTCTGACTTTCCCCTGGATTGTTTCCGCTTCCCGCTGCGCAACCACTGCGGCAAGGGCCCCGCTGCGGTATACATTGTTCTCCGGATTTCTTCTGACCGCTTCCCGGAAGGATTGGTGCGCGCTTTCGAACTGTTCCATTGCCATGAGCACTTTGCCCTGCGTGTAATACCAATCCCCGTCACGGTGGTCACATCTCAGCAGCTGCCGGAGCGCTGCCTCCGGATTGTCCTTTGCCAGGGAACGCTCCGCCATCAGGACAGCTTCCGCAGCAGTCGGCGCCGGACCGAGCGCTGCGTGGGGATGGGGAGAAGCCAGGCGCAGCGCTTCCTCATAAGCAAGGTTCAGCTGAACCATGCGCTGCTGCGCCTCTTCTTTCAGCGCAGGATCCTGAATCATGTCAGGATGGCACTGCTTTACCAGTGTACGGTAAGCGGACCTGATCTCTTCCTGATCTGCCCATCCTTTCAGGCCAAGCACTTCGAACGGATTGTTCATGCGTGTCTCCCTTCCGGTTACCGGACCGGCTCCCGCCGGATCTCCGCACCGAGAGAACGAAGCTTGTCCTCAATATGTTCATAGCCGCGGTCAATATACCCGGGTTCATAGATTTCAGAAGTGCCCCGGGCCATCAGGCTGGCAATGATCAGCGCAGCCCCGGCACGCAGGTCTGTAGCTGTCATGGGGGCACTGTAAAGCTCATCCACGCCTTCAATAATGGCAGAGCGTCCCATGACACGAACATGTGCGCCCATCCGGCGGATCTCGTCCAGATGGCGGAAACGCTGTTCAAAGATGGTCTCTGTCACAATACTGGTACCTTTTGCTGTTGTCAGCAGGGCGCTCATAGGCTGCTGCAGATCCGTCGGGAATCCGGGATAAACCTGGGTTTTGACGTTGATGGCACGGCGCGGGCCGACCACATGCACCCGGATCGCGTCATCCTGGTCCGTCACCTTGACGCCCATTTCGAGCAGTTTCGCGCTGAGCGCATCCATATGTGTCGGAATGCAGCCGCTGATAATCACATCCCCGCCTGTTGCGGCGGCGGCAATCATCAGGGTGCCTGTTTCAATCTGGTCGGGAATAACTGCGTATGTGCTTCCGTGCATGTACTGGACGCCGCGGATCCGGATGGTATCCGTTCCGGCGCCGCGGATGCGTGCACCCATACTGTTCAGGAAGTTTGCAAGGTCAACAATGTGCGGCTCTTTTGCCGCATTGTAGATCACTGTATTTCCCCTTGCCTTGGAAGCCGCCAGCATGACGTTTACCGTAGCGCCGACAGTTACCATGTCAAAGAAGACGTCACCGCCCGTAAGCGTCTCGCACTCAGCAGTCAGGATGCCGCCGATCTCCCCCGCTTCAGCGCCAATCGCCTGGAAACCTTTCAGGTGCTGGTCCACCGGCCGGGTACCGATTTCACATCCGCCGGGCGTAGGCACCTTGGCATGCCCGCAGCGGCCCAGCAGCGCACCCAGCAGATAGTAACTCGCGCGCAGCCGCTGTGCATTATGATATGAAATGGATGTTCCCTCAGCACTGCGCGGATCCACCCGCATCATTCTTCCGGGCTCGTAATCCACCTTCGCTCCCAGCTCGCGCAGGATATCTGCCAGCGCATGGACATCCTCAATATCAGGAAGATTCTCTATCGTACAAGGTTCATCGCATAGTAAAGTAGCCGGTATGACTGCAACAGCCGTGTTTTTGCCGCCGCTGACCCGCACCTGGCCTTCCAGTGAATGGCCGCCGGTCACAAGCATCCGCTCTTTACCCAAGGAACATCACCTCCCGCCGGGCCTTGCCGCAATTGTTCATTTTAATATTATACACTTTTCGTTCAGGACTGACAAGCCGGGCGAAAAGCCCTCATTGACGCCTCCTGTGCAAACAGGTAAAATGAGTTGGATACAACGGATATATGGAGGATACTGTAATGGACAAACGGCTGGTCCTGTACGGCGGCAGCCTTTGGATCATCGGGCTGGCGGCAAGTATCGTCGGCCTGAACATCCATACCGACACCGGTTCCCTGGTCAGCATCATCGGGAACATCCTGTTCCTGATTGGGCTGGGACTTGTCGGGGCTGCCTGGCTGAAGGCAAGAAAAACGGAATCCGGGAATAAAGAGCAAAAGCGGGAGGAATGAGCCTGTGATACGGCGTATCGTGTGCTTTGCACTGGCCCTGCTGTTCGTGCTGTCCGCCTTTCCCGCCGGCGGGGAAGTCGTTGATGAAAGCACGGACGGAGCAACTGAATACCCGCCTGCTGTGTATGACTTTTCCAGGAGGAAGTACGACAGCTACACGTCTGACACGCTGGTCTTTACGATCGAAACGTTCAATATGGCCGGCACCAAGTGTGTCCTGACCAAGATATGGGTCAGGGATCCTGCCCGCCAGATCCGGAAAGCGAACGCTCCCTGGAAAGAGAAACTTGCTGACCCGAAAGAACTTACAAAGCTCGTCCCGGGGGCTGTCCTTTCCACCAATGCCAGCGGCTATATCACAAAAACCTACCCTGATCTTCCTGAAAACTATCCGGGCGATCCTTCGGACTATTATAATACGACGCTCGGCTCCCTGGTCATCACTGACCGGGAAATCCTCCGCAGGCTTGACGGCGTCCCGTTTTACGGCCTTGCCCTTTCTGAAGACGGTATCTCCATGTACCAGGGCGCGGACAATGCGCTCGTCCTTGCAACCGATCCCTGCCAGACCTGGGCCTTTTTTGAGGTATGCGCCATCCAGGTTAACGGCACCGAACTCCTGCCCGGGAAAGACGCCCCGAAAACAGCAAAAGAAACCGAGCTCGTACAGGAAAAACACGCCCGGACTGTTCTTGCCCGGGTCAACAGGAATAATTACCTGATGCTGCATGTTCCCTACGGAAAATCTTACCGCGGCCTGGACCTCTATCAGGTCAGTGCCTTCTTCTCCGCCAATTTTAAAACAGAATGGGTTTACAATCTTGACGGCGGATATTCCACAGCGCTGATCCATAAACCGCAAACGAAAAATGCCCGCCTCCAGCGGCTCGTTCCCAACGTGCAGCAGGTTGCGGACATCCTGTGTTTCACCGAATAGGATGGTTGCTTATTTGCTTTCCGGCAGGTCCTTGTCAAGCGTCACAAACTCGTTCAGGATAAACGCATGGTATCCGCCCACGTCGACCTCAGACCACTTGTTGTTCTGGGCATAGACGCTCAGGATCTCGCCCAGGTCAAATTCCGTGATCTTGCGTGCGTTCCCGCTGTCTTCAGCCCGGATTCCCACCGGATCATGCCCCTTCGCATTCCCTTTGACCGTAATCTTCGCCGATTCGTAATTGTGGCGGACATTTGGCAGGAATTCCAGGTTGTCGTTTGCAATATATCCCAGCGGCATTCCTTCTTCGTTGGTATCCACCAGCGTGTAACTGCGTCCGACCTTGATAACCTGAAGTACACGGTTGCTCCTGACACGGAACAGGACAGTCTTTGTACCCTGCGGCTTATCCCAGACCCTGTACTCGCCGGCAAACGTCATCGTGACCGCCAGGACCTTATCTGCGGATGCATCCGTATCCCAGGTAAGGCGCCAGGTTTCCACCATCTGTTCTTCCCCGTCCATGATGACTTTGGAACGGGCCAGGCCCATATAGCAGACCTGTACTTCCTTTTCATTTCCTTCATCATCGTGGTAAACTGTCCGTACATCCGTTCCGTTTCGGCCGTAGGCACCGCCCATAGCCCGTGCCCACCTGGCATCGCCGTCCAGGCTGGATTCATCCTCCAGCGCTGATTCATTGCCGATATCGTGTTCTTCGCCGTTTTCATCCTTGTAGGTGCTTCCGTCGAGGGTTTCGCCGTATTCCATGCTCAGCCAGAGGTTCAGCGCAGTCCTGCTCTTGACCAGGGCTTCACCTACAGTGACCTTCTTCCCGCTGGGAAGGGTAACCGTCGTCGTCGCGGAAGTAATCGCGGAACCATCAATATATCCGTACAGGACATTCCTGTCATTGCTGCTGTAGGTAATACCGGTCAGTCCGTCAACCACCTTGCCGTTGGTAATGAGATAGGTTCCTGCGGGGAGCATCGTGGAAGCTACAAGCTGCCCGTTCCCCTCCGGATCTGTATAAAGCTGGGTCGCCCGGGATGTTTTCTGCCTGCAGGTCTGGCTGAATGTCAGTTCGGCAGCAAAAGAAGCTGCCGCAAAGCACAGCACTGCTATGATAATGATCAGAAATACCCTGCGCTTCATCTCGTTACCCTCCGGTTCCGGTTCTGCGGCTGAATCCGCTTCATATATTTTCCCATATTTTGACCCTGATTGTCAACCTTATTGTAACATTTCTGAAACATGATTCCCCTTCCGGAAAACCCGGAATCCCTTGCACAAAATGGACAGAAAGGATTTCCAAGCAATGAAAATTTCCAAAAAAGATGCACTCAACTGGTTTCGCTTTTTCGCCTCCCTCCCGGAAGATGAGCCCCTCGGCTGCCGGCAGCAGGAGATTGTTCTCGCCGCCCTGGCACAGATTGAAACAGCCGTGGAGGCGCATCGTGAGGGCATGATCCGGGCCATTCCCGGGCTCAAGGCAATCATTCCGGGCCATCCGGAAGGTGTCCCGTATTCGCCGGATCTTCCTGCCTGTACACTGTTCATCGGCCCGGAAGGGCATTTTCCTGCCGGCTGCCGGAGCTGCCTGCTTGGCAGCGGCCTTTCGGCCGTTCGCAAAACAAACCGCTGCAACGCAGCCTGCCCGTTTTGTTATGATTACGGAATGCTCGACAGTATTCCGCCCATCGGGGAAGGCATGTGGGAAATCGGCGGCACACGCTTCAGGGAAGAGGATCTTACCCTGCTCTTCTCACTCCAGCGTAAGCCGACAGGCATTGCCTACGTCTATCTGGAACCCTTCACGGAAATCGAAAAATACTACGGTATCATCCGGCGTTTCCACGCTGCAGGCATCCACCAGCATATGTATACCAACGGCATCGGCGCGACGGAAGAGCAGCTGAAAGCACTTGGTGAAGCCGGCCTTGACGAACTCCGCTTCAATCTCGGGGCTACATTATGCGCAGATCCCGTGCTTCTCGCCATGGAAACAGCAAAACAGTATATCCCGCAGGTCGGTATCGAGACGCCGATGACCCGTGAGTTTATCCAGGCCTTCCGAAAAAAGAAAGACCGGATTCTTTCCTCCGGCATCGACTTCATGAACTGCGCCGAGCTGCACCTGAATGAAAACAATCTCCCCAATTATCTCGGGGAGAACATGTATTTCTGCCGCCTGGGTTACCTGAGCCCGATCATCAGCAGGGACCTGACCCTTGCACTGATGAAGGAGGCTGCTGAAGAAAGCTGGCCGATCGCCGTGCACGACTGCTCAAACCATACGAAATTTGCCCGGGACCTGAACCTGCGGGCAAAGGAAGGGGGATGGTTCGGACAGAGCAGCTACGGCTCCGAATTTGAACGCATCCCCTGTGAAGCTTTCCTGCCGGTCCTCGAGGATCCGGATTTCTCCTTCGTGGAAGAAGAGCCCCTGCCGCCCGGATTCCGGCCGGGTGATATTGTGCTGTAATTTCCGGAAAGCCTGTAACCTTCCGTCCGGATACGGACACTGCCTGAGGTTCAGATGATGACAGCTGCTGCTTACTTCTTCCTGAGTCCCAGCGCTTCCGCCGCGGGATCGATGTCCAGTGTGGCGAAGTAATCCTCAGCAGTCTCCGCGCGCCGGATCATGCGGAAGCTTCCCTCTTTTGTATAGAGGATCTCCGCGCTGCGGGTACGCCCGTTGTAGTTGTATCCCATGGAATATCCGTGTGCACCGGTATCGTGGATCACCAGCAGGTCGCCGATGGCAATTTCCGGGAGCTTTCTTTCAATCGCAAATTTGTCGTTGTTCTCGCACAGGCTGCCGGTGATATCATACACATGATCCGCCGGCAGGTCCCTTTTCCCGCATACCGTAATATGGTGGTAAGCGCCGTACATGGCCGGGCGCATCAGGTTCACGGCTGAAGCATCCACCCCGATGTAATCCCGGTAGATCTTCTTTTCATGCACCGCACGGGTCACAAGCCAACCGACCGGGCCCGTCATCCAGCGGCCCAGCTCTGTCTTGACTGCCACGCCGCCTTCCGGAAAGAGCTCTTCATAAACCTTGCGGACGCCTTCCCCGATTGCCGCCACGTCTGGTTCCGGTTCGTCCGGGCGGTAGGGAATGCCGATGCCGCCGGAAAGGTCCACAAAAGCAAAGTCGAGCCCTTTTTCCGCAGCAAGTTCCTTTCCCAGCGACAGCAGCGTCCGCGCAAGGTTCGGATAATACGCCTCATCCGTCGTATTGGAAGACAGGAACGCATGCAGGCCGAAAGCCCGCACACCCAGCTCCTTCAGCCGGTCCAGGCCGTCCCGCAGCTGCGAGGGCATAAAACCGTACTTTGCCTCGCCCGGATTACCCATGATCGTGTTTCCGATTGAAAACTGTCCGCCCGGATTGTAGCGCAGGCAGACTGTCTCCGGGATGCCGCCGTGGGTCCGGAGCAGTTCAATATCCGTAATATCATCCAGGTTGATGAATGCGCCGAGTGCCCGTGCCTGCGTAAATTCCTCGGGCGGCATGGCATTGGCGCTCAGGATAATCTCTTCTCCGGAAAAACCGCATGCCCTGGCCAGCGTCAGTTCTGTCGCAGACGAACAATCCAGGCCGCATCCTTCCTCCTTCAGGATCCGCAGCACCGCAGGATTCGGCAGTGCCTTCACCGCAAAGTACTCCCTGAAATCCGCGCACCAGGCAAAAGCTTTGTTCAGTTCACGCGCACGTTCCCTGATTCCCTGCTCGTCATACAGGTGAAAAGGTGTCCGGAACTGTTCTGCAGCGCGGAAAAACACTTCATCCTTCAGTGCAAAATTCGGCATATCAGCCTGCCTCCTTATTTGATCAGCGTAAAGCTGAAACTGTCCGCCAGCTTTCCTTCGATATACATCGATACTTCATAGATTCCGGCCGGATAACCGTTCTGGTTCAGCAACTCCAGCAGCCCTGTCTCATTCAGCGAAACATACCAGGCATCGTTTCCCTGGACGTTGCTGTCGTAGTACCAGCCGCTCTCGTAACGGTAATTGTTCCCGTCCGGCGCAGTCAGGGTAATCAGCATGTCGGTGGTTGGCATTGTTTCTTCTACGCTGTAGGATGTGACGGACCAGATACAGGCGTTCCCGCTGCGAAGCAGTTCCTCCGTGATCTCCTCCGCCGGTACAGGATCGGATCCGTTTTTCGGTGTTTCGGCAATCGCGAAAGCAATGGAGCGGAACGAGTGCTCCGTTACCGGCTCCGCTTCCGGCAGCTTTATCCTCGCCATCTTTTCAGGCAGCCTGTCCGGTGTATTACCGTCCGCGAAAATTTCCAGCCCTGATTCATACATCCTGCCGGGTGTCAGCAGCATGGTCACGGAAGTTTCATCCTTCAGGACCTGGCTGAAGTTCAGGTAGCTCGATTCCGTATCCGCTACAATATGGTACAGGGTGAAGCCTTCCGGAATCTCAGGCAGTTCGGCAGCTGACCAGTCGAAGGTCACAATGTTCCTGTCCGCGGTAACCTTATATCCTTCCAACGGTTCAGTTTCCGCTTCACTGTCGTCGAGCAGTTCTGCTGCTTCGTAAATACAGCCGGTAATCTGGTCCGCTGTCAGCGCAATATACCGATGGATGCCTTCGGCATATTCCGCCGCGATCATGCCCGCAAGCTTTCCGTCAACGGTCTGCAGCAGTGCGCCCGGTTCAGTATCCCCGGACAGCGTAAGAACCATACAGTCAAGGTCCTGCCAGGCAATCGGCACAGCGTCATAAACCGCCCTGTTAATCCTGGAACGCATCCAGTCCCCCGAACGGACAACCAGCTCGTCCGGGTTAAGTGCTTTCCCGGTATCCGCAAAGGAATACGGCGGAAGCGCCGATGCCTCCCCTTCCGAGTCAAGAAGCATCACGAGAACCTTGCCGCCTGCAGTGGACAGGACCATCGTTACGTTCCTGGAAGATGTTCCGTCCCAGGCCTCCAGGCTTTTCGGCTCATCCGGAAGGACAGCTTCAGACGCGACCAGGACCCCCTCAAGGATCGGGACAGCCGTGCCAATCCAAACCTTTCCGCTGTCCGAAGCGTCGTACAGGTCAACCAGATCCGGTGCTGTTTCCGCTGACGCACATGCTGCGGCCATCAGCATGATCAGTGCAGCCAGCAATGCTCCGAGCTTCTTCATATTCTTCCTTTCCCCGGTCTCTTCCGTTCTTCACCGGCGTTCATTATTCTTTGTAATCCTGCAGCGAAACGGATACCATCCGGCTTACGCCCTGCTCTTCCATCGCTACGCCGTAAAGTCCGTTTGCCCGCTCCATCGTCCCTTTTCTGTGTGTAATGACAACAAACTGCGTGGATTTCGAATACTCTGACAGGTAATCTGCAAAATACCCGATATTCGCATCGTCCAATGCCGCTTCGATCTCGTCAAGAATACAGAACGGCGTAGGTTTCAGTTTCAGTGTGGCAAAAAGGATTGCGATGGCTGTCAGTGTTTTCTCACCGCCGGAAAGCAGGGAAAGCAGCTGCAGTTTCTTGCCCGGGGGCTGCGCGTTGATCTCGATGCCGCAGTTCAGCGGATCATCCGGATCCGTCAGCTGCAGTTCTGCATGCCCGCCGCCGAAAAGGCGCTTGAATGTCTCTGTAAAATAGCCCTGCAGCTGTTCAAAGCGTTCCACAAAAGTTTCCCGCATCTGTTCAAGCAGCCGTGCAATCAGGTCCCGAAGGTCCTTTTCCGCCTTCTCAAGGTCCTCTTTCTGTACATACATCTCATCGTAACGTGCCTTCGTGCTCGCATATTCCTCCACAGCATGCACATTCACAGGCCCCAGGGTACGGATCTCCGCTGACAGCTGGGCAGCCTCCCGGTCTGCGTCCGTGACATTGATTCCTTCCGGCCGCCGGAATTCCTCCGCGCCGGCGTATGTTACCTCGTACATATTCCAGATCCTGTCGCGAAGCGCTTTCAGGTCTCCGTCCGTCCGCGCCCGCCCGAGCTCCAGGCGGTGGACTTTGTCGCTGTCCCTGCTGAAGGACTGATGCAGCCCTTCCATCTCGTTCAGCAGTTCTTTCAGCAGGTTCTGCTTTCCGGAGCGGCTCTCTTCGAGTTCGCCGGTAATCCGTTCACGCCCTTCCTGTTCGGCTGTCACTTCATCCAGGGCTTTCCGCAGTTCCGTTTCCCGGGCCTGGTCCTCCTCGTCTTTTCCGTCCATCTCGTCCAGCGCGGCACGCCGCTGTTCGCAATCCTGCATCATGCGTTCCCGTTCCTGCTCCAGGCGGGCTTTGTCGCGCTGCATGATTTCCAGTTCGTGCTGCAGGTCATTCACTGCCAGCGTCAGGCGCAGCGTTTCAGCCGCGCGGTCTTCAGTAAGCCGGCGTGCTTCGCTTGCTGCCCGTTGCAGCACCGCGGTCTCTTTTTCCATTTCTTCCCGGGTCTCTTCCGATTTTTCTGTCTGGTCATCCGCCAGGGACAGCTGTTCCGTGATCTGTTGCATGGATTCCGCCAGCTGTTCCCGTGCGGCTTCCGTTTCACTTACGCGGAGCATATGCATCTTTTGTTCTTCTTCTGCGCTTTGCAGCCGTTCCGTCTCCCGCGCAACCGCAATCTCCTGCCGGTGCAGTTCTTCCAGCGCGTCGGCAGATTTCGCTTTCATGCTGTCTTTTTCAGCCTGCCCGTCCCGCATGCAGCGCAGCAGGCGCTCCAGCTCATCCTGTCCGGCGGAGAGCGAGGCAGTCAGTTCCTTCAGTTCGCGTTCACGCGTGAAAAGGTTCACACTGCGCGATGAAACCGATCCGCCGGTCATCGATCCGCCCGAGTGCATCACATCGCCCTGAAGCGTCACCAGGCGGAATTCGTGTCCGCCCCTCCGCATAATGGCAATGCCGTGGGCCAGGTTATCTGCAACCACCGTACGCCCAAGGAGGTTTTCCGCAACCCCGCGGAAATGTCCGTCGCAGGAAACAAGCTCCGAAGCGACGCCAAGGCAGCCCGGCATATCCAGCACTTCGCGTTCCTTCTCTGTCAGCACCCGGGGCCGTACAGACGTGACAGGCAGGAATGTTGCCCTCCCCAGCCTGTTTGCGCGCAGGTATTCAATCAATGCTTTTGCTGTTTCTTCATCCTCAGTCACCACATTCTGCTGTGCATTGCCCAACACCATGTCGATGGCCGTCTCGTATTCCTTTGGCACTGACAAAAGCCGGTTCAGCGGGCCGTATACCTTTTCCATGCCTTCATCCTGTGCATGGAGAACCACTGAGCGCACAGAGTTCGCATATCCTTCCATTTCCCGGGACATCTCATCCAGCAGTTTTTGCCTGGATTCCATATCCCTCATTTCAGCCAGCTTTTCGTCATATTCCTTTCTGGCTTTGATTACAGATGCATCCGCTGCTTCAAGTTTTTCCCTAGTTTCCCGGACATGCTGCTCCAGGCTCTCCCGGATTTCCTGTTCGGCAGCAAGCCTGTTCCGTGCTTCCTGTACAGCAGTATCCAGGTCGTCTCCCGCCTTCTTCATTGCTTCATATGAAGCCGTGATCTCCTGAAGGCGGTCCTGCATTGTGGAAAACATGGTTTTCAGGCGCGTCTGGTCATTCAGCGCAGCTGTGCGCCGGTTGACAGCGTCCATCATGGCTGCCTTATGCGCTTCAAGTTTTTCTTCCTTTTCCGCTTGTTCGCGGCGCGCATCCTCTTCCGATGCCCTTGCCTGATCCAGCGCTTCCGTTTGCTCCTGCAGCACGTTGGAACGCATCTCACTGCCGCTGCCGCTTTCTTCCGACAGGCGCGCCAGTTCCGCGAGGCGTTCTTCATGCTGCGCGATTTCCTGCCGGATGCGTTCCCGGTTCTCCTGCCGGGTACGTTTCCGCTCTTCCACTGTATGCAGCGCGTCTCCCGCCTGATGTACCGCTTCCATGCCGGAAAGCAGCGCTGCGTGGGCTTCCGAAATCTTTCCGTCCAGTTCCGTGATCTCGTTCTGCCGCCGGTCACGTTCTTCGCCTTTTTCCTGCAGTGTAGCTTCCGTCTGTTCCAGAACGGCCCGGATTGACTGGATCTCCTGGTCGTAGTCCCGAAGCTTTGCTTCCATTCTGTCGGAACGCACCAGGAACAGGTTCATATCAAGCTCTTTCAGTTTTGCAGACAGGTCCAGATATACACGCGCATTCTTTGACTGCTCCTCGAGCGGATCAAGCTGCCTTTTCAGCTCGTCCAGGATATCGTCAACCCGCGTCATATTCTCCATCGTGCGGGCCAGTTTTTTGTCAGCTTCTTCCTTCCGGGCTTTGAATTTGACAATGCCCGCCGCTTCTTCAAACACCGCGCGCCGGTCCTCGCCTTTGCGGGAAAGGATCTCGTCGATCCTGCCCTGCCCGATAATGGAGTATCCTTCCCTGCCGATCCCGGTGTCACGGAACAGGTCCACAACATCCTTCAGGCGGCATGATGCGCGGTTCAGGAAAAACTCACTCTCTCCGTTACGGTAAACACGCCTGGTTACCATAACCTCTGAATAATCAAGGGGCAGTGCATGATCGTCGTTATCAAAGACCAGGGAGACTTCGCAATAGCTCAGCGGTTTACGTTTCTGCGTCCCGCTGAAAATCACGTCCTGCATGCTTGCGCCGCGCAGGGTCCTGGCACTCTGTTCGCCCAGCACCCAGCGTACAGCGTCGCTGATATTGCTTTTTCCGGAGCCGTTGGGTCCGACGATCGCCGTGATCCCTTCGTTAAAGACGATCTCGGTCCGTTGGGCAAAAGACTTGAATCCATAGAGCTCCAGCTTCTTAAGTCTCATAGTCCCTCCAGATCGTTTCGTGCCTGGTGCACGAACACTTTATTATATCATGAACAGCTCTGCCGAAAAAGCCTGACAACACCAAAAATACATGGGTTGACTTTCAGCCCCGGCCATGTACAATGGTGCTTGTTCTGTATCTTCCCCGGAGGGTGGTTCATCATATGCTGCATCGCTATATTGGCACAAAACAGTTCTACAGGAGCGTCCTCACCCTGCTGATTCCGATCGTAATCCAGCAGTTCATTTCTTCTTTTGTTTCCCTGCTTGATAACGTAATGGTCGGTTCCCTGGGCACGGAGGCCATCTCCGCCGCTTCGATAGCCAATTCTGTCCTGATGGTCCATATGCTGGCTGTTTTCGGCGGACTGAGCGGCGCCAGCATTTTCGGCGCACAGTTCTTCGGCAAGGGTGACATGGAAGGGATGCGCAGCACCTTCCGCTTTAAGGTGTATTTTATTTTGCTGTGCACGCTGGTTGCCGTAACGGTCTATATCCTCTTCGGCAGCAGCTTCATTGCCTCTTTCCTCCAGGGGGAAAGCAACGGCGGGGATCTTGGGCTGACAGAAAAGCTCGGTACAGGTTACCTGCGGATTATGCTGTGGGGGCTGCTCCCCTTCGGTTTTGCGCAGATCTATTCAGGTACCCTGCGTGAAGCCGGGAAAACAACTGCGCCGATGGTTGCCGGCATCATTGCAATCCTGACAAATCTGTTCCTGAACTGGGTGCTGATCTACGGGCACCTCGGCGCGCCGGCCCTTGGGGTGGAAGGCGCCGCCATCGCCACTGTCGTCTCCCGTTATGTGGAACTGCTTGTCATCGTCGTGCATTCCCACAGGCATACGGACCGTTACCGTTTCCTGGCAGGTGCATACCGAAGCCTCAAAGTTCCCGCAAAACTGATCGCACGGATCACCCGCACAGGCCTGCCCCTGCTTGTCAATGAAATCCTCTGGTCCCTTGGAATGACCTTCATCAACCAGTTTTATTCCAGCCGCGGCCTGAACGCGGTCGCAGCCCTGAATATCACCGGAACAGCCTGGAATCTCTTCTGTGTCATCATGTTCGCCATGGGCAGTGCGGTCTCCATCATGGTGGGGCAGCGGCTGGGTGCCGGCAAGATGGAAGAAGCCCGGGATGTGGACAGGAAGCTGATCTTCCTGACAGAAGTCATCCATGTGGCCATCGGACTCATCATGATTCTCTGTTCCCCGCTGGTTCCGAAACTGTACAATGTCGGGCCGGAAGTGCAGGACCTGACCCGCCGCCTGCTTATCATCGCCGGCTGTGCCCTGCCCGTCCATTCTTTCGCCCATGTAACATATTTCACCATCCGTTCCGGTGGGCGCACGGTGATTACGTTCTTTTTCGACGCAGTGTACACATGGGTGATAACAGTCCTGCTGGCATTCCTGCTCACCCGGTATACCGATCTGGATATCCTCCGCATTTATTTCTGCGTGCAGTTTATAGATGTGATCAAGCTGGTCATCGGCCTGTTGATGCTCAGGTCCGACTTCTGGGCCCGGAACGTCGTCAACGACGCCGAATGAGAAAGCGCCTGCGTTACGAAATGACGCAGGCGCTTTCAATGTGCCGGACCGATTGCCGGAAAGGAACAGCCGGTCAGGCCAGCAATCCCAGCTGGGACATGGTAAAGATGAACAGGAAAATCGTCACAAGGGAAACAACAGTGCTCACAAAAACAAGCTGCCCCGCCAGCTGCCCGTCCCCGCCCATATTCTGGGCCATCGGATAGGAGGCTGTCGCCACCGGCGTACCGTAGATCATCAGGATCAGAAACAGTTCCACGCCCCGCAGACCGATCAGGTATCCGAGCGGTACCATAATGAGCGGCAGCAGGATCAGCCGTGTAGCCAGCACAGCGATGATCGTCCTGCTGTTTTTCTTCAGTTCGTCAAACTTCAGGTTCGCGCCCAGCACAACCAGGGCCAGCGTCGTGGCTACTCCCGCCAGGGAAGTCACCGGCGTCTCAATAAAGGGCGGCAGCTTGATCTGCAGCAGGTAGAAAGCCAGCCCCACGATACATCCCTGCATCAGCGGGTTTTTGAGAATCCCCAGGAGCAGGGGCATCAGCCGCACCTTGCCCCCATCGCGGAACATTTCAAGCACAGCCACGGACGCCACGTTGAACAGGCTCACCATGATCAGCACCATCATCCCGCATACGGAAGCTTTATCGTTGCCGAACACGTACGTGGTCAGCGGGATACCGTAGATAATGAAATTGCTGCGGAAAATTGCCTGGATGATTGTGCCCCGCCTCGGATTTTCCTTCACAAGCTGCGGGACAATGATCAGCAGCAGCGCCACTACCGCGAGAAAGGTCAGCGGACCTGCCAGCATCAGCTTCACCGACGGAAGATCTTCCGGCTTTGCGTTGTATACGTTGTTAAACATCATGAAGGGAAAAAAGAGACGGAAATTAAGCTTGTTCAGCCTGTTCATGAAGTCCCGGTCCGTCAGTTTCAACCGGACAGCTCCAAACCCGATCCCAAGCAGGATCAGGAACGGCGCAACTGCATTGAAAGCTACCATGAAACTTTCCAGCATCCGCTTTCACTCCCCGTCTTCTTATACAGTTATTATACATTTCATGCTCTCCCTGTTCAAGAATTTACCGGAAAATGGAAGAAGATGACCGATTTGGTCTTGTTTTTTCCGGATTCTCCATTATAATAGTAATAAAGAAAAATAGATAAGGAGGGAACCCCTTTGAATTACGCTGAGGAGTCCCTGCGCCTGCATGGCGAATGGAAAGGTAAGATTGAAGTTATCTCCCGTGTTCCTGTCAAAAGCAAGGACGATCTTTCCCTTGCCTATACGCCCGGCGTCGCGCAGCCCTGCCTGGAAATCCAGAAGGATTACGACAAGTCTTTCACCCTGACCCGCCGCAGCAACCTGGTCGCCGTCATCACAGACGGTACAGCTGTTCTCGGGCTGGGTGACATCGGCCCGGAAGCCGGCATGCCGGTCATGGAAGGAAAATGTGCCCTGTTCAAGGCATTCGGTGACGTCGATGCCTTCCCGATCTGCATTCGCAGCAAGGACGTCGATGAAATCGTCCGCACCATCTACCTGATCTCCGGCAGTTTCGGCGGCATCAACCTGGAGGATATTGCCGCTCCCCGCTGTTTCGAGATTGAACGCAAACTGAAGGAAATCTGTGACATCCCGGTTTTCCATGATGACCAGCACGGCACCGCTATTGTGGTCGGCGCCGCCCTGATCAACGCCCTGCGTGTGGTCGGAAAGGATATCGGCGAAGTGAAGGTCGTTATCAACGGTGCCGGCAGCGCCGGTATTGCCATCGGCCGCCACATCATGGACCTGGGCGTGAAGCACCTGAAGATGGTTGACCGCAACGGCATCCTGTGCGAAGGGATCGAGATGAACCCAGCCCAGTCGGAAATGGCGAAGATCACCAATCCGGAGAAGTTCTCCGGCAAGCTGGCGGACGCCCTGAAGGGAGCGGACGCATTCATCGGCGTCAGCGCGCCGCACATCGTCAGCAAGGAAATGATTGCTTCCATGGCCGGGAAACCCATTGTATTCCCAATGGCCAACCCCACCCCGGAAATTGAACCGGATGAAGCGTTGGAAGCCGGTGCGGCTGTGGTCGGTACAGGGCGGAGCGATCATCCGAACCAGATCAACAACGTGCTGGTCTTCCCCGGCCTGTTCCGCGGCGCGCTGGACGTCCGGGCAAAAGACATCAACCAGGCTATGAAGGATGCGGCGTCCTATGCCCTGGCAAACCTGGTTGCCGACAGCGAACTGAACGACAAGTATATCCTGCCTGCCGCCTTCGACCCCAGGGTCGGTCCCGCTGTCGCAAAGGCAGTTGCCGAAGCTGCGCGTGAAAGCGGCGTGGCACGTATATAATGCTGGTCCGGCGAAAAAGGAGGTATAAGTGTGACAACCCAAGCCAAGGAGAAAAAACCTTTCCAGTTGTTTAACCTTCCCCTTCCGATCTTTCTGATCATCACCGCAGTAACCATCCTGGCAACCTACCTGGGTGTGCTGCCTGTCAACATGACCGGCTGCTTCCTCTTCATGATCGTTCTCGGAACGATCCTGGGCTGGATCGGTGATCACACCCCGATCATCAAAGACTTCCTCGGCGGCGGCGCCATCGTATGTATCTTCGGTTCAGCGCTGTTGGTCTACTTCGGCATCCTGCCGGCAGCCAAGACCGTTGACGGTGCCACAGTTTACAACATGTCCCTCCCGCTCGGCAACCTCGACCTGGTCGGCGGCATCACCAAGTTCTTCAAAGGTGACGGCGCCTTCCTCGACTGGTACATCGCCGCGCTGATCACCGGCTCCATTCTGGGCATGAACCGCAAGTTGCTTGTAAAGGCTGCTGCCCGTTATTTCCCTGCCATCTTCGGCGGCCTGATCCTGGCCTTCGGCCTGTGCATGGGCATCGCTGCAATCATGGGGTATCCGGTCGTTAATGCCCTGCTCCTGATTGCTCTGCCGATTATGGGCGGCGGCATGGGTGCAGGCGCAACCCCGCTTTCCAAGATCTTTGAAAGCAGCAGCTCCATGAGCGCTGCAGAAGCCCTTTCCGTCATGACTCCTGCGGTAGCGATCGGCAACGCGGTCTCCATCGTGCTTGCCGGCATACTGGTCAAGGTTATCAAAGGAAAAATGAACGGGAACGGCTCCCTGATGAAAGCCGGTTCCATCGATCCCAAGGAACTGGAGATCAGCCCTGAAATGAAGGCCAAACGCGATAACGTCTCACTGACAAATCTCGGCATCGGCCTGCTTACCTCCGGCGCCTTCTTCGCCTGGGGCTTCATCCTCGCCGGCGCCTGGAAAGCACTGGGCACCGGGATTACAATCCACGCCTATGCCTGGATGATTATCACCGTTGCGATCTGCAAGATCACCAATATCATCCCCGAACGGATTGAAATCGCATGCTACCAGTGGTTCCAGTTCATCATGAAAAACATGACCAACATGCTCCTGGTCGGCATCGGTATCTGCTACCTGGAGATCTCCACAGTAATCTCCTCCTTCAGCGTCACCTACCTGATCCTGTGCGCAGCAACCTGCATCGGCGCTTTCGTCGGCGCTGCGGTCATCGGAAGGGTTGTGGGCTTCTACCCCTTCGAATCCGGTGTAACAGCCGGACTGTGCATGTCCAACATGGGCGGCACAGGCGATGTGGCTGTACTCTCCGCTGCAAACCGGATGGAACTGATGCCCTTCGCGCAGATCTCCTCCCGCCTGGGCGGTGCGGTCATCCTGCTGCTGGCCAGCCTGATGCTTTCCGTACTCTCCCAGTTCATCGTGGTGTAAAATCCCTGAAAGGAGCCCTTTCGGCGGGACAGCCAGACTGCCCCGCCGTTTATTACGGAAGAAAAAGCTTATGGATAACCGATGCATCAGGTGCGGCAATCCTGCCGCGTATCCTGTCCGTGCGCTGGAGGTCCGTACCCTCCATGTCCGCGGCGTTGGCGGTGAACGCCGTGTCCAGGCGCTGGGCAGCGAAAAGGAAAGTGCAGTCTGTGAGCATTGTGCGCGGAACATGCTGGATCTGTCCCTGCATCCATTCCGCGCGATGCGGAAACCCCTTCTTTGCTTTGGTGCTGTCTTCGCTGCCGGAATCGTTGCGGAAGCCGTTGCCTTTCTGTTCCTGAACGGGCAGCGGGTTTTCGTCCTCGTCGGAATCGCAGCGCTCATCTGCGGTATCCTCGGGATTGTTGAAGCGGCAAGGAAAGCCAGGGAAAAGGAACGCGAACTCCGTGCACTGCCTGAAAGCGAAGCGCTGAAAGAGGCCGCGTGGGATGTTTTTGTCGGCGAAGCCCCCAAAAAGGAGGATGTAAACGACCTGACCTACATCCCGATCGATGAAAAAACACTGAAACGGAAAAACGGTGACCTGATGATCCTGTACAGCCTGCTTCCGGAGATCGCAGTCCAGGCGTGGAACAGGCTTCATCCGTCACCGGAAACAGCGGAAGGAAAAAAGGAGGTTCATGATGATCCGACACATTGTGATGTTCAAGATCAAGGATGAATTCAAGGATGAGATTCCCCAGCTGGTGAAAAACTTCTATGGAATGAAGGGGAAAATCGAAGGTATGGTCAGTCTGGAAGCCGGTGCGGACTTCCTGCACAGCGAAAGATCCTACGACCTGGCGCTGATCACTGAATTCGACAGCCGGGAGGCCTTTGACGCCTACCAGACCCACCCCGTACATATGCCGGTAAAAAAGCGCATGCACGAAGTGCGCAGCGCTTCCGTCGCCTGCGATTACGAAATTCCCTGATGTGGCAAAGGGACGGGTTCCCCTTGGCACGTTTTCCCAAAGAAAAACTGCCCTGAGCTTGTCTCAGGACAGTTTTTCTTTGGAATCAATCCACTGTGTAGGGCATCAGCGCGATGGCACGTGCGCGCTTGATGGCCTCGCTCAGCTGACGCTGATGCTTGGCACAGTTGCCGCTCATCCGGCGGGGCAGGATCTTGCCGCGCTCATTGGTGAAGCGGCGAAGGCGATTGACATCCTTATAATCGATGAACTCAATCTTATCGACACAGAAGGTGCAAACCTTCCTGCGGGGACGGCGTCCTCCGCGGGGGCGCGGCCTTCTTTCGCCACGATCTTCAGACATAGGGCTTAACCTCCTTACTCAGCGTTAGAAAGGCAGCTCGTCAGTCTCCACGGCTGTGAAGCTGGCTGCCTGGGGTTCTGCAGAAGGAACTTCGGGAGCAGGGGCGCTGTAGCTGCCCGCAGCTTCCGCATCATTCCTGGAAGAAAGGAATTCCACTTCATCTGCCGTTACTTCGAGGCTCGCACGGGTCTGCCCGTCGCTGCCTGTATAAGTGCGGACGCTGACCGGTCCGACCACGCATACCTTACGGCCTTTTGAAAGGTACTTGGCGCAGAGTTCACCGCGTTCACGCCAGGCGGACACCCGGAAAAAATCAGCTTCCGGCTGGCCGTTCTGTGCGTCACGGCGCTGCCTGCGGTTCACCGCAACGGTAAAGTCGCAGACATTCACTCCGGTGGTTGTGGTACGCAGTTCGGGATCACGGGTCAGGTTTCCGATAATCGTCAGCTTATTCATGTTTCCTATCCTCTCAGCGGTTACTGTTCGTCAGCGGCAGGAGCAGCTTCGGCGGGAGCAGCTTCCTCAGCGGGAGCGGCTTCCTCGGCAGGAGCGGCTTCTTCAGCAGGAGCAGCTTCCCCGGCAGGAGCTTCCACGGGAGCGGGCTTGTTGGCGCGGGGCTTGACAGCAGAGCGCTTTTCCACCAGCTTCACCACCAGATAACGGAGCACGTTCTCGTTGATCTGCAGGTTACGCTCGAGCTCGCGGGGCAGGTCAGCAGATGCCTTGAAGGTCACCAGCACGTACCAGCCTTCGGTCTTGTAGTCGATCGCATAGGCCAGGCGGCGCTTGCCCCATGTTTCATCGACCTTTTCGATCTCACCACCGTTGTTCTCGATCAGGGCGGAAACCTTTTCGATCAGCTCCTTGCGGGCTGCTTCCTCCAGATCGGTGTCGATGATGTAGATCATTTCATACCTGTTCATCATTCTTTCACCTCCTCACGGACTATTGGCGCTGCTTTCCGCAGCGCAAGGATGTGCCGATTAGGGATTATAGCAGAACGCATTTTGATTTGCAAGGGGAACAATTTGAAAACTTGCCAAAACTGCACTTTTTCGCTATACTTGTGCAGATTTTGGATAACGGATGTGAGTGTTCCGATGAGTTGGTTCTTCTTCGCGCTGATTTGTGTCCTGGGTTGGGGATTCGCTGATCTGTTCTACAAAAAAGGAACCAATGAGCATGACCGGTATTCTCATCTGCGGATTGCTGTATGGGTCGGCCTGGTCATGGGCGCCTGCGCCATTGCAATGATGATAATCCCCTTTGATGAAGAGCTGAAAACCCCCATGTCACTGGGCGTACTGGTCGATAATGCTGTAAAGTATTCTCCCGCTTCGCTCTTCTATATCATATCCATGGTCATTGGCTACGCAGGCCTTCGCTATATGGAAGTCAGCATTGTTTCTCCCGTGCAGAATGCTTCCGGCGGCCTTTCAGCCATCTTTATGACCGTATATTTCCTGATTGCCGGCCAGACGAACAGCCTCGCGGATTTCTTCCAGGCGTCAGAGGATGCAGAGCCCCTGAATATCCTTGGCCTGCAGGTTTATCCCGCTGTACTGATCATTGCTTCCGTCGTGCTGATCGTTGCAGGCGTCATCGCCCTTGCTTTTGTTGAGCAGCGCCTTGCCCGAGAGGAACGTCGCCTGAATCCGCCGGAGAAGAAGTACCGTTTCGGCGCACTTGCACTGATCTTCCCGATCCTCTACTGCCTCTTTGACACCCTCGGCACCTCTGCCGACGGCATTATCCTCGATGAAGAAGTCGGTCTCCAGCTTGGGGAAGTTGATGTGCTGATCCTGTACGGACTGACTTTCCTGCTGGCTGGCATTGCCGCCTGGATTTACCTGTGGATCCGTGAAGGCAAACCTTACAATCCCTTTGCAAAATCCGAACACTCCAAAGCAATTGCTGCCTGCTGTGAGGAATTCGGCCAGGTGTTCTATGTCTTCGCGATGGCGCGGAATCCGGTGGTCGCAGCTCCTATGGTAGCCAGCTACTGCGTCATTTCCGTGTTGCTTGGCCGGCTTATCCTGAAGGAAAAGCTGAAACGGTCACAGTATGTATGCATTATTGTGGTTATCATCGGCATCATTATTCTCGGTATTCTCGATTTCTGATATCGTAATCTTTTTTCTTCACAGATTCATGAAGGAGGGAGATGAGGCCATGACGTACAGCAGATCCGGTGCTTCCCGGCTTTGCCGCGCCATGGCCTTTTTCCTGTGCCTGTTTTTACTGTCCTGTATATCCTCGCCGGCCATTCCGGAAGGAACCCCCGGAAGCCTCTCCGTTTCCGTTCCAAAGGAAGTCAAAGGTTATTCAGCCTGCACCATCACAGTTTCCGCCCCGGCCGCGGGAAATGCGGAGCTGCTTCTGCATGACAGCCTGGGCAACCCCTGGCTGGCCAGGACGGAATCGCTTTCTGCAGGAGAAAACAAACTCTCCTGGGATGGCCTTGGCGCCAACCGGGAACGGCTGATGAGCGGTCCTTATCAGTTCGATATAACCCTGAAAGCGGATAACGGTATGGAGTATTCCGTCTCTGTCCCCTTTTCGGTCAAAGGCTTCGCTCCTGCGCTGGCCCTTGCGCTCCCCTCTTCTGATATGCTTTATCTGGATCATGGGGAAAACTGGTTTGTGGAATGCTGGGTCCCGTCCGAATGTGCTGTTGTCATGGAAGTTCGGGATGCGGGCAATAGGGTCGTTTATTCCTGCACCGCCTCCATGAAGGATCCGGACAGGGATATTATCCGCTGGGACGGTACGGGAAAGGACCGCAGGCAAATTGCCCCGGGTGAGTATACAGTCCGTCTTTATGCCAAAGCAAATCCGGATTTCGATCATGTGTATCCGCTGACCGTTGCGGAAACTTCACCGGAAATACCGGCTGTAACTGTCACAGGGCCCGTCATCCCGGAACGCGGTATGTCTGATGAAGAAATCTGGGAAATCATGATGAGGCCTTCGGTGGTCATCAATGAAACCGGTTCCTCCCGCAGGTTTGAACTGAAAGAATCCCCCAACGCCCGCAGTGCTTCCGTCGGCCTGGCCTGCTGCGCGACACAGGCACTGGAAATCCTGTCCATGGAAGACGGCTGGGCACAGGTGCGTACCGGCAATTATTCCAATGGCACACTGGTTACCGGTTGGTTCCCTGCCAACAAGCTGACTGTAATCGTTCCTGCTCCGCACTATGGTGTACTGGTCGACAAAGCAGCCCAGACCCTGACCCTTTATCAGGACGGTGCCCGGGTCTGTGCAATTCCGGTCTCCACCGGGCTTCCCACGGATCGGTACCCCTGGCGGGAAACAACCCCCGGGGCCTTCCTGACCGACGTGCATTTCAGTCCCGATTTTGCCCAGGACGGCATGCGTTATGAGTATCCGCTTCGCTACCAGGGCGGAAACATTATCCACAGCACCGGCTTCGTCCGGATCCCCCATGCGGCATACAGCGTGAAGGATTACAGCAAAAACCTGCCCCTGCTGGGGCAGAAAGCCTCCCATGGCTGCGTCCGGATCAGTCCCTTTGCCACAGCGGACTGCCCGGTCAACAGCTACTGGCTCTGGACCCACCTGCCGTACCACACCCGGGTCATTATCCTGGACGACTGATTCCAGACATCCCGGATCCTGAAATGCTGTCGGTTTATGAGAATCTTACCTCCGGCACGCTTGCAGAATCAATGGCCCGGAACAGGCAAAAAGCCGCATTCAGCGGCTTTTTGCGGTTTTGGCCATTCCTGGTGTCCGGTTCACTGAACCGGCGGTTCCTGCCGGCTTACAGTCCCCTGAAGGAAAAAGCAAACTTCACCGGACCGGTAATGTCGATCAGGTATTCCGGATGCGTCCGTGCACCCCAGCTGTCATCACCGCCGACGCCCATCTGGCGGCTGCTCATCTTCAGCACTGTATAGCATACCGGCGGCAATTCAAATCGATGGGCCGCGTTTTCGATCTCGTGGGGTGTCCAAGGCAGTGCGGAAAATTCCCCGCCGTTCAGCCACAGCTTCAGCCCCTGCCCTTTGTCATCCGTGATTTCAGCCCAGCGAACGCCGGTACGGTTGCCGCATTCCTGCGGCAGCAGGTAATGCGTAAAGTTCTCCTCCGCGCTGTATTCCCAGATGCCAAGCCGTGCCCCTTCCCGGCGGTCGATATAGTTTTCGTCCGGGCCCAGGCCGTAGAAACGGACCCTGTCATAATCTGCGTCCAGTTTCGCCAGCATGCCGAACTCCGGCATCTCACCAAGTTCCTTTACAGGATCATATTCCATCTGCACATCGACTTTTCCGCAGGGATGCACCCGGTAGCCGATTGTGCAGGCAGCCTTCGGCGAAGTCGGAAGATCGTATACGACGGAGAAAGTCACGCTGCCGTCTGCTTCCCGCACCGGGCGCACCTCGCTGTTCTTCCGTGCAGACGCCTGCTCCAGTCCGGCTTGGGTATACAGGGAGGCAATCTTCCACTGGGCATAGCGCTGCGGCATAAGGTTGCCCCGGTCATTGTTGGTCGGTGCGCGCCAGAAATTGGGCAGCAGCGGCGCCTTCAGCAATTCCTTTCCGCCCCACCGGTACGAATCGATCGCACCAAGGCCGCGGCTGAACATCACCTCGAAGGACTCCCCGCGAATCCCGATATTCCATGAGTTTTCATTGATTTCAAGTTCCGGTGCCTTCCTGCAGGCCCTTTCACCGACAACCTGCCATATTCCCTGGCCGAAAGCTGTTTCATATCCTGCTTCCGCCCACGGCGTATCCTCCCGAAGCCGGAAGGAAACCGTCACCGCATATTCGCCCGGAACTGTCTGCTTTCCGAAAGGCAGCGGGTATGTCTTTTCCGAAAGCGGCGGTACATTCGTTTCCACGGTCTCCCGCAGCAATTCCTTCCCGTCCCGCTCCAATTTTACATCGCAGCGGTATGCCGCAGTGGATGTGAACATATGCCGGTTAATAACCGTCATTTTCTCCGCATCCGCTTTCACAACGATGTTCTGGTAGCAGTACTTGACCTCCTGCAGCTTCGGCGTAGCTTCGCCGTCAGCGAAGACAATGCCGTTGCCGCAAAAGATTCCGTCATTCGGCCGGTCATCCCAGTCGCCTCCGTACAGCAGGGTCTTCTTTCCGAACCTGTCCCGCGCGGTCATTGCCTGGTCAATGAAATCCCAGATGAACCCGCCCTGGTACAGTTCTTCCTCATAAGCCAGTTCCGTATACTTGTGCATTGCTCCGTTTGAATTGCCCATGGAGTGGGTATATTCGCACAGGATGAACGGTTTTTCCCGATTCGTTTTCAGGTAAGTGCGGATTTGATCTGCGGGAGTATACATTTCCGATTCAATATCCGTAATCTCCCGGATCCTCAGGTCGCCCATGCCCATCCACTCGACGTGGCGGTCGCCTTCATAATGCACCGGCCTGGTTGGATCCAGTTTCTTCAGTTCCCGGCTCATTGCCAGGATTACCGTGCCTGTCAGGCTTTCATTGCCGCAGGACCAGATCACGATGCTCGGATGGTTCCGGTCCCTTCCGGCCATGGACCGGATGCGGTCCAGCAGCAGCGGTTCCCATTCCGTCCGGCAGCCCGGGAACATTTCGTCCTTCCCGATCCTGCCTTTCACAAGCATATCCCACATGCCGTGGCTTTCCATATTGTTTTCGTCGATCACATAAAGCCCAAGCTCATCGCACAGCGCATAAAGCACGCTGCTGTTCGGATAGTGGCTGGTCCGGACAGCGTTGATATTGTTCCGTTTCATCAGGAGCAGGTCCCGCCGGATCTTTTCCGCCGTCACAGCGCGTCCGGTTTCACCGCAGAAATCATGCCGGTTGACACCCTTGAAAACCACACGTACGCCGTTGACCCGGATCACACTGTCCACGATGGCAATCTTCCTGAAGCCGGCACGGGCAGGAACAATTTCCTCCGAACCGCCCGGCGTTTTCAGCCGAAGTTCCAGGTCGTAGAGATACGGGGATTCCGCGGACCACAGTTGCGGGCACGCGACATCCAGGGTTCCGGAAACCTCTGTTTCCCCGGAAACTTCCCGCTCTTCCCCGGCCAGTACCTTTCCCCGGTCAGAAAGCTTCACAGTCAGTTTCGTATTCGCCGGCGCGCTGATTTTCGCCTTCCACTGGAGCACGCCGTTCTCCATCTTTCCATCCGGTTCCGCATTGTATTGCAGATCCCAGATATGCGCTTCGGGCACAGCATAGAGCACCACATCCCGGAAAATGCCGGAGAAGCGCAGAAAGTCCTGGTCTTCGAGCCAGCTTCCCGCGCAGAAGCGGTACACCCTGCAGGCCAGCTTGTTCTCCCCTTCCTTCAGCGCGCCGGTCAGTTCGAACTCATGGGGCGTAAAACTGTCCGAGGAAAAACCGATATACTGTCCGTTCAGCCACACCGCGACGCAGCTTTCAACGCCCTGGAAGGAAATGAATACACGCTTCCCCAGCATCTGATCCGGCAGGAAAAAATACTTCACATAACAGGCTACGGGATTGAACCGTTCGGGAATTTCTCCGGGCAGGAGCGTCTCGTGCCCTGTCCACGGATACTCTGTATTGCAGTACTGCGGCGTCCCGTATCCTTCCCGCTGGATATGCGCAGGCACCTGGATATCCGCCCATCCGCGGCAATCATACTCAGGCCCTTCAAACCCGGGAATCACCTGTTTCCCGTTCAGCGCATGGAAAAACTTCCATTGCCCGTTCAGGCTCACCCGCAGGGATGACTCACCTGCCGCCTGTTCCTCATCCGATAAAAACCACATATGATCCGAATGGGCATCAAGCCTGTTTTCCCTGAAATACCCCGGATCCTTCAGTTTCTTTTCGTCAAACATCAATGCGAACCTCCCTTTTTGTTTTTTCGGTACAGGCGGTAAAGAAGTGCTGCCATGAAAGCCAGTGCCGCCCCGCATGCCACGACGGCAAGTGTCCGGAGTGTAAAGATGCCCATGTCCTTCAGGAACGATACAAATTCGCTTTCCTGTTTCCCCTGCGGCTTCGCTTCTGTACCGTCTGCGGACTTTCCGGCTCCCGCCACGGTTTCCTCCGCGGCTTCCTCGGTTTCTTCTTTTTCCGCTTCAGCTTCCGCCGGGATCTCCGCAGCTGCCGCAGTTTCCGTCCTGGAAACAGCCGGCTTCGGCGTCGGCATTGCTGTCACTGCAGCCGACAGCAGGTCTCCCCGGTCTTCATATGCGGCACTGTTAACGGCTTCACGCGCTTCCCCGTACGCAGCCATTTCTTCGTCCGGGCTTATTTCCGTGTCCTCCGCCATGCCGGCTGCATTTTTGTCTTCCGCAGCTTTTTCCGCCGTCTTCATCGAGGCGCCTGCGGCATTTGCATATTTCCTGGGTTCGGGCCGGTTTGTTTCCGGCGGAACAGCCATATCCTGCATCACCGAAAGCGTTTCCTGTTCCGGCAAAGGAGTTTCAGCCGGAAGCGCAGCATGGTCGGATACGCTGCCGGCCTGCATATGCATCCCGCCATTGCTCCTTGTCAGCAGTGTACCGCAAATCAGGAAAACGAAAACGGCCGCGGCGCTCATCACATACCGCCATTGCCTGTGGCTTTCTTTCCGCGAGGCAGTCCCGTCAGGTTCCGCCTGTTTGCGGATCTCTTCTGTCCAGCGGGCATGGAAATCGTCCGGCATATCCGGCGTATCCTGCGCCATCTGCGCAAGCTCCCTGTCCAGTGAGTCCAGGTTCTCCTCCCTGTCCTGAGTCACGGCCGATTCCCTCCCTTCCGGTTCTCTTTTTCATTCTGTTGGACGTCGTCTCCCGGAGATAGTTCCCCTTGTTCCGACAGCCATTCCTTCAGCTTTACCTTTGCCCGGTTTACCCGGCTTTTGACCGTTCCCTCCGAAACGCCCAGCCGGGCCGCAGCAGCCTCATAGGAAACACCCTCAAGCTGGGTCATTACAAGTGCTTCCTGCTGCTCTTCCGGAAGCCGGGCGATGCATTCGCGCAGCCGTGCATGTTCGTCTTCCCGGACTGCCTGTTCCTCTGTGTCCGCCTTGGGATCCGGCGGATCAAAGCCCTGTTCCTTCAGCGGCTCGATGGATTCGCTCCTGTCCCGTTTCTTCTTTCGCAGGAAATCGATACAGCAGTTAGCGGCCACCCGGTACACCCATGTTTCAAACGCGCAGTCCCCGCGGTAATTCCCAAGGTTTTTCCAGATCCGCACCATCGTATCCTGGCCGCAGTCCGATGCCGCTTCCCGTTCGCCTGTATAGTGCCAGCAAATGCGCCAGACCATCTTCTCCAGCGGCGTCATCAGCTGCTCGAATGCATCCGGGTCGCCGCGTTGCGCACGCCGGAGCAAAACCTCGTCCACGTTCTCACACTCCATTCCGACAGCCTGATGTCCTTGCAATCTTTATACGCCTATGATAGCATAGCATGAAGCTTTCGCCAACTCCGTATGCATACCGGGAGACTACCGAAATGATCCAGACTGAAAATACCGCTATTGTCCTGCGCCGGGTAAATTACCGGGATTATGACCGTATGGTCACCTTGCTCAGTCCTTCCCGCGGAAGGATCGACGCAATCGTCCGGAACTGCCGGAAACCGAAATCCCATAACCTGAACGCTGCGGAACCGTTCAGCCTCGGAGACTATATGATGATTGAAGCCGGAGGCCACATGACCGTAACCTCCGTCCATCTGATCGAAACTTTCTATCCTCTCCGCAATGATTATGCCCGCCTGACATGCGGCATGTGGCTGCTGAGCCTCGCCGAAGCCGTTGCAGAACCTGAGCAGGAACAGCAGGAGCTCTTCATGCTGCTGCTGCACACGCTCTCCCGCCTTGCCTTTTCAGACCAGCCCTGGAAACCCCTCCTGGCTGGCTTCCTGCTTCACTTTTCAGCCTGCCAGGGCTTCAAGCCGAGGCTGAACCACTGTGCACTGTGCGGAAAAAAGCTTGGTGAAGATTCCCCCGTCTTTTTCGATGCTGCCGAGGGCGGCCTCTGCTGCACGAACTGCCGGCGGACAAAGGAGCAGGTGCCGCTCTCCGCGGAAAACGTCCGCTGGATGCGCCAGGCGCTGACTGCAGGTTCCGCTTCCTGGATCAACACCGGGGAAGCTGAAGCGCCTTTCGCGGTCCTTCGCAATTATGTGGAGGACAAACTCGGCCGCCGCCTCAAAAGCGCCGCCCTTCTCCCGGAAGAATAGGGTAGAGGGAGGGCGTTAACCCTCGCCCCTCCCATTGCACCGTACGTACCGGTCTGGTATACGGCGCTACATCGAAACATGGTTTCAAGTATTTCTCAGGTAGTAAGCAAGAGGATCGACC